>UMET01017493.1_pt1 | contig 33324 bp, 37 predicted proteins | sample 1964821 | NCBI WGS metagenome assembly UMET01 (sample SAMEA4836027, study PRJEB28245) | human gut metagenome | biome: gut microbiome; material: fecal sample | place: Denmark | collected 2008
CCGTTTCGTGGTCTGCGTGTAGTTCCTTGTAAACTGACCTAAGCCACTGGATCAGATCCGGGTCTTCGGCTGTGGTGATGCCTGTGACAAAATGAGACAGGCCTGCGGCTCCCGCACATATTGTTACATTTTTCAGAATATCCAGTTGTAAGATGTCAGCCACTGTCAGTTTTTTCATTTGGATGCTCCCCGCCGCATTTATGTATAATACAGATAACTAAATCTTATATTGATAAACAATAACAATAAAATCATTGTTATAAGTATATCATAAATTTGGTGGAAATGAATAAAGGAGGGGTGCACTGGAAGGATGAAAATAGGGGGGCGGGATTATCCTATTGTGCCAATATATTTCCAAAATACAGCGTAGTATAATAAAATGCATAAATACTACATGAAAATGTATAATGGAGGAATGAACTATGCTGAAGTTCACAATGAAAAGGCTGGTATATCTGGTTCTGGTGCTTGTGGGTGTGTCATTTCTGGTATTCCTGCTGCTCTACATGACGCCAGGGGACCCGGTCCGGATGATGCTGGGTGAATCAGCTACCCCTGAAGCCCAGGCGGAACTGCGGCTGGAGCTGGGACTTGACGATCCCTTTCTGGTACAGTATGGGCGCTATATCAAAAATATCGTGGTACATCAGGATCTGGGAACGTCCTACTCTACCAGAAGACCTGTCCTGGATGAGATTATGACAGTGTTTCCCAACACAGTCAAGCTCGCCACAGCGGCAATCATTATCGCCGTCATCCTGGGAACCTTCCTGGGCATTGTCTCTGCGGTCAGGCAGAACTCTCTTCTGGACAATGCCGTTATGGTGCTGGCGCTCATTGGAACATCGGCCCCCATCTTCTGGATCGGTATCCTTATGATTATCCTGTTCTCGGTCAATCTGGGATGGCTGCCACCTTCGGGTTTCGGAAGTTTTAAGCAGTTGATTATGCCCGCCCTTGCGCTGGGAATGCAGAGTACGGCGGTAGTGGCCAGGATGACACGTTCCAGCATGCTGGAGGTGATACGCCAGGATTTCGTCAAGACAGCCAGGGCAAAAGGACAGAAGGAAAGCGTGGTCATCATGAAGCATGTGTTCAGAAATGCTTTGATTCCTGTTATCACCGTGGTGGGACTTCAGTTCGGAACGCTTTTAGGAGGCGCTATGCTGACGGAAGTTGTATTTTCCATTCCGGGGGTAGGGCGTCTGATGATTGAGGCCATCAAGCAGAGGGATTTCCCTATTGTCCAGGGCAGCGTTCTGTTCGTTGCGGCATGTTTCTCGTTGGTTAATCTCGCGGTGGACCTGTTGTACGCAGTGGTCGATCCGAAGGTCTCAAAAGAATAAAAGAACGGGAGGTATTGATTGAGATGGAAGAGAAGAAATCCAGAAGTCAGGTTGTGACCATCCTGAAAGCGCTCAGCAGAAACCGTATGGCGGTTTTGGGACTGGTCATCCTGATCATTCTTTTATTTACAGGTATATTCGCACATGTTATCGCGCCCTATGATTTTGCCAAGCAGAATCTGGCTGATGCCTTTCAGCACCCCAGTCCCAGCCACATTTTCGGAACAGATGAGTTCGGCCGCGACATCTTCAGCCGTGTTGTGTACGGGGCCAGAATGTCCCTTCTGGTTGGCTTTGTCTCTGTTGGCATTGCTGTAATCATAGGCGGCGTTTTGGGGGCAATCGCAGGTTACTACGGCAGAAGGGTGGATAATCTGATCATGCGTTTTATGGATGTGCTTCTGGCTGTGCCCCAGACACTGCTGGCAATTGCCATTGTAGCTGCCCTGGGAACAGGACTCATGAACCTGATGATAGCGGTTGGTATATCCTCGGTTCCCACATATGCACGTATCGTAAGGGCTTCCGTGCTGACAATCCGTGAGGAAGAGTATATTGAAGCAGCCAGGGCGTCCGGCACATCCAATACAAAAATCATTATAAAGCATATTCTTCCCAACTGTGTGGCGCCCGTTATTGTCCAGGTAACGCTGGGTATCGCAGGAGCGATTCTGACAGCTGCAGGAATGAGCTTTATCGGACTGGGCATACAGCCGCCCAATCCTGAGTGGGGCAACATGCTTTCCTCCGGCCGTGATTATATCAGAGGATATGCGTACATGACCATGTTCCCAGGTCTTGCCATCGTTATCACTGTTCTCTCTCTGAACCTTCTGGGAGACGGCTTAAGAGATGCGCTTGATCCGAAACTGAGAAACTAATGAAAGGCGGAGCAGATCGTGGAAAAGGAAAAATTGCTTGATATCAAGGATTTAAGTGTTACATATAAAACAGAAGACGGAATTGTATATGCTGTAAATAACCTGAACTTAACCCTGGAACCCAAAGAAACGCTGGGATTTGTGGGGGAGACAGGAGCGGGTAAGACAACCACGGCCATGACCATCATGGGACTTCTCCCCACACCGCCGGGAAAGGTGACTTCCGGAGAAATCATGTTTGACGGAAAAGACATGTTAAAAATCGGGGACAAGGAGAGAAGAGGGATTCTGGGAGAAAAAATCTCCATGATTTTCCAGGACCCCATGACCTCCTTAAATCCTTCCATGAAGGTGGGGGATCAGATCGTGGAGATGATCCGCCTTCACAAGGTAATCGGCAAAAAGGAAGCGTTTGAGGAGGCCTGCGGACTGCTGGAGATGGTAGGAATCAGAAGAGAGAGGGCCAATGATTATCCCCATCAGTTTTCCGGCGGCATGAAACAGAGGGTGGTGATCGCCATTGCATTGGCCTGCCGTCCTAAGATGATCATTGCAGATGAACCTACCACGGCCCTGGATGTGACAATCCAGGCCCAGGTCATGAATCTGATCAAGGGACTGAAAGAAAAGCTGGGAACCTCCATGATCCTGATCACCCATGATCTGGGTATTGTTGCGGAGATCTGCGATAAGGTGGCCATCATGTATGCGGGTCAGGTGGTGGAGTATGCGGAGGTAAGCAAGATTTACCATAATCCCTGTCATCCATATACAAAGGGCCTGTTTAATTCCATTCCGAAACTGGATACGGAGGAGGACTGGCTGGAGGAGATCCACGGACTGCCTCCGGAACCTACAGAGAGGATTGACGGCTGTTCCTTCAATCCCAGATGCCCCAACTGCATGGAAATCTGCAAGCATAAAAAGCCAGAAATTACAGTTGTGAACGGTGAGCATTATACCAGGTGCTTTTTATACGAGAAGCAGGAGGAGGTAAATAAAGATGAGTAATCCGGAAGAGAGATTAGTTGAAATCAATCATCTGAAAAAATATTTCCATGTAAATAAGGGACTGCTCCATGCAGTGGATGATGTGAGCTTTTATATTAACAAGGGCGAGACACTGGGGCTTGTTGGAGAATCCGGCTGCGGAAAGTCTACCACAGGGCGAACCATCATCCGTCTTCTGGAAGCAGACAGCGGAGAGGTGAATTTCCACGGGGAAAATGTACTGGGATTTAACAAAAGCCAGATGAAAACATTCAGGGAACATGTACAGATGGTATTCCAGGACCCGTATTCCTGTCTGAATCCCAGGCTTTCCGTGTTTGAGCTGATTGCGGAACCGCTTACCAATATGGAAGAGTACCGCAGAGACAAAAAAAAGCTGGATGCCAGGGTCCGTGAGCTGATGGATGTGGTAGGGCTTTCCAGAAGGCTGATTAATGCCTATCCCCATGAGCTGGATGGGGGAAGAAGGCAGAGAGTGGGAATTGCCCGTGCCTTATCCGTAAAACCCGAATTCATTGTACTGGACGAGCCCGTATCAGCCCTTGACGTATGCATCCAGGCACAGATCATCAACCTGTTGAAACGGCTTCAGATGGACCTGGGGCTGACATACCTGTTTATTTCTCACGACTTAAGCGTTGTAAAGCATATAAGCAACCGGATCGGCGTTATGTATCTGGGAAAGATAGTGGAGCTCAGTGATTACAGGTCCATTTTCAGCGGCCCCCTCCATCCATATACAAAAGCGCTCTTATCTGCTATTCCCATCCCAAAGGTAGGGGTTGAGAGGGAACAGATCATACTGAAGGGGGATGTTCCCAGCCCTGTCAATCTTCCGGGGGGCTGCCGTTTTGCGGGCCGCTGTCCGTATGTGACAGAGCGGTGCAGACAGGAGGATCCGGAGCTCAAAAACGCAGGAGACAACCACTTTGTGGCCTGTCATCTGGCGGGGGAAATGTAATGGCAATAGCAGAACTATCTGCATGTATGAAAGAAAAGGAGAAAAAGATTATGAGAAAAGTGAAAAAGGCGGCCGGCATCCTGCTGGCACTCACACTGGCTGCATCCTTAGTGACAGGCTGCGGCGGCAGTTCTTCCAAGGCTCAGGAGGAAAAGGATACCCTGACAGTGGCTATTACAGGAGATCCGCCAACATTGGACCCGCATGCGTCATCCACCTCAAGCAGTGTAAACAACTTAAATCCTGTTTACGAGACCCTGGTGAGATATGATGATGACGGGGAAATAAAGCCTCTTCTTGCCACAGAGTGGAAAAGGTTGGATGACTTAAACTGGGAGTTTAAGCTGAGAGACGACGTGTATTTCCACAACGGGGAGAAGATGACGGCAAACGATGTGCTTTACAGCTTTAAGAGAGCCACGGGACCGGACGGCGCAAAGGTTTCCTACATCATGTCTGCCATTGATGCGGATAACTGTAAGGTGGTGGATGACAATACCATCATCATTGCCACCCATGAGCCATTTTCTCCTTTAGTTGGTTATCTTCCGTATATCGGAGCAGTGGTTGTCAGCGAGAAGGAATTCACGGAGGATCCGGAGAAAGCAGCACAGAATCCGGTTGGAACAGGACCCTTTAAATTTGTGTCATGGGCAAAAAATGACCGCTGTGTATATGAAAGAAATGACGAGTACTGGGGAGATAAGCCGGCTTATAAGAACCTGGTAATCCGCACAATTGTTGAGGCCAACAGCCGCGTAATTGAGCTGGAATCCGGAAATATTGATATTGCATTTGACATTCCTGCAAATGATGTTGAGAGGCTGGAGAACAACAAGGATACTGCGATTGTTAAACGTGCCAGCACAATTGTGGAATACATGGTTATGAATGTGACCAAGAAACCTCTTGATGATGTAAGAGTAAGGCAGGCCATTGACTGGGCCCTGGATGAAAATGCCATCCTTACAGCTGTCTGGAGAGGAAACGCCCAGTATTCTCCCACCACGGTGGCACCAAGCATGAAGTATTTCGATGATTCTGATACGGACTGCAGGTATGATGTTGAGAAGGCAAAGGCGCTTCTGGCAGAGGCCGGGGTATCTGATCTTCACTTAAAACTGACCTGTGCGGAGAACACCAACAGACTGAACGAGGCTACCATCATCCAGGACATGCTGGCTCAGGTTGGAATAACCGTGGAGATCCAGAGTTATGAGGCGGGTACCTTCTATGACATGGTGGATGCCGGCGAGACAGAGATATTCCTGATCGGTTTTGGAGCCGTAGGATTCCCGGAGCCGGACAATAACATTTACGGACCGTTTAACAGCAAGCAGATTCCTACAAACAACATGGGCTTTTACTCTGACCCGGAAATGGACAAAATGCTTGAGGCGCAGAGAAATACCAGTGACGGACCGGAGAGGGAGCAGATCATCAAGGATATCCAGAAATACCTGCGCGTCAACCTTCCTGTTATTCCGGTTGCCAATACAGAGCAGGTTCTTGGTATCAGAAGCAATGTAAAGGGATTTGTGCCCACACCGGCAGGAAGCCATTTCTTCCAGAACGTACATTTTGAAAATGCTGAACAATAAATCTGCACTGAACCATAAGTCCGGGATTCAGGCATAAGAAAAAGGGCGCTGCAAAGGTTGGCTTTCTGTATGGATTATACAGGGCGGCTCACCCTGCAGCGCCTTGTGTCTTAGTGGGTTACGGCGTGTAAGAGCTCATAGCGAGGAGGAATAATATGATTACGAGAGTCAAAGGGTCCTATGTGATCGGCTATAACGGAGTGGATCATGAGATTATCCGGGACGGTGAGGTGGTTTGCGAGAATGATACCATCATTTATGTGGGAAAGCATTATGAGGGGGAAGTCAGCAAGACAGAGGATGCAGGTAATGCCGTCATCATGCCTGGATTTATTGACTTAAATGCCCTTGGGGATATTGACCATGATATTCTCCACACGGAGGCTTTCAGCAATATCAGGAGCAGCCTCAATCCTTCAGAGGAGTATTTTGAGAAGGGCACTCATGAGGTGATGACAGCAGAGGAGGAGGCCTTCAAGTCCCTCTACGCGTACACACAGCTGATTATGCACGGCATTACCACAGCCATGCCAATCACATCCACATACTATAAAAAATGGGCGGATACTTATGAAGAGGAAGAGGCAGGTGTCCATCACGCAGGCAGACTGGGTCTGAGGCTGTACACTTCTCCCAGCTACCAGTGCGGTCTGAACGTAGTCCGTCCTGACGGTACCATGACAGTCCGTTACCTGGAGGGGCAGGGAGAGGAAGGGTTAGAGAGAGCGGTCCGATTTATCCGCAAATATGACGGGGCCTATGATGGCCTGATCCGTGGGGCTCTGCTGCCTGAGAGGATTGAGACACAGACAGAGGAGAACCTGATCCGCACAAAACAGTATGCAGAGGAATTAAAGTGTCCCATCAAGCTCCACGCGGCACAGGGACTGTTTGAATACCGCTTCATAAAGGAGCGGACAGGCAAAAGCCCGGTAGAATATCTGGAGAGCATTGGATTTCTCGGAAAGAACGTGGGAATTCCCCACTGCTATATCGTAAAAGGTACCAGGTGGGTGGAGGATGAAGGGGACGATCTGTCAATTCTTTCCAATACAGGTACCACTGCCATATTCTGCCCGGTTATAATAGGGAGAAGCGGGCATTACCAGGATTCCTTTGCAAAATACCGCGCCAGGAATATCAATGTGGCAGTGGGAACAGATACATTTCCACCTGATTTTTTCCAGAATATCCGCATTGCTTCCTGGTTCTCACAGATGGCGGAGAACAAGGTGGAAGGCTCTGCCATGGCTGACGTGTACAGGGCAGTAACCCTTGGAGGCTCCGCTCTTTTGGGGAGAGAGGACCTGGGCCGTCTGGCTCCCGGTGCAAAGGCTGACATGATAGCTGTGGATTTGGAGGATTTCCATATGGGAGCAGTGGATGATCCCATCCGCACGATTTTCATGTGCGGCTGCGGCCGTGACGTGAAGATGTCCGTTATTAACGGAAAGACCGTCATGAAGGACAGGACCATTGAAGGTGTGGACCTGGAGGAGATAAAGGCAAAGGGGCAGAAGTATTATGACAAGATGAGGATGGGATATATGGAGAGGGACTACCGCCATCTGTCTGAGGATGAGCTGTTTAGACCGTCATTTCCCATTCATAAATAAGAAGGACTGTTCTGTAAGAAAGGTCAGGATTAAGGAGGATACATATGTACGATTTGCTGCTTACCAATGCTGTAGTCATTACAATGGACGAGAAACGGCGTGTGATTGAGAATGGGGCTGTAGGAGTAAAAGATGGCAGGATAGCTTTTGTGGGGGATAGCATGGAAGCGGAGCAATTTGAGGCAAAGGAGGTGCTGGACTGTAAAGACCATGTGGTCATGCCGGGGTTTGTGGATGCCCATGGCCATGGGGGACACAGCGCCTTTAAGTCCATTGTGGATCTTACAAGCTACTGGATGCCTGTGATGACCCACACATATAAAAACTATATTACTGACGGCTTCTGGTACAATGAAGGCCGGCTTTCAGCCCTGGAACGCCTCCATGCCGGAGTCACCACCGGCGTATGCGTGCTGGGCTCCCAGCCGCGCTGTGACTCCCCTGTTCCCGCCTTTAACAATGCCAGGGCATACGCAGAGGTGGGGGTTAAGGATATTGTCTGCACAGGACCCTGCCATGTGCCGTGGCCTCACCGGTTCAGCCGCTATACGGAGGACGGAGAGAGGCAAATGTCCCAGGTTAGCTATGAGACTGTGTTAGAGAGCCTGGAGACAGTTGTGTCGGAGCTGAATCATGCCAACAACGACCGGACCAGGGCTTACGTTGCACCCTTTGGGGCAGTCACCTCCGTGGATCCCTCTGCCCCCACTTCTGCGGACCGCTGCGTGAAGCTTACAGAGCATGACCTGAAACAGGCCAGAGATATGAGGAGAATTGCGGAAAAATACAATACCCGTATTCATACAGATGCCTTTGGGGGTATGGTTCATCTGGCTTACCAGGATAAAGAAAATGCCCTCCTGGGCCCGGATGTCCATCTGCAGCACTGTACGGGCCTCTCGTTTGATGAAGCGCTCATCATACAGAAGACAGATACCCATATCAGCGTGGCTCCGGGAATGCGCCAGTTGGTAAACAGGACACCGGTGATTGAGCTGCTGGAATTAGGAGTGACGGTGGCCCTGACAACGGACGGTTCCATGCTCACATCCGGTTTTGACATGTTCGACGCCATGAAACGGGCGCAGATGATCTTCCGCCGCGCCATGAATGATGATTACTATCTGCCGGCGGAGAAGGTGCTGGAGATGACCACCATTGACGCTGCAAGGTGTGTGGGACTGGATGAGGAGATTGGTTCCCTTGAAACAGGGAAAAGAGCGGATATTATAGCAATCGATCTGATGAATCCCCGCCTTATGCCGAGAATTAACCTGATAGAAACCCTGATTGGAAACGGACACCCCTCTGATGTGGACCTTGTGGTGGTGGATGGTGAGATCCGGCTGAGGGACGGCAAGGCCGTGGGAATCAATGAGAGGGAGATCCTTCTGAAGGCAGAAGAGGAAGCTCTGGAAACAGCAAAGCGGGCAAAACATCTGCACCCCTTTGCCTGGCCGGAGAAGGAACACTGGGGACAGACAAAGATATATTTTGATGAGGTGCGCTTCGATCTGGATGAAAACAGAAAAGACGGCGGACATTATTAGGAAGGCCGGGAACAATGTATGGGGAATTCGTTCCCCATACAGTTGATTTTCCCGCGGAATGAAGGATTATGGCAGGGCAGGTTCTTCGGAATCTGCTCTCACGGATGTGCATATTTCTACTATGTAAAAATTAAATTTATGGAAACAATTTATGGAAATGATAGAATAGATATTGTAATATAGCAAAAGTTGTGTTAGAATATTAAACTGAATAATGGGCTATCGCCAAATGGTAAGGCAACGGACTCTGACTCCGTCATTTCAAGGTTCGAATCCTTGTAGCCCAGCTACTAATCCCACAGATGAAAGTCTGTGGGATTTTGCTTGTATACCCAAGGGAATTTATGATACAATGAAGGGCGTAATACCGGGGCGGGACATGGAAGCGCCGGCAGTAAAAGCTGCGTCCTGGTCACGGGAGAATGAGGTAGATATGTATACATTTAACAGCAGGGTCCGTTACAGCGAAACGGACGAAGGAGGGTGCCTGTCGGTTTCAGGTATCATCAATTATATGCAGGATTGCAGCACATTTCAGTCAGAGGACTGCGGTGTGGGAGTGGGGTATCTGGAAGCCAGCCATAAAGCATGGCTTTTGTCATCCTGGCAGATTATGATAGACCGGTATCCCGGACTGGGGGAGAAGCTGGTGGTTGGAACTTGGCATTGTGCGTCAAAGGGGATATACGGCTACCGTAACTTCGTTCTGCGGGACGGGGAGGGGACGGATGTGGTCAGGGCTGAATCCATGTGGTTCCTCTACGATACGGATAAGAACATTCCGATCCGGGTGCAGCCCGGAGATACGGCTCCTTACGGCGAGCCGGAGCCAAGGCTGGTATTAAGCCCCTGCCCCAGAAAGATACCGGTGCCTGAAGACTGCAGGGCGGGTGAGCCTATTGTGGTTGCCAGACACCACATTGACACAAACCACCATGTGAATAACGCCCAGTATGTGGAGATGGCCAGGGAGGCCATACCGGAAGGGCTTGTGATAAAAGAGATACGGGCTGATTACAAAAAGGCGGCTGTATTGGGAGATGTCCTGACTCCGCGGGTAAGTGTGGCCCGGGATAGGGAGTGGACAGTGGTCCTTGAGGGCAGTACAGGAGAAATCTGCGCTGTGGTATGGCTGAGGACAAAAGGACAGGAGGAAGATTGAGATGATTGAATTAGGTAAAGTGCAGGAGCTTGTAATAATAAGAACAAAAGAATTCGGAGTATATCTGGCTGAGAAGGAGGGGGATGAGGCTGCTGTTCTTCTCCCAAAGAAGCAGGTGCCGGAGGGAGCCGGGATCGGGGACAAGGTAGAGGTGTTCATCTACAAAGATTCATCGGACCGCCTGATTGCCACCACGGGAAAGCCCAAACTTCAGGTGGGCGAGACAGCGAAGCTGGAGGTCAAGGATGTGGCTAAAATAGGGGCTTTTCTGGATATGGGACTGGAGAAGGACCTTCTTCTTCCGTTTAAAGAGCAGACCCACCCGGTGAGAAAAGGGGAGCAGTGCCTTGTCACCCTGTATGTGGATAAGAGCAGACGTCTGGCAGCTACCATGCGCGTCTATTCCCATATGAGCAACCAGTCGCCTTATAAGGCAGAGGACTGGGTTACGGGTACCATCTATGAAATCAATGAAACCATAGGCGCCTTTGTGGCGGTGGACCACAAATATTACGGACTCATTCCCAAAAAGGAGCTTTACGGCAGGTTCAGGGAGGGGGATACGGTCCAGGCCAGGGTTACCAGGGTGCGCGAGGACGGAAAGCTGGATTTGTGCGTCAGGGAAAAGTCCTATGTGCAGATGGGGACTGACGCAGAGAAGGTATTAAAGGTCATGGACGAATTCGACGGTGTGCTTCCCTTTAATGACAAGGCAAAGCCGGAGGTAATCATGCGTGAGTTCAGCATGAGCAAAAATGCCTTTAAGCGGGCCGTGGGCAGGCTTTTAAAGGAAGGCAGGATTCGTATTACGGATAAGACGATTGAGCGTGTATAAGCGTATGGAATGGGGAAGGAAGGCACATACTTTTTAGTACAGCATAAAATGTGCCGGAGGAACGGATTGTCTGTGCCTGCAGCCGGCGCAGGCCGGCTCCGGTACATGGAGGCATGGGTTGGGGAAAGGACGGGGAGACATGAAAAAGAGGAATCCGGCGGCGGATTATACCATGATTGTGGCAGGTACATTCCTGATTGGCTTTGCCATCAAGAATATTTATGACCCTGTGAGCATGGTTACGGGCGGTGTGTCGGGCGTGGCCATTATTGCCAAGGAACTGTGGTCTGTTCCTCTGTGGCTGACCAATACAGTGTTAAACATCCCGTTATTTGCAGCCGGATTCTTTTTCTGCGGCTGGCGGTTTATCAAGCGCACCCTGTTCGCCACGGTTATGCTCTCTGTTTCCCTGTATGTTCTGCCGGAGGCGTCCTATCTGGGAAGCGACCTGTTTCTGTCGGCCCTATTCGGGGGAATCATAAGCGGTGTGGGAACCGGCCTGGTGTTTCTGACCAGCTGCACCACCGGAGGCACGGATTTGCTGGCGGCCCTGATCCAGAAACGCCTTAAGCACTATACCCTGGCCCAAATCATGCAGGTTCTGGACGGGCTGATTGTGGTGGCCGGCGCCTCCGTGTTCGGCATCAGGAGCGCTCTTTACGCCCTTATCGCCATTTTCTGTGTGGCTAAGGTTACGGACGGCCTGATTGAGGGACTTAAGTTTTCCAAACAGGCTTATATTATCTCCCAGCATTACCGGGAGATTGCAGAGGCTATCATGGAACAGATGGGAAGGGGAGTGACCAGCCTGGAGGCCAGGGGGATGTACTCGGACCAGGAGAAGAAAATGCTGTTCTGTGTGGTTTCAAAAAAGGAAATTGTGCGGTTAAAGGAGATTGTGGCGGAGTTTGACAGCAGCGCATTTGTTATTGTAAGTGATGCCAGAGAGGTATTTGGTGAAGGATTTATCGAATATTAGGGCCTGAATTTTGTGGCTTTTGCCGATATTTTCGGGAAAAACGCAGTTGATTAACATAATTAACAAAAAGTTGGCGGCAAATATTGGAATACTTTGTGATTTAGGACATTTTTTTTTCCCCGTATACAAATTAGCTAAAACCCCAATTTTGATTTTGTGGATTTGCGATATGGATTCCCCAGGGGGTTTCATGTATTATAAGAGCAGTTACAAAAGAGGGTAAAACACATATGTGTTAAGCGTATTATTAGGAGGAAAAAACAGAATGGCTAGTTTATCACTGAAGAACGTAACAAAGAAATATCCAAATGGATTTGTAGCAGTTAAGGAATTTAATCTTGAAATCGCCGATAAGGAATTTATCATTTTCGTAGGTCCTTCAGGATGCGGTAAGTCCACAACCCTTCGTATGATTGCTGGTCTGGAAGACATCTCATCCGGTGAGCTTTACATCGACGATAAGCTGGTTAATGACGTTGAACCAAAGGACAGAGATATCGCCATGGTATTCCAGAACTATGCTCTGTATCCACATATGTCTGTATATGACAATATGGCTTTCGGTCTGAAACTGAGAAAGACGCCGAAGGATGAAATTGACAAGAAAGTGCATGACGCAGCCAAGATTCTCGACCTGGAGCATCTGCTGGACCGTAAGCCAAAGGCTCTTTCAGGCGGCCAGAGACAGCGTGTTGCCATGGGACGCGCCATTGTCCGCAGCCCCAAGGTATTCCTGATGGACGAGCCGCTGTCCAACCTGGATGCAAAGCTGAGAGGACAGATGCGTGTTGAGATTTCCAAGCTTCACCAGAGACTGGAGACCACCATTATCTACGTTACCCATGACCAGACAGAGGCCATGACACTGGGTACCAGAATCGTCGTTATGAAGGACGGCATCATCCAGCAGGTGGATAACCCACAGAATCTGTATGATAAGCCATGCAACAAGTTTGTGGCAGGATTCATCGGAGCTCCCCAGATGAACATGATAGATGCAACCGTCGGCAAGGACGGCGCTCTGACAACCTTAAGCTTCGGCGGACACACCGTAGCCCTTTCTGAGGCCAAGTCCAAGAAGTTAGAGGATGCCGGATACATAGGAAAGGTAGTTACCCTGGGTATCCGTCCAGAGGACCTTCACGATGAGGAATCCTACCTGGCCATGTCTCCAAAGAGCGTATTTGAGGCCACTGTCCGCGTATACGAGATGTTAGGCTCCGAGGTTCTGTTATACTTTGATATCGAGGACGCGAACTTTGTTGCCAAGGTAAATCCTCGTACCACCGCAAGGCCTGGCGATACCATCAAGCTGGCCATGGATTTAGAGAAGATCCACATTTTCGACAAGGATACGGAACTGGTTGTTCTTAACTAATACAAACAAACCGTAAGTGAAAATTAAGGTAAAAAGAAGCAGGAGAGTATACAACTCTCTTGCTTTTTTTGTAATTTTGCATTAAAATATGAAAATAGGGATATTAGTTACTCCGAATACGTTTGAAAAGGAGAGTATAGAATGATTTCAAATCAGATACTTCAAACCACACTGGATGGATTAAAGGCAATTACAAGAATTGATTTGGGTATATGTGATACAGAGGGAAAAGTGCTGGCTTCTACATTTACCGATGCAGAAGACTCCGAGAGCTCGGTTCTGGTTTTCGTGGACTCACCGGCGGACAGCCAGGTTATCCAGGGATACCAGTTCTTCAAGGTGTTTGATGAGCACCAGCTGGAATACATCCTCTTAGCAAAGGGGGCCAGCGATGATGTATACATGGTTGGCAAACTGGCCGCATTCCAGATTCAGAACCTGCTGGTAGCTTATAAGGAGCGTTTTGATAAGGACAACTTTATCAAGAACCTGCTTCTGGACAACCTGCTGCTGGTAGACATCTACAACAGGGCAAAGAAGCTGCACATTGACACGGATGTAAAGCGTGTGGTCTATATCATCGAGACCCACAACGAGAAGGACGTCAACGCACTGGAGACAGTGAGAAGCCTTTTCGCGTCCAAGACAAAGGACTTCATCACCGCAGTAGATGAGAAGAACATTATTCTGGTGAAGGAAGTACGCCAGGGAGAAACCTACGGGGAGCTGGACAAAACAGCCAACACCGTACTTGATATGCTTAACACCGAGGCCATGACAAAGGTGCGGGTGGCATACGGCACCATTATCAATGACATCAAGGAAGTCTCACGTTCCTACAAGGAAGCCAAGATGGCGTTAGACGTAGGCAAGATCTTCTATGCCAATAAGAACGTTATCGCTTACAACAACCTGGGTATCGGACGTCTGATTTATCAGCTGCCCATTCCGCTGTGCAAAATGTTTATCCGCGAGGTGTTTGACGGCAAGTCTCCGGATGAGTTTGATGAGGAGACACTGGCCACTATCAACAAGTTCTTTGAGAACAGCCTGAATGTGTCCGAGACCTCCAGACAGCTTTATATCCACAGGAATACCCTTGTATACCGTCTGGATAAGCTTCAGAAGAGCACCGGATTAGATCTGCGCATTTTTGAGGACGCTATTACCTTTAAGATTGCCCTGATGGTTGCTAAGTATATGAAGTATATGGAAAGCCTGGATTATTAGGCCGGAGTCAGTGGATGATAGAGATAAGCAATGTGAGCAAAACCTACGAGACAGGGAACAAGGCCATTAAGGATGTATCCCTTACCATTGATGACGGTGAGTTCGTGTTCATCGTAGGAAGAAGCGGTTCCGGCAAGAGTACGCTGATGAAGCTGCTCCTCAAGGAGCTGGAACCCACAAAGGGACGTATTGTGGTGAACGATATGGACCTGGGAAGGATGCCGAGAAGGTATGTTCCCAAATACCGCAGAAGATTAGGCGTGGTCTTTCAGGATTTCAGACTCCTGAAGGACCGCACTGTGTTTGAGAATGTTGCATTTGCCCAGAGGGTAATCGGGGTGCCGCCCAGGATAATCCGGGAAACAGTGCCGGAGATGCTCAGGCTGGTCGGGCTGTCGTCCAAGTACAAGGCCTACCCCAGACAGCTGTCCGGAGGCGAGCAGCAGAGAGTGGCCATTGCCAGGGCCTTGATCAATGACCCTGAGGTGCTCCTTGCAGACGAGCCCACCGGTAACCTGGACAGCTTTAACACCCATGAAATCATGAGGCTTCTGGAGGAGATTAACCAGAGGGGGACTACTGTGATTGTGATTACACACAGTCAGGAAATGGTGGATGAGATGAACAAGCGGATCATTACCATGGAACGGGGGTCGGTTATCAGTGATGTGGGCGGATATTATTAGGGTGCTGCCGCAGCGGCTCTGGAGAGCTTACGGGTATGCTTATTCCGCCGGAAAGGCAAATGAACAGCAATGAGAATCAGTACATTTTGGTATTGCCTGAAACAGGGCATCATTAATATATGCAGAAATATTTTGTTTTCGCTGGCATCTATAGCGACTATTTCTGCATGTATTTTTTTATTCTGTCTTTTTTTCGCCCTGATAGCCAATGTGCAGAATGTGGCAAAGACAGCAGAGACAACAGTGGGAATCACTGTATTTTTTGATGAGGATATGCCTGAGGATCAGATTCTGGCTGCCGGCGATGTCATCCAGGGCTGGGAAGAGGTGCGGGAGGCGCAGTATATATCCGCTGCCCAGGCATGGGAGAACTTTAAGACAGATTATTTTGAGGGGATGGAGGAGCTGGCAGAGGGATTTGCAGACGACAATCCGCTGTCCGGTTCCGCCTCCTATGAGATATTTCTCAATAATATTGAGGAACAGGATAAAATCGTGGAGCGTCTGGAAGGCATGGAAGGCGTGAGAAAGGTGCGCTATTCCAGTACGGCTGTGGCCGGGCTGACCAGTGCGGGAAAGATGGTTGGGGCCATGTCGGCCGTTATTATCTGCGTACTGCTGGCCGTGGCGGTTTTCCTGATTAGCAATACCATTTCCGTGGCCGCGGCCTTCCGCAGGAGGGAAAATGAAATCATGCGCTTAATCGGCGCCACCAATTATATGATTCGTGCGCCTTTTGTGGTGGAGGGCGTGCTCCTTGGCGCTTTGGGAGCAGCGGTGCCTCTGGCAGGCATGTATGCGCTTTACCAGAGGGCGGTCATCTATATCGGTGAGCATTATCAGATGCTGACAGGCATGTTTGAACCCATACCTCTGGGAAATATATTTCCCTATATGGCGGCAACAGCCGGGTGCCTGGGTGTGGGCATTGGTTTTTTTGTCAGTTATTTTACCATCCACCGTCACTTGAAGGTATAGGGAAGGAGGATGTGAATGAGGATGAGACATTGGATTTGTGCGGCAGCGCTGTCAGGCGGTCTTTTGATGGGCGGTATGGCGGCATTTTCAGCCTACGCCACCAGTGTGGAGATAGAGGATGCCAAGAAACAGGTATCTGCTTTGGAAGAGGAAAAGAAGAAGGTGGAGAGTACCCTGAACCAGCTGGAGGGATTAAAGGCAGATACGGCAGCTTATGTAAAGAAGCTGGACGGCAGTCTGTCCTCCCTGGCAGAGGAGCTGGAACAGCTGGGAAACCGGATTACCCTTAAGGAAGAGGAGATAGACCAGGCCCAGATACAGTTAGAGGAGGCCAGACGCGAGGAGGAACACCAGTATGACAGCATGAAGCTGCGCATCAAGTACATGTATGAGAACGGCCAGAACAATCTGCTGGATATGGTTATGGAGTCCGGCAGCATATCGGAGCTGTTAAACCGCGCGGAATACGTGAGCCAGATTGCGGAATATGACAGGAAGATGCTGACTGCCTATGCTTCTGCAAAGGAGCAGGTGGCTGTCAGGGAACAGAACCTGGAGAAGGAACATGGAGAGCTTTTAGTGCTTCAGGAGTCCACCCAGGCCAAACAGGCTTCCATGCAGCAGCTGATGGATTCCAAGCAGAAGGAGCTGGATTCCTATAATTCCAAGATTGCCATGGCCCAGGATGAGCTGGACCAGTACAATGCAGACATCAAAGCCCAGGAAGATCAGATGAAGCGAATCGAGGCCGAGATGAAGCGGAGGGAAGAGGAAGCCAGAAAAAAGGCGGAAGCAGCCGGCAAGACGTATACCGTATCGAATTTGGGGAATATTAGTTTTAAGTGGCCCTGTCCGTCCAGCAGCAGGATTACCTCTAATTTTGGAGACAGGGAGTCTCCCACAGAAGGGGCATCCAGCAACCATAAGGGAATTGATATCAGTGCCAGCACAGGGGCGGATATCATTGCTGCGGCTGATGGCGAGGTGGTGATATCTACATACAGCTATTCGGCGGGCAATTATATTATGATTGACCACGGAGGCGGGGTGAGCACGGTCTACATGCACAGCTCCAAGCTGCTGGTGGGCGTGGGGGAAAAGGTGACAAAAGGCCAGGTGATTGCAAAGGTAGGTTCCACCGGTTATTCCACCGGTCCCCACCTGCATTTTGGAATCCGCTCAGGGGGCACCTATGTGAATCCCCGAAGTTATGTAAGTCCGTGACCTGTCATAGGATAGAGGGAACGGACAGATAGGAGACGTAAATTGGAAAATCGTGAATTTGACAGACAGGAACATAATATGGGCGGACAGCCGGATGGTCCCTTCAGGGACAACGGACCGGGACCCCAGGACGGGAACCGGAACAGCTCAGGAAAAAACCGGTTCTGGGCCGGGGCTCTGGTGGGAGCCCTTGTAACCGCCTTTGTGGGATTGATTGTGGTGGGCATGTCGGCCGGTATCTATATCTTCGGCAAACGGGTTATGAGCCGTCAGCCCAGCGTGGCCATCGAGGGCAAGGGACCGGGAATCACAGACGGAAGCAGCCATGAAGGCGGAGTGGACTTTGACCGGGTTACGGCCAAGATGTCCATGATTCAGCAAATTATAGATCTTCACTTTCTGTACGACGAGGACGCCGGCAATGTGGAGGATTTTATTTACAGAGGAATGCTGGCTGGCCTGGATGACCCTTATTCCACGTATTATACAGAGGAGGATTTCCGTTCCATCAATGACAGCACAAAGGGAACCTACTCCGGTATTGGAGCCATGTTAAGCCAGAACAGAACCACGGGATTATGTACCATCGTGAAGGTGTTCGAGGGTTCCCCGGCCCTGGAGGCAGGGATGCAGCCCGGGGACATTATATATAAGGTGGGCGATACCCTGGTGGCTTCCGAAAGTCTGGATGTGCTGGTGAACAATTACATCAAGGGCGAAGAAGGCACGGATGTGGCTATCACGGTGTACAGGGCAGACAAAGATGAGTATGTGGATATGTCCGTTACGCGGCGCAAAATCGAAGTGCCCACCGTGGAATACAGCATGCTGGACGATAAAATCGGCCGGATTGCAGTCTCGGAATTTGATGTGATTACAGTGGAGCAGTTTGAGCAGGCAGTGGATGAGCTGCAGAAGGACGGTATGGAGGGGCTGATTATCGACCTGCGGAGCAATCCGGGCGGAGTCCTGGACAGCGCTGTTAAGATGGTGGATTATATTCTCCCCGATGATTTGGACCAGTATGAAAAGGGCAAGGGAAAAACCCTGATTGTTTACACGGCCGACAAGAATGAAAAGGGCGATGTATTTACCGCCTCAGACGGTCATGAGCTGAAAATACCCATTGCTATTCTGGTCAATGGGGACTCAGCCAGCGCTTCCGAGGTGTTTACAGGCGCCCTGAAGGATTATGACTGGGCCACCGTGGTGGGAACCACCAGCTACGGAAAGGGAATTGTACAGAACCTGATACCTCTGGGAGACGGTTCCGCCATCAAGATTACCACAGCCCATTACTACACGCCCAGCGGTTTTGACCTGCATGGAAAGGGAATAGAGCCGGATGTGGAAGTGGAACTGGAAGAGAAGCTTAAAACCCAGGCCGTGGTGAAGCCGGAGGAAGACAACCAGCTTCAGAAGGCAGTCCAGGTGTTGAAGGAAAATAAATAAGCAGTGTGAAAGAAGGCTCCGGTCATGGCATTCATGACCGGGGCTTTCGTACTGTCCGGGCCGCTGTCTTATCCGTATTTTCTTGACGGTCTGCGGCTGTCAGGTCTGTCTCTTTTCCTGGTGTTGGTATGCTCCACGATCATGCTGCCTGTCCACCCGATAAACGATCAAAGGGTATACCGCTGGGACAAATATACCTGATATATCCACGATTCTATTCAAAGGCGCCCTTCTGCCGGAAGCAGTATGGTATAAGTATGGTATAAATATGACATAAGTATGGCATAAGTATGGTATACAGCAGCAGAATTTTACCGGGATTTTATCCGGGACTTTGGTCCTAAAAATTCAATTGATAAAAAGAACAAATGTTCTCACTTGCGCCTATACATTTCAAGACGTATATGTTATAATTTTTAATAACCGTTCCAACAAGTGTTTATCAACAAGATAAACTGGAATTGACTGAGCAATCCGGCGGAATAAAAAATATGAATTGGAGTGGAATAAGTTATGAAATATAGTAAGACAATAATTTTAAAGAATGGTGTGGAATGCTGGTTGAGAAACGGCATAGAAAGTGATGGACAGGCTGTATGGGATTGCTTTAATTTGACCCATGGACAAACCGATTATTTACTATCCTATCCAGATGAAAATAGTTTCGACGTGATGCAGGAAAGTCAATTTCTGAAAGAAAAATCCGAAAGTTCAAATGAGATTGAGATAGTTGCCGTAGTCGGGAATGTAGTTGTTGGAACTGCTGGAATTGAAGCAATAGGCACAAAATATAAGGTAAGGCATCGTGCCGAATTTGGTATTAGCGTCGCTAAAGATTTTTGGGGACTTGGGATTGGACAGGCACTAATGGCAGCGTGTATTGAATGTGCAAGGGCGGCGGGGTATATTCAGCTGGAGCTGAACGTGGTTGCTGAAAATGAAAGGGCATTATCCATGTATGAGAAAGCAGGGTTTGTTAAATATGGCAGAAATCCGAAAGGCTTTAATTCCCGCGTGACAGGATTTCAAGAAGTTATTTATATGAGGTTGGAATTATAAGAAACCTACAAGTTCCGGTTTTTCGGACAGTTGAACGGATTGGCAGGTTCATTGGTATATATTTTAAACAAGTTAGAACATTATTTAAAGAAATAAAAGTTTTGATGAAGTTGATACCTACAGAAATACCAAAAGTATTACTATAATGCATTGATGTGCTAAAAGGAGATTTTCATGGATCATTTTGAATTAGTATCAGAATATGCACCTACCGGCGACCAGCCTCAGGCTATTGCCGAGCTGGTCAAAGGCTTTCAGGAAGGAAATCAGTTTGAAACATTGCTTGGCGTTACCGGCTCCGGTAAGACCTTCACCATGGCCAATGTCATACAGGCCCTGAACAAGCCAACCCTGATCATCGCCCATAACAAGACGTTAGCCGCCCAGCTCTACAGCGAATTTAAAGAATTTTTCCCCAACAATGCGGTGGAGTACTTTGTGTCCTACTATGCTTAGAAAATATGCACCACAAAATATTGGGAAAAGTACGGTTTTCTAATCTATATGTTGTGTCCGCAATGCTCTCACAGACTATACGGACTATATAGACAGTATTTCGCTGGTGACCCAATTGTTACTCAGGCAGGAATGACCGTTTTTAGAACAGCCAAATATGTTCATTTCTGGTGGCTTTTGGTAAATCCCAAAATCCCATATAATATTGAAAGAGCGAATGAGATTGAGCTTGGAACGGAGTAAATCCCAAAATCCCAAGTAATATTGAAAGAGAGAATAAGATTGAGGTTGGAGCGAAGTAAATCCCAAAATCCCAAGCTTTTTTAGATAAGTAAAAGAAAGGGCGGTTGCATACAATGATATATACAAAAGAAGATGTTAAGAGAGAGTTAGAAAGGTATTTTGCTAAAGACGCGAAGGACGCTAAAGATGATACTGTTACTAAGATAAAAAGTGATATTGAGAAAGTTTTTGCTCAGTCTGATATATTGAAAGCATGTAAGATAATAAAGGATTCAATTGTCAATAGGTCTGATGAAAATGGGATACTGAATTTCAAGGATAAGAAATTCTTGCCAGATTGGGTTAAGTATTTGGTATATGTTGTTATCTATCAGTATTTTGAAAAAAATAAAGAACCACAATATACACAGTCTACTTTATTAAAAGAAATGGGACTTTATGCTGATATCTTTGGAAAGAAGAATTGGTGTATGTATTCTCCAGATATGAAGATTCGCCAAGCTAAATATGAGAATTTGGAACTCCCTTTTAACCATTCAGAGATAGAGTCAAATGATATTTTCAGAGCGATGCTTCATCATATGGTTTGCTATTCAACAGTTTTGACAGATACTTTTGTTGATATGTTTGGAAAGCTTGGAGTTATTCCTGCAACATGTGCGAATGGATATAAATCCTCTCAGGTGTGGTTAGGTGAAAACGACTATAAGGTATTGTGTTTGTTTATATTAGCTCTTGAAAAGAAGATTAAGGTTTGCAAAATTCTGAAGGAGTTTCAGTACGAGATAAAACATTCGGATGATGAGGTTGAGACAGTATCAAGGTTGATAGGATTAGCTGTTGGATTGGAACTTAATATTAAGAACATGTCAAAGGAGCAGATACATTGTAATATTGTAAATGGTGAGTCATGGGGATTTGATATTTATAAATTTGCAGGTTGCTTTATTATTCAACAATTTTTTGCATCAGAGTATTGGATGGATAGTAGACTGTTGAAGGTTGAAGATAAGGATAAGCCTTCAAACTCTTACTTTTCATCTGAGTTGGTAAGCCGAGTAACAAAACAAAAGATTCAAGAATTCTTGGAACTAAGATTTGTAAAGAACGAGAAAGAGTTGCAAAAATTTGATTCAGGTAGAGCAATAGAATCTCTATCAGATGCATACAAGGCAAAGAGATTTTTTATTGTTGATGTTAATATCAAAAGAGCTATTGAAACTTTTTTTTCGAAGGATAATACAGATTTGCTCTATATTGACGTTCCTAAATTCATGAGGGAGCAAGATAGGTTTGAGTTTGATACTGAATGGTATAGCAGGATGTTTTCTTCTTTATCAAGACATAAAGGCGATTGGATAATGTCTTGGAAAAACTATGTAGAAAAAACAAATATTCGAAAACCTAATAGTATGTACATAAATATGTGGACAAAAGGAATGATTCATTCAATGTGGAATGATTATTCTTTAGATGATATTCCTAAGAAAGTAACTAAAAATAGTATGTGTGGTCTTTATAAAGAGATAAAGGCTGTTGATGATGTTAGACCATTGTATGTGTATTCTTACAGAGATGATGATAGAAATCATCCTAATAGTATAGTCTTTATTACGACGATTGATTTTGCAGATATAAGTGATTTTGATTTCCAGTCAAAATATAAAGTTGATTTCTTATATGATGGTAGATTAAAAAAAATGACGTATAATGAGTTCTATGCTAATGCATTAAGTTATTTAGATAATGATAAAAAACAGGCTATGAATTCAGAGAAATAAGGGCAGAGATGCCCTTATTTTTATGTCAGAATATCTGCTTGAACGATGAGTAAAATTTATTTTTCGGGAATCCAGTATTTATAAGGAGTTTAGCACTGACTGTAATTTAATACTTCCATAAATACTATGGTAATCTGGTATCATCAAAAATTGATAAGTCGACAAAATCAAGATTGATGAAAAAATAGAAAGAAGGTATAAAACATGAGAAAGAAAGTTAATATTAAAGAACAAGAGTTAAAAGTTAATACAGCTACAATGATTAATGAGGAGGAAAAGGATTCAACTGCTGTTGCAGTTCAGGTTAGTGAGGCAGAGGTAGAACATGAGGATGTGAGTGAGCAAATTCCGATTAAGTTAAGCGATGATATTTATATCAGAGAGGGTGAGGCTCCTTGGATTGGTGTTCAAATTTACAATTATTTATCAGATGAAGTTGTGGAAGTAAAGTTTAAAGTTGATGATTTTACAGCAGATTCTATGAAGAAAGCCATTCTCTTAAATGGAGGCATTTGTACAGATGCTGTGGCACAGTATGAATGGATAATAAAAGAGTATTATCGTAGACTGAAGAGCGGAGAAATCAGTAAGGTAAGTTTACATGATGAATTAGGCTGGAGAAAGAAAAATAAAGAAGTTGTATTTTATGGGCAGAAAGCAGTTGCATTAAGTGATATTCAATCTGAGTATGACGGCGAAAATAATGTCAAACCAGTAGGTAATATTAATAATTTCGTTGAAATGATAAAAACTTGGATTTTGGGGTGTAAAGAATGGAGTCCTCTACAAGCTATAATAGCATTTGCTGTTGGAGCAACTGTTTTACCATTTGCAAGAATTTATTGGGGGAAAGAAATTGATAATATAATTATTCACCTTATAGGTGGGAGTACAACTGGTAAGTCAACCTCACTAAAGTTGCATACTGCATTTGGCTCCACCATATCAGATAAGAAGAAAGGATTTTTAATTAGCTTTCAATCATCGTTGGTAGCAGTCATCCGAAGAATAGGTACGAACTGGGGATTTCCAGTTGCTATTGATGAGTTATCGTCAGGAAGCCGAAAAGATTATGATGAGTTTGTGTATGCATTGGGTAATGGAGAAGAAAAAGATAGAATGAAGGCTGGCGGTACTGGGCTTCAGAAATCTTCAACATTTAGTACAGTAGTTCTATCTAGCGGAGAAATCTCATTACACAGAAAGTGTTCAATGAATGAGGGCATCAGAGTAAGGAGTGTTGAAATACCTAATGAGTACTGGACTGAGTCTAAAGAGCAGGCAGAGGCTATAGCAGAGTGTTTGCAGGGAAATTATGGGTTGGTTACACCTTTAGTGGCAAAGGAACTGTTGGAGAACTCTGATTTCTGGCAGGAAAGATGGAATGAATTAGTTAAAAAGGCGAATACAAAAATTACGAAAGATAAAATTTGTTTGTCGTATGCACATAGACTAATTAATTTTGTTGTGCTATTTACATTATCTGCGGAGCTGGCAAACAAGATTCTAGATATTACCTTAGATGTCGAAAGAATTTTTAAGTTTTGTTATCAATACATTATTGTTGCTAATGCTAATGAAGCAAATCTTGCAGAGAGAGCTTATGCATGTATTTTGGGACATTTTGGAAACAATAGACATTTGTTCCCAGAAGGGGAATACAATGGATGTAAGACGCAATTTAATGATTATATTCTGACTTCGGATGATGAAGGATTCTACAGAGCTGCTAGAAGAAAAAGAAAAATTTTGGGAGTCGAGTATGATAAGCAAGTAGTATTTAGAATGTCTGCTATGGAGAGGATTTTGGATGAGAATGGTTTTTCCCCTAAAGTTACTCTTAATAAATTGAAAGAAGCGAGACTGCTATCCACCAAGGATGATAAAAGGTGCACAGCTAAAGTGACCATTAATGGTGTTGAGCAGGATGTAGTTATTGTATATTACAAGAGTGATGTAGAGGATGGAATTGCAGTAGCTGATGTAGATTAATAATTTATAAGCCAGTACATGTAAAAAATCATGTACTGGCTTATTTAAATATGTAAAATATTATTTTGATAACTTGTAGGAACTCAGATGTAACTTCAGTCCAACTATATAAATCAGTTAAGGGCAATGAAAAAAGGTGGAGAAGAAACTTTCTTTCAATGGCAAATCCTAGACAGTTGTCAGCGATTGAGACAATTTCGCATATACCCACAAACACAAGACAATTTTCCAGTATTCCTGCCCTTGGCTATGATATTGGAAAATAAAAGTTGATTTATAAGGAGGACTTACAATATGGTTTCAGAAGACTTAACCAGAAAATTAAGAGAGGTTATTACAGAGCAGGCATCAACAGCAGTTAGTAATTATTTTGCTGATAACGCTATGCTGGCGTATGAAGATGATGCACCTGTGCCTACTTTGGATAACAGAGCGATTGAGGCATATAAAGGTTGTAAGCAGGAACTCTGCAGATTCATGTCAAATATCCTGATGGCTGATATGCTGGCTAATAACTTGGGATACGCTGAATGTGTCTTATTCCTGCCAGATGGAGACATGACAATCAATGTAGGTGTGAAATGTGATTGTGATGTCGAATGTAGCATTTCAGTAGAGCAGGAGTTGGTCAGAACAAAGATTGGTACCTTTGATGCATTTACTTGGCAGATGCTCTGCGATATTAAGAGAGAGCGTAATCCAGTCAAGGTTTGCTTTGAGCATGTAGAAGAGTATCTTCATTTCATGCTCTGCAAGTTGGATTGGCGAGAGAAAGACCTTATCAAAGGTACAATTACAAAGGAACTTTTGGATGAGTATCATATTCAGGAGCCAGTTCCAATTCATAACTTAATCAATATGTATTGGGGTATCGGCAAATTCTGCAATGATGGGAAGGAGTTATAATTATGGTATATAAGATTGTTGATGCTTCATTCCATACCAATGCGAATGGAGATATGTTAATCAAAGGTTTACGGGATAGTGGTTATCCTTTCGAGGTGGTAATCAATTCTAAAAATCCTCTCGTTATGATTGATGTCCATAACGAGTATTTCAATTTCAAAGTGAAGAATAAGAATGCAGTATATTGCATTTATTATCGTGATGTAGATATGAGGAGCATCGGTGCACCGATGCGTAAGCTAAATTGGGCTGGAACCGATAAGCCTGCTCCAACAGGTATGTTATATTTTATTCATGATATGATTCAGGAAGTGCAGTATTATTGTTATTCAAGATTCTATTTGAAGGAAAATGATGCCGAGTTGGAGGTAGAGTATTTGAGAGAGCGTTACAAAGAGTCGGAGAAGTACATTTCAGACCTTGACTTCAACGTGATTGTAAATGAGCTGATTCGCAGATATGCTGATGTTCATGGGGTATCCAAGCAGTAAGTCCTCTGCTTTTAATATAGATTGTGGGAGCTTGGATACAGTTCCCACGCCATAATTATTTGTGTGTGATGCCCGAAGGAGACCTGCCGATTGTGCAGGTCTTTCTTCATGTTCAGACTGATTATGTTTTAGAGATTGATTATGGTTAGGTGAAGTTATACCTATTTTTACAAACGCCTTACAGAGGCAGAAAATGGAGGTTAATGTAATGAAGCAGAGGATGCAAAGAAAGCTTGATTCGTATTGCGAAATGAGCAAGAAGGAACAGATTGAAGCAGTTAAGCAGGAGCTTGAAAAGGAGGGATTTGAAAGAAACAAGATTATCAGTAGCTATGCCTATGTGATTAATGTCTACATGTGTGAAGATGTGGATTATGTAGTCGTAGATATAGTATCTACTAGAGACCATCTGAAGGATTCACTTTGCATTATGAACAGAGAAGATTTTATGTTATTGCAGGGTATGTATTTCAGCAATAGCTTACGTGGTAAGAAGGGAAGTAAACGCCGACCTCGTATTCAAGTTACTGGAAACTATGAGGGTAATCATTTATCAGGTGCAAATGTATGTGAGATGGTTTGCTCTAAAACAAAAGGTCAAGTGATTGACCATAAGTTCCATAATACTATGATTAATACAAGGGAGGCGTTACGAGCATGTACAGTTAAAGAAAATAATATGAACAAAAAGAAGTGCAAGAACCCTGCGAACCCTGAATATGCATATAAACCAGAGGAAGATTTTTCTACGACTTGGTTTGCATATGTGTACTGGAGAGTTTTAGACTTGATTTCTCAGGAAGATGCCTTTGCATACAATCTTGAGAAGAACAGCTAAAAATGTATATGGTAATTAATGCGGAAGAAGGCTTGCTGGTTCTGGCAAGTCTTTTCTTCTGTCAAAATTTACTCTGGAAAACTGCAAGATAAAATATGCGTTATGGATATTTGCTTGAGGATTCAATGCTAATTGTTGTTTTGCAAAGCCTATATCTTAAGCGAGTGGTACTTTTGGGTGCAGTCAGCAAAAATGGTATCTGTTGATATCGCTTTTTCCTGTGAAGCCGCCGCAAATACAGGTAAAAGTTTTGACTGTGATATTTTACTGATTTTTCAAGGGTGGGGTATTGCTTATTCAGAAATCCCAAAATCCCACCAATTTTGCAGAAAAAGAGGACTAAGAATAATCTGTTTAATCGTACAGAAGATTCTTAGTCCTCTAATTTTTTAAAGAATTCATCAAAAGATACCTGATAAAAATCTGCAAGGGCAATTAGCAGGTCGACAGTAGGATTATTTAGCCCCATTTCTATCTTTGAATAGGTTGACCTTGCTATATCGACACCTCTTAGTTGAAGCTGTGCGAGTATATCGCAATTTCGCAGATTATGCTCTAAGCGAAGCCGTTTGATATTTTCACCAAGTAAATGATTCTCTCGTTGGTTTACTCTATCCATTTGCTATCTCCCTTATTAGAATATTTAATTCTAATATGTGTGATAAAAATAAGGGTTCCAAAATAGCCCCAATGTATGATATAATAGTATTTAATTTTGAGTAAAAAATATTAGGGAGATGCAAGAAATGAAAAGGAAAGTATTGAGCTTATTGTTATGTGGTTTACTTGCTTGTAGTACGCTTACAGCTTGCGGTGGTTCTGATGATTCTGCTAAATCTGGGGTAGAGTCTGATGTTGAAGTTTCAAAAGATGATGAGACTGGCAATAAAGTGGAAGATGATTCAAATGTTTCATCTGAAGAAAACAGCACAATTGAACCATCCATCTACACAGAGTTGACTATGGGTGAAAGCAGTTTAGAAGATACACTTTCATATCTTTTTAGTGTTACAGCTGATGTAAATACAAATAATGTCACTGATTTAAGCAGTCGCTTAGATACTGCTTATGGTAAACTTATTCTTGGATATGAGGGTGAGGCATTCTTTAAATTTGATAAAAATGATGATAGTAGTTATACTTTGAGAACAATTTCACATCTTAAAATGCCATATAGTGATTCTGATGACTTCAGGGAAAAGGGAGATGCCCTCATTTCTTATTTTGATAAGTTATATACTCGTGGTGTATATGCTAAAGGAGAAAATAGGTTTCCTGCATATTTAGTCAAGGATAGTGCAGATTCAATTGTTGTACTTTATATGCATCCAGAAGCTACAGAAGCAAGAGGATATTTCATTGATATTGAAATGGAGTACGAAGATGCATTTGATAAGAATTTTGAAACTGAAGATGCGAATAAGAAGTTTGATGATTATTGTTGGTTTGATTCAAATGGTAATGCCTATCAGCCAGAGTTTTATAAAACAAATCTGACAGTAGACAATCTGTTTAGTAATATTGATGAGGCTAATATTGATTTATATACATTTCATGTACAAGCACCTGCTGAGGCTCAAGAAGCAGCACCAGCAGATGGTGAGTAAGTTATGGAACAGGTAATCGAGCTAATCACAATAGAAGCAGAAAGCTGTCTGCATGGTGGAGTAATAGAAGGTTTATCAAGGTTTGAGCAGTTAAATCATGATATTAAGGTTATGAATATTTGTGGATTCATTGATGAGGATACTGCTAATCAGCTCTACGAAGTAGTAAAACAATATTGTGATAAATTTATGGATTTGTTAAGGAGTGGAAAAATTAAGTAAGGTGGAATGAGTCATGTTATCAATTCTTGGTACAGTTATTTTGATTTCATTTTTTATATTTATTATAGTTGGTGACTTGTTTCTGGCAGTTAAGTGGTTATTCTGTCATGGTAAAAGAAATTGTTTAAACACTCAATGCCCTATCCGTAGTAAGTGCAGTCAGGCAGGTCAGACAGAAGAAGAGAAAGCTATTATGCTTGCAAGGATAAAGCAGTTATTGGCTGAGTTGGAACAACAAAATATGTAGTATGTTTGGAGCGTTTATCCAGTTTTGGGTAGATGCTCTATTTTTTTGCTCATTTATATGGCTTTTTTCAAGTTGTAAGAAAAAGTATCAAGACAATATTGACACGCTACTCATCGCGAGTAACATACACAATTAACCTTTGAACAATGGGTACAAAATGGAAGGGAGGTCAACTGCTTATGGACTATCGCACTATTGTGGAGAAACACCCAGACAGATATGTTATCGCAGCTGTTGCGGAACGTGGAGAAAACAATTTTGTTTCCAGCTGGGAAGTTCTTTCAGCCGATAGCAAAAGTTTCAATGAGGCAAAAGAAAAATTGAAGTTCTTTGAGTCTGAGGGCGTGAAGGGCTGTTGCATCATTAACACCTATGCAGACGCTTCGGATGAAACTGAAGCTGGAGCTGTTGCTCGCATGTTTAGGCTTATGTATGGCATGGATATGGTCTAACGATTCCCGGAGCAGGAATTTCCAAGTTCCTGCTCCACATTTGAGGAGGTGGTATAACGTCAATCAAAACAAAGCGGTTTCAGCAGGAATGTGAAGCACTAATCGAGAAGCTTCGTGAAAACAGTAATGAATTAGTTGATGAAATTGGTGATAAGGTCAGGGATAGTTTTTACGAGACTATGGAACTGAACAGAAAAGAAGCCTTTACACAATTATTCATTCTGATTTATCAGCATGATACAAAAGCTCTGGAGCGTGATTTACTCAAATGTATAGTCTTACAAACTGAAGATTTTCAGCCATCTCCAAAAGAAAGAGTTAATCTGATGCGATGGCTGTGGTCATCTGTTCAGTATATATATAAAGACTTTGACTATTCAGAGTTGTTGGACAAAGTTAGAGAATTAAATGAATTACACGATACAATGGCATCCTATGGAGAGGATTTGCCATTCGTATGAGAAGGAGGAAAAATGGTTGTTAAGACAAATCGTGGTATCTATGAGGTCACATCTGTAGATATCATTTGTGAGAAAAGAGTGCCATTCAATGGTCAAGTTGTTCGCTTGGTGCAAAAGGCAAACAATATAGCAGATGCATCTGCATTGAAATTTAATTTGAGTGTGTCGGTACTTGATTTACCTTATGCGGAAGATTCTATTTTTGTTGGTAATTTAGGTAATGCAGTTCTTCAGGAAACTGTCGATTCTATAGCACAAACGGGGTATACAGACCTTACAAAGTGGGAATTTCAGAAGGAACAGACATATCCCAATAAATGTGTATTCGATGATGGAGCTTCAGCTCCATATATTTGCGGAGGCACTATAGGAATGCTTAATCCATTTATATCAGAGGTACAATCTGATGAATATTATGACGTAGAGGAGGGTGAGGAGTAATGCAGAAAAGTACATTACCTCAGGGAGTAAAAACGCTGATGTCTTGGGCAGATAAGGAGACACTTACATTTGATAATCCAGTCCAGCGAGCTGGAAGTCAGTGGAATTTATTGCAAAAGAGTCTGCTGATTCACTCTATGTTAGCGAACTATCCTGTGCCAGCAGTTTATCTTTTGAAATATAAGGATGATGCAAAAGGCACAATTTACGATTGCCTTGATGCAAAGCAGAGGCTGACATCTGTTTTTGACTTTATTCGTGGCGAATATGAACTTAGCTCTGCGACACCAGAGGTTGAAGTTGATGGCACAGTCTATGATTTGGCAAATATGAAATTCGATGATTTGTCGGATGAGTGTAAGGATGCTATTACTGGTTACAGATTCTCTGTATATTGTCTTGAAGATGCAACCGATGAAGAGGTGGAAGAAGTATTCCGCAGATTGAATAATTCTACGCCATTAAGCCCAATTCAGAAATGCAGGTCTGTTATGGGAACTGACATTGCTCGTTGGACGAAAGAAATATGTCAGTCTGAATTTTTACAGCACAGCGTATCTCTTACATTGGCACAGCTCAGGCGTGAGGCTGATTTGGAAGTTTTGTTACAATCTATGCTCCTGCTGGATGCAAGACATGAAGGTTATGATGATTGGAAGGCTATCTCAACAGCAGAGGTTACAAAGTATTGCACTCACATTCGAGGTACTTATAACGATGACAAGAGATTGATGGTTATGGAAATTGTTGACTATCTCTATAAGGCATTCCCAGAGAAGCATAAGTTCCTGAAAAAGTCTAATATCCCGATGGTTATGGTTTTGAGTAAGCTGGCTCTGGAAAATAATATTTCTCCAGAAGATTTCAAGAAATTCGTTGACTATTTCAGTGAAGACCTAAGTGAGGAATATATGGCTGGCATGGGTTCAGGTAATGTTAAGCGTCAGAAAACAGAAATGCGTCTTACTGCAATTGCTAATGCCTTTGCAGATTACTTCAATCTCAATGATGTAAGGGTACTGTCAGTTGATGAGACAATGAGAACCGTAGCAGACAACTCCGAAAATTCAGATGCATTTGACGAGTCTGACGAAAACTCTGAGCTTATTACAGAAACATCAAGCGTTGAAGAACAGGATGAGTCTGGGGCAGATTTTGTTGATGCTGAGCAGGAGTCGGCTGTTGCAAGTCCTGAGGAGGATTCTGATGGAGAAGACGATTAAAGCCTATATGCTTCGAGTAGTGGATGGAGTTCCTTGTAAGGGTTACATAGGAGAAATTGACAATACCCTCAAAAGCAAACAAAAATATGTAGATGGCATCATTCAAGTGGTGTCACTCGATTCTTCCATCGATATTATATGTAATGACGAAGGTAAGTTACAAGGTTTAAGTCCTAATCGTGCATTCATGGATGGAGAGGACATTCTGGATGTGTTTGTTGGAAATATATTAGCTTGTCGGCACGATAACGAAGGCAACTTTACAAGCATTAGGGAAGAAGATATTCCTGTGATTGAAGAGTGCTTAAAGCCTATCGGTGGTATTATGGGAGAGTTTGTATTTCTTAGGACTACAGATGATTTGCTAGAGTTTCAAGTAGCAGAGGGGGTAAATAATGGCACAGAAGATTGATAAGAAAGCAGTTTATTCTGCAAGATACCCTCATGGAACTATTGTGGAGCTTACTGCTCCGATAGAAGACCCTTATGGCAGTAGTAAGCCAATAGGTGCAAGGTTTGAAGTGGATTTCGTGGATGACGGACTCCAACTGCAAGGTCGTTGGCTACCGCCTGAGCATGGAACAATAGCAATTCTGATTGAGGAGGATAGTTTTAGGATAGTAAATTGAATATTTGTACTTGTGAAGACCATTCTGAATGATATGACTCAGGGTGGTCTTTTTTCTATGCAGGAGTAAGTAGTGACTAACCCAAATTGTCCGTTTTTCTATGCTTTTCATATTGCTTTATTTAGGGCTGTTACTGGCTTTAGCGGTAACTACTGCCACCTTTGCCATAAAAGCCCCAACACGCCCCTCACGCACGCTCACAGGGGCAAGCTTTTTCGGTTTTGTTACTGGTCTGCCAGAGCTTTGTTACAAAGCGTTCATTTATGTGGGCATTTACGGAAGGAGGCTTGGAAACTATGCAAATTAGGATGCCTGATATGTAAACTAAAAGATTATGACAGTTGTGTCGATATTGGTGATTTTGTTGCTAAAGTTGATGAAATTAGAGCGTAGTTGTGGTAAAATTATTTATGTATGCCATCTGCAAAATAATACCTAAGCATATCTTGGTAGGCAGTACAAGAGACATTTATTGGACAGCACTAGATATATAATAAATGTGTAAGGTAACAAAGGTTTGGAATGGAGGTATTTCATGATGGATGGTAAGAAATATATTGAAAGTATAATGAGCTTTCCAGTATGTAATCATACGCAAGGAGTATCAGAAAATAATATTGGATATGTATCAGGCTTGATTGAAGGAGGTATTCCTTTTGAAGCAGAAGTGTTTCAATATGGCAAGGGCGATGAATTACAGAAAGAGATTTCAGTACTACTTCCAGTTATGTATAAAGAGGGAAGTAGACGTGAACCAATAGAAGACAATCAAGATATTATTGTAGGTTTTGAATATGAAATAAGTATTAGAGATTTGAGTGTACTAACGATTGGAATGGTAGAACAGGGACAGGAACTTGATGCTGATGTTGTTCGTCATTATGTTGAGTTTCTTGAAAGCAATGATATTATTCGATTTACTGGAAGGGTACAAAGTGGTAGCGTGTTCTATTTTACAGATGTTAATGGAAATGATTTTGCACAAGTTCATGTAGGACTCATTACCTGTGGAAGACAAGAAGCCATAACATCACTTCAATTTAGAAGTTTTCCGCTTAAAACTGTCGCTAAACAGGATAGAAGAAACTTTAATATTGTCAGATAAGGAGGAGCTAGATGAGTAAAGCGTATCCAGTCATTACATTGTGTGGTAGTACACGTTTTAGAAAAGAATATGAGTTGAAACAAAAAGAGCTGACTCTTCAAGGGAATATAGTTATATCTGTAGGCTTGTTTGGACATGATGGTGATTCAGAAGTTTGGGAAAACATGGATGAGGGAACTCAGACAAAAACCAAAATGATGCTCGATGATATGCATAAGAAAAAGATTGATATGTCAGATTCAATTTTTGTTATTAATCCACAGGGTTATATTGGGAAG
>UMET01018472.1_pt1 | contig 32179 bp, 33 predicted proteins | sample 1964821 | NCBI WGS metagenome assembly UMET01 (sample SAMEA4836027, study PRJEB28245) | human gut metagenome | biome: gut microbiome; material: fecal sample | place: Denmark | collected 2008
GAAAGAAGCACTCGATGAATTAGGCGTAGATCTGAATGCCGTTGAAGACCAGGAACCAGACCCAGCACTTGGTAATGGTGGTCTTGGAAGATTAGCAGCATGTTTCCTTGATTCATTGGCAACACTTGGATATGCAGCCTATGGATGTGGAATCCGCTATCAATACGGAATGTTCAAACAGAAGATCAAAGACGGATATCAGATAGAAGTACCAGATGAATGGTTAAAGAATGGAAATCCATTTGAATTAAAACGTCCGGAATATGCCAAAGAAGTACGTTTCGGTGGAAATATCCGTACAGAATATGATGAAGCAACTGGAAGAACCAACTTCATTCAGGAGAACTATCAGTCAGTTATGGCAGTCCCATTTGACTATCCGATCGTAGGATATGGAAATCATATCGTTAATACATTAAGGATCTGGGATGCAGAAGCGATCACTGACTTCCAGCTGGATTCTTTTGATAAAGGTGAATATGACAAAGCAGTAGAACAGAAGAACCTTGCAAAGAACATCGTAGAAGTATTATATCCAAACGATAATCACTACGAAGGAAAAGAGCTTCGTTTAAAACAGCAGTATTTCTTTGTATCTGCAAGTTTACAGGCAGCAGTAGCCAAATATAAGAAAAACCACGATGACATTACAAAACTTTACGAGAAGATGACGATCCAGATGAACGATACTCATCCAACAGTATCTGTTGCAGAACTTATGAGAATCTTAATGGATGAAGAAGGTCTTGGATGGGATGAAGCATGGGAAGTTACAACAAAGACTTGTGCATACACAAATCATACGATCATGGCAGAAGCGTTAGAGAAATGGCCAATCGACTTATTCTCAAAATTACTTCCTAGAGTATACCAGATCGTAGAAGAGATCGACCGTCGTTTCGTAAACAAGATCCGTGAGATGTATCCAGGAAACGAAGAGAAAGTCAAGAAGATGGCGATCCTTTGGGATGGACAGGTACGTATGGCACATATGGCGATCGCAGCAGGATATTCTGTCAATGGTGTTGCAAAACTTCATACAGAAATCTTAAAGAATCAGGAATTAAAAGATTTCTATCAGATGATGCCAGAGAAATTCAACAACAAGACAAATGGAATCACACAGAGACGTTTCTTAATGCATGGAAACCCATTACTTGCAGATTGGGTAACAAAGAAACTTGGAACAGACACATGGGCAACAGACCTTTCTTTAATGTCAGGACTGAAGAAATATGTGGATGATCCAAAAGCTCAGAGAGAATTTATGGATATCAAACTGCAGAATAAAAAACGTCTTGCAAAATATATCTTAGAACACAATGGCGTAGAAGTTGATCCAACATCCATCTTTGATGTACAGGTAAAACGACTTCATGAATACAAACGTCAGCTGATGAATATTTTACATGTGATGTATCTGTATAATCAGTTAAAGAAGAATCCAAATATGAAGTTCTATCCAAGAACATTTATTTTTGGTGCTAAGGCAGCAGCTGGATACCTTCGTGCAAAACAGACGATCAAACTGATCAACTCTGTAGCTGATAAAGTAAATAATGATGCATCCATTAAAGGTAAGTTAAAGGTTGTATTTATTGAAGATTATCGTGTATCTAATGCAGAATGGATCTTTGCGGCAGCAGATGTCAGCGAACAGATTTCAACAGCATCCAAAGAAGCATCAGGAACAGGTAACATGAAGTTCATGTTAAATGGTGCACCAACACTTGGAACAATGGATGGAGCGAATGTAGAGATCGTTGATGAAGTTGGAGCTGAGAATGCATTTATCTTCGGTATGAGCTCAGAAGAAGTTATCAATTATGAGAATAACGGTGGATATCATCCATATGAGATTTACCAGAATGATAAAGACATCCATGAAGTCTTAGATCAGTTGGTAGATGGAACATATGCAAATGGTGATCCAGAACTTTACAAAGATCTGTACCAGAGTCTGTTATTTGGTGATACAGGAAGCCAGGCAGATATGTACTTCATCTTAAAAGACTTCCGTTCATATGCAGAAGCTCAGAAGAAAGTAGAAGAAGCATATAGAGATACAAAAGGATGGGCTAAGATGGCGATGACCAACACAGCAGGATGTGGCAAGTTCTCATCTGACCGTACAATTCAGGAATATGTTGATGATATCTGGCACTTAGATAAGATCAGATAGTCTTATATAGAGTCTTGAAATATAGTATTGAATATGATAAGTTAAGAGGAAGAGTTCCCAAAGGAGGGATTCTTCCTTTATTCATGTAAAAACAGATGATAAAATATTTCAAAAAAATTGCAAAAATATTAAGAATGTGTTAAAATTCGAATGTAAAAAGAAATATCAAGAATAAAGATGAAAAACAAAGAAAGGGAGTAACAAATGAGGAACATTATAAAGAAACTTGCAGTGTGCTTTCTGGCATGGATATTGGTCTGCACAACAGTTGTAACTGGGCATGGAATGCATACGGCAAAAGCAGCACAGACGTTTAAGATTCATTTTATTGATGTCGGATGTGCAGATGCTGCATTATTACAGTATGGAGAAGGAACAGAAGCAAAGTATGCATTGATCGATACAGGAGCAAACCAGTATCATAATACAAAGGATACGACGATTGACACAACAAAGACACCAGTCTATGAATATTTAAATAAGATGGGAGTAAAACATCTGGAATTTATACTTCTGACACATCCTCATCAGGATCATATCGGAGGTATGGAAAAGATTCTTTCTGATACAACGATCAAGATCGATAAGATTTATGGGAATGATCTGAATATTCAGTACTTGAAAAGCAGCGAGGATAAGAGCAAGCAGTCTTCAGATGAAACAAATTGGACAGAATTTGATACCAAAATATACAAGAACTTTAAAGCAGCTTTAGAAGCAAGAAATAAACTTGCCGAAGAAGCAGAAGACAAAACAGAGAAAGAAAATCTAAAAGTAGATTATGTAGTGCCAACTGCAGGAGAAACAATTAGTCTTGGAGAAGCAAAAATGACATTCTATGGTCCATTAGAGAATGATTATCAATATGGTAGAACGGTTGATTTGAATACAAGACAGGAAAATAAATATTCTATCGTCACAAAGATCGTTTACGGAAGCAACTCTTTCTTAATGACCGGAGATGCCCAGAAAGAAACAATCGAGAAGATCATCGCGAAGGGATATGATCTGACAGCACAGGTGCTCAAGGAGCCACATCATGGATTTCAGGATGTCACAGAAGAAGAGTTAGCCAATGGCTACCAGTATTCTGATCATAAAACAGTGATCGATGCGTCACAGGCTAGTATTGCGATCATCAGTAATGGATACATGAATACAGGTGGTGTTCCATATACAAAAGTCTTAAGAGACTTATCAAAATTAGATGTCTATGAGACAGGAGACCGTGGAACGATCATTGTAACATCTGATGGCTCACAGTTATCTATCCAGACAGAGAAAGGAGATAACCAGCCAAGTGTCAAAGGAAAGGAAAGTGATGATGAAACATCATCCCCAGTGATGAAATCCATGAATATCACAGCAAACACAACAAAGCCGTTGACAGCAACGAGTGTGGATGCTGCGAATACTTATAATCGTTATGAAAAGAAGAATATCACAGTAAGATTTTCAGGAACAGCCCAAGGATTTACAAAGCTGACAAGCATTGAATATAAGTTTGTGCCAAAAGGTGTGAATAATAAAACCATAGCATATAAGACAGGGAGTTCCTATACAGTCAAAAATGGAAATTGTGGAAGGTTTTATGTAAGATATAATACACCATTAGGATCAACAGAGATCAAACTTCCTGGATTTACAGTTGATACGAAAGCACCAACCAGTGTGAAGATCAAAGCGAATAAGTCAGGGATCAAAACACTGTCAACATCTGCAAAGAATACTTACAGTAAACGAATCAAGAAGTCTGTTAAATTTACATTTAGTGCAAATTATGGAACCAGTGGAAAATCCATGACACAGTATAAGTTTGTACCAAGAGGAAAAAAAGCTTCCAAGTACAAATGGAAAACAGCAAATAGTGTAACTTATAAGACAAGAAATAAAAAAGTTCGTTTATATGTAAGATATATTGATAAATCTGGAAATATCACAACAAAGAAGACAAACGGATTTTACGTAACTAAGAAATAACAAAGAAAACGCTAGGATGGAAGTATGAAATATTTTACAAAGAAGATCATAGCGGTACTGCTGACAGTGATGCTTACAGGCATCACTGTTTTGCACGTATCGGGAGGTCAAACGATCAAAGTTAATGCAGCACAGACATTTAAGGTTCATTTTATCGATGTGGGGGCCGCTGATGGAGCTTTGCTTCAATATGGAGAAGGAGAAAACGCGAAGTATGCCATGATCGATTCTGGGGCTTATTCTTATGAGACAACAGATCACGATACGATCGATGTATCAGACCGTGTGCATCAGTATTTGCTGGATCATGGAGTAAAGCATCTGGAATTTGTTGTTCTAACTCATCCACACGGAGATCATATCGGTGGAATGAAGAAGATACTAGAAGATAAGAATATTACGATCGATACGATTTATGGGAATCCATTGGAGTTTGAATATCTGGAAAGCAGCGAAGATAAAGAAAAGCAAACAGAAGAAACAGCCCGATGGACAGCATTTGATACACAGACTTATCAGACATTCAAGAAGAAACTAGAGAAGAGGAATTCATACAAAGATGCATCATTGCATATCCAGTATGTTGTGCCACAGGCCGGAACATCCGTAAAATTAGGCGAAGCGGTAATGACCTTTTATGGTCCGTTAGATAATACCTACAGGTATGGAAGAGAACAGGATGCACCCAATTTAAATACAAGACAGGTAAATAAATATTCGATAGTGACGAGGATCGTTTATGGTAGTAATTCATTTTTAATGACAGGCGATGCACAGCAGGAAACGATCAAAAAGATTGTAGCTAGAGGTTACGATTTAAGTGCACAGGTATTAAAGCAGCCACATCATGGATATCAGGATGTTCGTTTGCAGGATAAACCGAAAGGTCGTTATGTATACGATTCGGATCATAAGTATCTGATCGATCGAACAGGTGCAAGTATTGCGATCATCAGTAATGGATATAAAAATGTAAATCAGACACCAGAGAGCAATGTACTTCGTGATCTGTCAGGAATGGATGTTTATCAGACATCAGATAAAGGAACGATCGTAGTATCGTCCGATGGTAAGAATCTAAGTGTGTCAGCACAAAAAGGCGGTAATGTACCAAGTCATGCGGGATATGTAGTGAAACAGAAGCGTACCCCTTTGATGCAGAAAGTTACAGTGCAGGCAAATACAAAGAAGAAAATGACACCACTTCGTTCCGATGCCTCAGCAGCATATCAGCATTATGAGAGAAAAAACATCAAGATCAGGATTTCAGCACAGGCAAAAAACTTCACAAATCTAAAACAGATTCAGTACAAATTTGTGAAAAAAGGAACTTCCAAAGGAAGTGTACCATACAAAACCGGTACGACATTAACGCTCAAAGACGGCATGATAGGCAGGGTCTATGTGAGGTTTGTCACAGATGCAGGGATAGATGAGATGCAGCTTTCAGGAATCGCAGTAGATAAAAAAGCACCAACAAAGACGAAGATCAAGGTTAACAGATCAGGAATCAAGACATTGAAAACGTCAACAAAAACGTCTTACAATAAAAAAATCAAAAAGTCAGCCCAATTTGTATTTTCAGCATCCTATGGAATCAGCGGGAAATCAAAGACACAATATAAGATCGTGCCAAAAGGCAAAAAAGCATCCAAATATCGATGGAAAACGGCGAATAAGATAACCTATAAAAAGAAGAACAAAAAAGTGAGTATCTATGCAAGATTTATCGATAAATGTGGAAATATCACACAGCGAAAGAGTTCTGGATTCTATATTACAAAATAAGGGAAGAAAGATATAGGAAGGCTTAGCTTGTATGCGAAAAGAGAATTTGTTATACTAAGAGGCAGAAGAATTAAAAATGCAAAGCAGGAGAAAGATTATGAACAGTAAAGGAAAAGGAATCATTACAGCAGTTATAGTTGTCCTGATCGCACTGGCTGCTTTTTGCGGATTTGGATATATCAGCCAAAGAATGACAGCAAGCGAAGGAATTACATATCTTGATAAGAAAGAATATCAGAAAGCATACGAACAATTTGACCATGCAGCAGGGAAATTCACTCTCATTTTCACAAAGCAAAAGAAAGATGTTTTATTCTACGAAGGAGAGGCTCTTTATCAGATGGGAGAGTATGGGAAAGCCATAGAGATCTATGATGAGCTGATCGATCATGGAGAAAGCAGGGCATATTCTTTGAAAGCATATTGCCTTGCCCAGCAGAAGAAGCTAAACAAAGCAATAGATGTATGTGATCAGGGAATAAAAGAGCATCCAGACGATGGAGAGATCTATTGTACAAAATATGCGGTGTTAGCAAAGCAGGAGAAGTATACACAAGGGCTAAAAGTGATCGAGAGAGCATTAAAACAGAAGGAGCTTGAGAATAAGAAGGAAGTTTTATTCGCTAGGATCAGTGCGTATGAATCCATGTTTGATTTTGATACAGCATATCGTTATGCAAAAGCTTATGTAAAAGCCTATCCAAAGGATGCAAATGGCAAGAAAGAGCTGACATTTTTGGAGACACGATAATTTCGTGACAATTTCATGATAAGAGTTAGGAAGGACGAAAGTCCTTCTTTTTTTTGTGCAGAAACAGAAAAGATCAATTGAAAATTGTGCAAAATATACAAAAATAGAAAGCAAAAATCATGACTTTATACAAAAAATAAAATTTTACGAAAAATAAGTTGACGAAATTTAGGTTTATGACTATAATCAAATTACAAAATAAAATTTCATATAAGACAAAAGTGAAAAAATAAATTTTGTTAGGGGGAAAGTTATGAAAACAAAGGCAGTAAGACTTTACGGAGAAATGGATTTAAGACTGGATGAATTTGAACTGCCAGAGATGCAAGATGATGAAATTATGGCAGAGGTTGTAACAGACAGCTTATGTATGTCCAGTTACAAAGCAATCACCCAGGCACAAAAACACAAAAAAGTACCAGATGATATCAGTGAAAATCCGATCATTTTAGGACACGAATTTTGTGGAACGATCAAAAAGGTCGGTAAAAAATGGAAAGATCAGTATCAGGAAGGTGACAAATTTGTCATTCAGCCTAACATTGGAGATATCAGAGGCTATGCCCCAGGATATTCTTTCCATCATATGGGAGGGGATGCCACAACGATCATCTTTTCTGATCAGGTTATGGAAAATGGTTCACTATTAAAATACAACGGAGATTCCTTCTTTGAAGGATCTCTCGTTGAACCACTGTCATGTGTCGTAGGTGCATTTAATGCACAGTATCATATGAAGAAAATGTATTCATATGAACATGTGATGGGAATTAAAGAAGGTGGAGCGATCGCACTTCTCGGTGCAACAGGGCCAATGGGATTTTTAGCGATCGACTTTGCAATCCATGGACCAAAGAAACCAAAGACGCTGGTTGTCACAGGAAGAACACAGAAGAAGATTGATATGGCAGCAAGGTTATACACAGTAGAAGAAGCAAAGAAGAATGGTGTAGATCTTGTATACGTCAATACAAGAGATATAGCAGATGTCAATAAAGAGCTACGTAAATATTCAGAAAAAGGATTTGATGATGTCTTTATCTTTGCACCAAATGAAGAAATGGTAACATACGGAGTTAAAATGTTAGCATTCGATGGATGTTTGAATTTCTTCTCAGGGCCTGCCGATCAAGAATTTTCATCCAGAGTAAATTTCTATAATATTCATTATAATTCTACACATTTTGTGGGAACAAGTGGTGGAAATACGGAAGATATGAAACAATCCATTGAACTGATCGAGAGCAAGACAGTCAATGTTGCAAAGATCGCAACACATATATTAGGGCTTGACCATGCGGTTGAAACAACAAAGGCGTTACCAGAACTTGAAGGAAGTAAAAAAATTGTCTATACGCACAAAAAATTTCCATTAACAGAGGTTGACAAATTCGATGAAAACAGCGATGATGAGTATATCAGAGAATTAAAATCAATCGTAGAACGCAATGGTAATTTATGGAGCGCAGAGGCAGAAAGGTATTTCATACAGAATGCTCCTGAGATTTAGAAGGGAGTAGTATGAGTAGTGATATCTTAGTCAGAGACCAGATTTTTTCAACATATGATAGTTTATATGATGCAGAGAAGAAAGTAGCCGATTATCTGATCAGTCATCCATCTGAAGCGATCGAGATGTCTGTATCAGAACTTGCATCTCACTGTGATGCGAGCCAGGCGACGATCATCCGTTTTTGTAAGAAGATCGGGTGTAAGGGATTTCATCAGTTGAAGATCAAGCTGGCCGGAGAACAACGACAGCAGGAAGAACAGGTGATATCGAACGAGATCGATATCGATCAGATGGACAAATCACTCAATAATATCATGATCAGTAAAGTGGAAGAGATCAAAGCGACGTTTCACAATTTTAATCCAGAAGAATTAAGAGAGATCGTGGATTTGATCATACATGCCAATCTGATTGAATTCGCTGCGATGGGAGATACGATCCCGATCGCACTGGATGGATCTTACAAGTTCAATCAGTTAGGATTGAAAGCAGTTAGTTCAACAATTTGGGAGAGTCAGGAAGCATTTTCCAGAACTTTGAGAAAAGGTGATGTATTTTTTGCGATTTCTGCCTCTGGGGCATCCAAAAGACTTGTGAAGATGGTAGAAATCGTGAAAGATAATGGTGTAACAACAATTGCGATCACCAATCAATCCAAATCGCCACTTGCAGAGTTATGTGATCATGTTTTGCTGACAGCAACAAGAGAACACATTTTCCATGATCAGGTTAGTTTCACAAGAATGGCAGCGATGTCAGTGATCGACACACTGTTCTTATTACTGTTCTCCACAAAATGGGATTCATTTGAGAATGTGGCACAACACGAGCAGTCTGTTGCAGAAGAAAAATTATAAAAGGAGATCATAACGATGAATAACGATTGGTTAGAATTAGAAGGTAAGACAGTCATCGTCACAGGCGCAGCATCCGGAATCGGGAAGGCAGTTGCGCAGGAGTTTTTGAATATTGGGGCGAATGTAGTTATTTCTGATATGGCAGAGAATGCACCAGAGATGGATGCAAAAGAAGGCCAGTTATTATATGTAAGAACAGATGTAACAAAAGTTTCTGATGTTGAAGCTATGGTAGCAAAAACAATAGAAACATTTGGAACAATTGATGTACTAGTGAATAATGCAGGAATCAATATCCCACGTCTGTTAGTTGATCCAAAGGATCCAAAAGGACAATATGAATTAGATGAGGCAGTATGGGATAAAGTATGCAATGTAAATCTAAAAGGTGTTTTCTTCTGTGCGCAGGCAGTTGGAAGGATCTTGGTTGAAAAAGGTGAAGGTGTCATTATCAACATGTCTTCTGAAAGTGGTCTGGAAGGATCCGAAGGACAGAGTGTTTACGCAGCTACAAAGAATGCAGTAAACTCTTTAACAAGATCATGGGCAAAAGAATTAGGAAAGCAGGGAGTTCGCGTTGTCGGAGTAGCACCTGGAATCATGGAAGCTACAGGACTTCGTACGATTGGTTATGAAACAGCTCTGGCTTATACAAGAGGGATCACAGTAGAACAGTTAAGAGCAGGATATTCCAAAACATCCACAATTCCACTAGGACGTTCTGGAAAGCTTTCTGAAGTTGCAGATCTGTGTGTATATCTTGCAAGCAAGAGATCTTCTTACGTACATGGTGTGACGGTTAACGTTGCAGGTGGTAAGACAAGAGGATAGAATAATTTCTGATAGAAGATATAGAAGATAAAGATATCAGCTGGTTTTAGGATCAGCTGATATTTTTTTTAACATAATATAGCAGGAAATTCCGATGGAACTCTCTATGATATAAGAAAGTATGGCAAAGCCGGTTTCTTTCTGGTTGCTACAAAAAAAGAATCGTTGTATAATGATTCTTAGCATCACAAATTAAAAAGAAAGGAAATATGATGTTTTCGTTTCTATAAAAACATCATACAAGAATAAAATGTTAATTCTGGCTGTAGGAATCGGAATTGTATTTTGTATAATAGTATTTATTTGTTATTCTTATAAACAAAATCAACGGTCAAAATACACATCCGAAGTATACAAAGTATTTAAAGGGCAATATGGGAGAGAATCAGTGATCTCTATGGGTTATGCACAGACGAATGCATTTACAGAACCCGTAACATTAATGTTGGCAGTCAGCAAGGATGATCATAGAGTTGTAGATGCATGGGAAGTTACGCAAGAGGAGATGGAGAATAGCTGTCGGTCATGTGAAGAATATATAGGAATGGACCTGATCAAATATTATAAAGAGAATCAGGAAAGAATTGAAAAAAGTCAAATGATGAATCAGACGATGGGCAGGGATTCAGCGAAGAAGCAAGCATTTGACATGGCAGTCCAACAGATATTAGGGAAATTAGGAAAATAGATACAGGAACATATATTATGGAAGAAATCAAAAAAGAAATCATAGAGAAAGTGATATTGATCGCGGTTGCTGATCAAGACACAACAGAAGCAGAAGAATCTCTGGATGAGTTAGAAGAACTGGTCAAAACGGCAGGAGCCGAGGTTGCAGCAAGGGTGATCCAGGTAAGAGAAACACCACATCCAGGAACTTATATCGGAAAAGGTAAGATCGATGAAATCAATGCTTTGTTATACGGAACTGATGCGACAGGGATCGTCTGTGATGACGAATTATCACCAGCACAGATCAGCAATTTAGAAGAAGCATTAGATACTAAAGTGATGGATCGAACACTGATCATTCTTGATATTTTTGCGAAGCGAGCATTTACAAGAGAAGGTAAGATTCAGGTCGAACTTGCCCAGTTAAAATATAGAGCATCCAAGCTTACCGGACAAGGAAGAGCCTTATCAAGATTAGGTGGAGGAATCGGAACCAGAGGTCCTGGAGAGAAGAAACTGGAGATGGACCGAAGACTGATCCGTACAAGAATCTCCAGATTAAAAGCAGAGTTAAGAGATGTTGTAAAGCACAGAGAAGTCCAGAGAAAACAACGCCAGAAGAATCACCTGCCAGTGGTTTGTATCGTTGGATATACCAATGCAGGAAAGTCAACACTATTAAACCATTTTACCAATGCAGGAGTTTATGAAGAAGATCAGTTATTTGCAACCCTTGATCCAACGACAAAGAGTTTAGATCTAAGCGGCGGGCAGACAATTCTTATGACGGATACGGTCGGTTTTATCCGCAAACTTCCACATCATCTGGTCGAAGCATTTAAAAGTACATTAGAAGAAGCCAAATACAGTGATCTGATCCTGCATGTAGTTGATGCATCCAATCCGCAGAAAGAGAAACAGATGGAAGCAGTCTATGATACATTAAAGCAGTTAGGAGCTAACGAATCACCGATCATTACAGCATTCAATAAGATTGATCTGTTAAATGGTGATGAGATCTTAAAAGATCCAAATGCAGAAGCGGTGGTAAGGATTTCTGGGAAAAATGGTGAAGGAACCGATCAGTTGTTAGAGCAGATTGAGAAAATACTGCAAAAACAGAAATTATATTTAGAAAAGCTGTATGGATATCAGGAAGCAGGTAAGATCCAGCTGATCCGAAGTCACGGACAGCTTTTGAAAGAAGAATACAGAGATGATGGAATTTACGTAGAAGCATACATTCCAAAAGAGATTCTTGGAAGTATCTAGGAGGCGAGAAAGTGATCATACAGAAAGTAATTAACAATAACGTGGTCAGTACATTTGACTCAAACGGAAAAGAAGTTATTTTGATGGGAAAAGGAATTGGATTTCGTAAGAAAACAGGGGATGAATTAGATAAGACGAAGATTGAAAAGATTTTTACCTTGGACCTTAGCGGTAAATCATCTTTTGTACAAGAAGTCATGGCGATCATTCAGGAGTTTTATGAAATCGTGCTAGATACGGAACATCCAGCATATCAGAGATTTGCAACACATTTACAATATCTTGAGACGGAAATCTTATCAAAGAAACGCCCGATAGAAGAAGACGAAGAAGATGATGTTGAATTTTATGAACGTAATCAGAAGAAGTATCCAGAAGCCTACGTGTGCAGTCAGAAGATCGTGGAACATATCGAGCAGCATTACAACTGCAAACTTTCAGCAGATGAGAAGATGTATCTGATCATTTATGTCAAAAGACTGATCTTAGAAATGGGGCATCAGTCATAAAACCAGGTTGACTTATAAGGCAAAATTTGATATTATAATATTATCGAATTTTGGATTGTGACTGGTGAGGCAGGCAAGACCTATTTAATAAGTGTGAACATTTGTTAAAGTAGGTCTTTTTTTATGCTTTTTTAAGGAATTGCACTTAGATGAGTACAAAGATAAGCCAGTTAAAGATCCAGATAAATTAAAATTATTTTATATGTGAGAAGGAGAAACAATTATGGTATCAAAGAAATTTGTCATTGAAAACGAACAGGGATTACACATGAGACCAGCAGGAGTTTTAGCGAAAGCTGTAACTAAATTCGAATCTGACGTAACTATCGTATTCGAAGATAAAAAAATCAACGCTAAAAGCTTATTAAACATCATCGGAGCTTGCATCAAATGTGGTTCTGAAATCGAATTAGTATGTGAAGGTCCAGACGAAGAAGCAGCTCTTGCACATGCAACAGAACTGATTGAATCTGGATTAGGTGAATAATCACTGCTCATAACGGGTGTAACATATAATTTGATAAAGGACGGGTGGCAACATGTATAAAGGTATAGGAGCATCTGCTGGTATCGGTATCGGTAAGATTGTTAAGATTAAGGAAGAAGAACTTAATTACACAAAACAGTCTATCGAAGATACAGAAGCAGAGAAAAAACGTTTAAGCGATGCAATTGAAGTTTTCATTGAGAAGACTCAGAAGATGGTTGAATCCATGAAAGTAACTGCTGGTGAGCAGGAAGCAGAGATCTTAGAAGGTCATATCATGATGATTCAGGATCCAGCGATCTCAGAACAGATCGAAGCTAAGATCGATGGAGAGAAGATTAACGCAGAAGCTGCTGTAGAAGAAGCTTGCGATTTCTTCGCACAGATTTTCGCTATGGCAGACGATGAACTGACACAGCAGAGAGCATCTGACTTAGGCGACATCAAAACTCGTTTAATTAAGATCTTACTTGGAATTGAAGAAGTAGATATCAGTGCAGTTCCAGAAGGAACAATCTTAGTAGCAGAAGATTTAACACCATCTATGACAGCAGGAATCAATCCTGCAAACGTTCAGGGTGTATTAACAGAGATCGGTGGTAAGACATCTCACTCTGCGATCATCTGCAGATCTATGGAAATTCCAGCAGTTCTTAGTATCGAAAACATCGTTTCTATCGTTAATGATGGAGATGAAGTTGTTCTTGACGGATCAACAGGAGAAGCATTCATCAATCCTGAAGCATCTGTTGTAGAAGAATATAAAGCTAAGAAAGCAAAATTCTTAGAAGAGAAAGCTGCCCTTCAGAAGTTTGTTGGACAGAAATCCCAGACAGCAGACGGACACGTTGTGGAACTGGTTGCTAATATCGGTGGACCAGACGAAGCAGAAGGTGTCTTAGAGCGTGATGGAGAAGGTGTTGGATTATTCAGATCTGAGTTCTTATTCATGGAAAGCGATGCGATTCCATCAGAAGAAGCTCAGTTTGAAGCATACAAGAAAGTAGCTGAAACTCTTGACGGTAAACCAGTGATCATCCGTACACTGGATATCGGTGGAGATAAAGCACTTCCATATCTTGGACTTCCAACAGAAGAGAATCCATTCTTAGGATTCAGAGCAGTACGTTTCTGCTTACAGAGAAAAGAAGATATTTACAAACCACAACTTCGTGCATTATTACGTGCAAGTGCCTTCGGTAAAGTTCGTATCATGGTACCATTAGTAACATGTGTAGACGAGCTTCGTGCAGTCAAAGCGATCATCGAAGAACTGAAACAGGAATTAGATGCAGAAGGTATCGCATACGACAAAGACATCCAGGTTGGTGTTATGATGGAAACTGCAGCAGCAAGCTTAATTGCTGACATTCTTGCAAAAGAAGCAGACTTCTTCAGTATCGGTACAAACGATTTAACTGGATACACAATGGCAGCCGACAGAGGTAACCCAGATGTTGCATATCTGTACTCTGCATACAATCCAGCTGTACTTCGTTCTATCAGAAATATCATCTCAGCTGCAAACAAAGAAGATATCATGGCAGGTATGTGTGGAGAAGCAGCAAGCGATCCATTATTAGTACCAGTATTATTAGGATTCGGATTAAACGAATTCTCAGTAAGTGCTACAGCAATCCTTGCTACAAGAAAAGTAATGTCTCTGTGGACAATGGATGAATGTAAAGCATTAGTTGATGAAGTAATGCAGTTAGAAACAGAAGCAGAAGTAAAAGCTTTATTAGAAGAAAGAGCAAGAAGCTAAGATTATATGATTTAGTTTCTTACGGGAATATGAAAAGGACCTTGGTAATTTAGTTATCAGGGTTCTTTTTTTGTATAGTAATGGAACAATATATTAAGTAGGTATACTTGTTAAAAAAGTCAACCATAATATTTCACAAAAATAAAAAAGTTTTTTGTATTAAACGATGAAAAAACTAAATCTGATTGCCTGTAAAATGGTGAAATGTTACAATCCAAGCATAAGGGGAGAATGAAAACGACATATCAGGATACTGTATGAACTTAAGTTCCCTGAGACCTTACGAAGTCACGGATTTCGGAGAGACAACAATCCATGGAGATGATCAGGCGAAAAATGAAGTGTGCTATACTGGTGGAATGTATCTTATTCTACATGGAAAGATCATAGTCTGAAGACAATATATGATGGAAGAAGGAGTAAATATGATTAAAGAATTGATAAAGATAAAAGAAAATAATAATATAGTTAGTATATTTTGCGATGAAGATGATACTTCGATGTTTTTGGAAGGATATATTTACGCAATTGGAAGACAAGATTTTTTAATTAAACATATAACACCTCATGGATTAGCAGATGGGTATATTCTGAAAAAAATAGATAGTGTTATGCATTTAGAGATAAGTGGGCAGTATGAAAAAAAAATAGAAAAATTATATTCTAAAAAGAATCAAAGACATATTGATTTAAAACTACAAGATAAAGTTAGTTTAAAGAATAATATATTTCAAATTTGTATGAATAATAAGTATATAGTATCAATTGAAATGATACAAGATGATGAATGCCCAATTAAAGGAGTTATAAATAAAATTGATGATAATAAAGTAATCGTTTCAAAATTAACAGAATACGGAGAGGATGATGGAGAGGCAATATTAAAAAAAGAAAATATAGACACTATTTCATTTTTGGGAGTAGATGAAGAAGATATACAATTATTAAAAAGAAAGTAAATAGTTTTACAAAATCTCGGAATCTTGATTTTTAGTCACAAATGATGAATTGTAAATATATTAAAAATAGGGATGGTTAATTAATAAAAGATTCCGAGATTTATTTCTTTATAAGGAGCAAACTATGTATAAAATAGATAAAGAAATAAAAACTAAACTAACTGAAAAAGAAATAAAAAAGAAATTGTATAATATAAGTAGTAAAAAAAGACGTTCTTCTATCTTTTTCATACCAAATCAAGAAAAGTTTTTTATTAAAGAAATGGAAGATTCTATAGTATTATATACTATTCCGTATTATAAAAATAGGGGATTTGTTCCAAAAATAAAAATTAAGATGTATTCTAATGGTGAAAATACTATAATGACAATGAGATATTCGTTATATTTTGAAGCTGAGCTTATAATAATAATAACAAATATACTACTGATTATTAGTTCGCTTCTTATACTTATGATTACTACAAATAATAGGTATTGGGGATTGTATATTATAATTTTTGTAATTTTTTGTGATTTTAGTTTTTATAAAACATTTAAAGATGAAACAGAAAAAATTATGCAATATTTTAATGAGAATGTATTTATAGAATCTTAAGCATTTCTGTAATTCATAAATAATGTCAATAGACAAAAACAGGAACCTCACAGTGCAAAAACTTAAGCTCCCTGAGACCTTATGAAGTCAGAAAATAGAGGTACAATAAAAGAGTGCAGAATGAAGAAATTAGAAAAATAGAAGCAAGAATCTTAGAAATGATGAATATATGAAAATTGTCAGATATTATAAGGTCTACGGTACCAAATGTGCATAAAATATTTGAAAAGTGATACGGTGATAAAATGAACTATTGTGATTTAAATGAATATGAAGATTATATTGAAAATATTGAATTTTTTTTAAAAGAAAAATGTTTACAAATTTGTATTATAAATTCGGAGTTAAAAAATAGAAAGAAAATTTATATAAAAGATATTGAAGAAATATATTGGGAAAAGTATTTTTTTGATCAACAAGAAAATAGAAAGATTAAAAGTATGTGTGATGAAATTTCATATAGCTTGGTGGCAAGTGAAAGTAAATTAATACTATATACATTGGAAATTGATAACAATAAAAACTTAATTCAAATAGAAATAGGAGATGATTTTTACTTAAAAATAAAAGCAAAAGAAGTTGATATTATTCAAGCAATAAATAATTCTAAAAAAAGTTTTAATAAAAAAAGAAATAATAATAAATTTAATTATGATGTATGGAATGGTATTTTTACTTTTAAAATTAAAGATGAAAAATATATATTAAAAAATATAGAAAAAGGGAAGATTAATTACCAAAAATATAATAACCCAAAAGATTCATTAAAAATTAAACTATTAAAGGATTCCCAATATAATATATTATTATGCAGTCCAACATGGACATTAAAAATTAAAGCAGAATATTATAAGAAGAGAACTAATTATATTTAAACTCCCTGAGACTATAAAAGATTAATTAAAGGAACTTTGCTCCCTTATAGTGGTTCTGATTAAAGAGGTGACAATATATGAAAAAAATTTCTATTATAGTTTTAATAATGATTATGTTTTATGTAGCTGCAAATATGGTTTGGTTAAAAGTTGTAAATAATAATATAGATGAATATTTAGACAAAGATAATGTAAGTAGAGAACTAATTAGCTATGAGGGTAAAAAAACTAATTTGGAATACTATATTATAACATGTAATTACAAAGGTGTAGAGAAGAAATTAAATCAGGGAGAAAAAGTAAATCAAATTTTTAAAAAGTCTGGAAAAACTCCGCTAATGATAGCGGCCACATTACCTGATTTTAAAGATGCAATAAAAATGTCACAGATATTAATAAAAGAGGGAGCAGATGTAAACAAGAGAGATATTTATGGTGCTAATGTATTATTTTATGTAGGGTATTATGATTATGAAAAAAGAACTTCAGAAGAAAATATTAAATTATTAAAATATTATATTGATAAAGATGCTGAAATAAATATAAGAGTTGATGGAGTAGATAATGATGGAAATTTAAAGAAGAATGGAAAAAGAATTTCTTTAATTCAATTTTATAAAGATAAAAAAATGGAAAAAGAAGCAAAATTTTTGTCCGAATCTGTTAAGTAGGGGCGAAAACTTAAGTGAATTTAAATTCCCTGAGACCTTACGAAGTCACATGGGATTTATTGTTGCGATGACAGGAATTGTTTTGATCAGCTTCAATGGGCAGAACTTAGAGTTAAATCCTTTTTGAGATGATTATTTATAAATTTGGACAGAGATTATAGGTTGGGACAAAAGGATCTATGATCAGAGTACAGGTCTATATTATCTGAATGCCAGATATTATAATCCAGAAGATGGAAGATTCCTAACAGAAGATACTTATCATGGAGAAAATGATAAACCTGATACGCAACATTTATACGTGTATTGTGCAAACAATCCAGTGAATTATGTGGATCCTAGTGGACATTATGCAGTGGCATTGTATACGTTAGTAAAGATAGTTGCCGGAGGAGTGGTATTTTATGTATCATATTCAACTTGGAAAAGACGAAGAATCAAGACACGATATGCAGGAAAAAGAGTTACTTTTAAAACTAAAATATCTGTATGGCTTACATGGAGAACATTTAATAGGATAATGTATAGTAAAAGTAAATCAAAAAGTAATACTAAAAATAAAGGTGAATCAAAAAAGAGCAAGAAAGAAAGATCCACAAATGCACCAGAGTGGTCAAAATATAAAAAACAAAAGAAAGGAGAAAGTAAAAAACAATATGCAACAAGAATACTAAATGAAAAATACAGAAAAGGGAATTGGCGCAAAGGATCTGAATCAGAATATAGCCGTATAATAAAATATCATAGGAAATAAATTATGAGGAGGAAAAATAAAATGATAGTGTATGAACTGAGTTGGTGGTATTTAGATGAAGAGAGTGGAAAATCTGATGAACAGGTAATTGCAGTATATTCATCTGAACAATTAGCTCAAAAAGCAATAGAAAGATTTAAAACACAACCAAGATTTATAGGACATGAGGAAGACTTTTACATAAGTAAATATATAATAAATCATGAGGAGTGGAAAGATGGTTATTTTTGCAGTGACGATTTGAAAGGAGATATGTAATAAATATGTATGTTTATAAGTTAATATACGAAAAGCAAAACAAAGGAATAGCATCTATGAATATAGGATATTATAGTAGTTATAAAAAAGCAAGGAAAGTAAAAAAGAAATATCAAGCAATAGTTCCAGGATTTAAAGATCATTCGCATGGGTTTAAAATAAGAAAAATAGAAGTAAATAGAGATAATTATTATTTTATGTAAAAGTACACTTAAGTTCCCTGAGACCTTACGAATGTACATTGTTGGTTTTTAAAATAGGAGGATTTTAATAATTATGGTGTATGAGGATATTTGTAATTTGGGTATGGACCAATTAGTAATAACCCAATATAAAAAAATATTAAAAATACTTCAGGAAAATAGTAATATTTTAATATTAAAAATACCAATTGAGAAGGTAAAAAGTAAGGAGGAAAAAGAAAGGGAAGAATTACAAATTAAGAATTGTTTAATATTTAAAAAATTAGAAAAATTTTTCTTGGAAAGTAGATTATGTCGTAAAAATGGAACTATAATTAAAATGGAAAAAGCAAAAAAGGGATATTATATGACGGATAATTGGTATTTATATAAATATAACAAGGATGTAAGAAAAGTTTTACAAGAATATCCTAATATTTATGCTTTTGCGGACTGGATAGATCTATGTTTTGTCTCAGAAAATAAAATTATTTTACAAACAATAGCGCATGAAGGAATGTGTTTTGGATCAGCTGAATTGTTTAGAGATATATGATATCAACCAGCAGACATCGTAAGGTCTGCGGTACCTTAAATGCATTATATTATAAGTTACGTAAGTTCTCTGAGAACTTACGATAGAAAGTGGTAAGGAATTTGCGAAAGGAGCAGCAAAAACAGCTGTGATAACAGGAGAAGGAGAGTGATAAAATATTGCATGAGATATTTTGGGAAAAAATAGAAATTATTTTATCTTACATAGAATGTAAATTGATGCCTAGGAGAAAAAGAACAATTAATTACTTAAATAGGAGTAAACGATATGAAATTTTTTAAGATGGAAAAATGGGGAAAAATCTCTTTTTCTATTGCACTTATTTGTTCTATTTTTTCAATAGTAATTGTAGTATATGTTATTAGAATTTCAAAAGAATCATGGAAATATAGAATAGATGAAACAGAATGTTATGAAAGAAAGGGGATAATAGAAGAAGTTCAAAAAGGTAAAAAAATTCAAAATGGTAAAGTCCTTAAATTTATAAAAATAAAGAATGGTGATAATATTTGTATATTGAGAAAAAAAGGAGAATGGAATGAATATCCTGGTATTTCACAGAAAGATCTTAAAAATATAAGAAATGGAGAGTTTATTATATTTTTAAAGGATCAAAAAATCAAATAAAGAACTATAATTTAGTTTATGAATTAAAATTGAATCAAAGAATATATATGCCCATTAAACAAGTAAAGAAAGCAGAGAGATGGAATTATGTCAAAGATATAGGATTAATAGCTTTAGTAACAATGTTATCCATTTCAATGATTGGACTTACAATTTATTTTTATTGGTTAGCTGATACGAAGGATATGTATATCAGATGATTAATTAAGATCCAGGGACATTAACATTTCATAACTTAAGTTCCCAGGGACATTAAGATTTCACTGTCTATATAACAAAGGTAAAATATTATGCAGAAAAAACATAAAAAATTATATATAGAGATAATAATGCTACTAATATTTTTAATTACATTTGTAACAATGATAGTATGTAATATACAATTACAAAATAAAAAAGATTCTTTTATTAAAAAATCATATTCCATACCTGTTGGTATTTTTCCAGGGAATAAAGCAACCATTGACGACAAAGGGAATATATATGTTGCGACTGGAATGTTAGGTGTCGTTCAGAAATTTAACAAGAATGGCGACTTTATTAAGAGTATCTTAATTAAGGATGATATTGATATGATTAAGAATGAAAGAGATGGAATTCATGTATATGCAGGCAAGTTTGATTATACGGATTATCATATAACAGAGAAAAAAATAATAGAAAAAGAAATAAGTGAAACAGATTTAGATCATATAAAATCGGGACCCAATGAATTGGTGATTGGTAATTTCTGGATTTTCAAAGGTAAAATTACAATCTTGAAAAGTAGTTTATTTCCAATAGATCCTTTTATTATTATGTATACAGCTATATTGATGGAAATTATATTTTGGATAAAAGCAAAGATAAGTCGGTTTAGAGAAAACAAAAGCAGCAAAAGTGTAGTGATAACAGGAGGAGACGAAATTGGAAGTTAATGTAGAAATTGTATTAAGTTATAATGATGAAGAAACAGATTGGAAAGTAAAAAAAAATATTTCTAAATTCATATACAGATTAAAGAAATACAGAACAGGAAATCGATTTTCTGGAGAATATACATATAAGATTAATCAAGATTCAGAACTATATAAACAAATAATTGAATTTTATAAATCAAATAGGAAAGATGTAGAATTTATCTGTTTGGATTATGATGTTAAAGTTTCAGATGAAGAATTTGAAAAGGCAAAAGCATTCGTTTTATGTTTTCCAGAATATTACTGTGAAGAATACGAAGATATTGAAAATGAATATAGTGAATGTGAAAGTTGTCATAGTAAAGAAAAAACAAATAGCTTATTTTATGCACAACCGAAAGGATATATAAAAAAACATGAGAATGATTATGGGTTTGCAGGATTGGATGGAACAGGAGAGTTGTTGTTATTACCAAAACTGGTGGAGAAATTAAAAAAATCAGGAGTAGATAAAAAATATTTTCAGCCGATTATAAGCAAAAGTAAAAAGATATTAGGATATACTTTTATTACTGATAATATATTACCACAGAAAAGTTATATTGATGAAAATTATAAATTTGAAAATCAATGTGAAAAATGTGAAAGAATAAATATGACAGAAAATGAAAACATTTTCTATTTCATACCGAAAAGAATAACAGAAGAAGGAATAAAAAATTTAAAGGATGTAAATAAGACATATGAATTTTACGATGAGTATAGGGAAATTATAATAAGTAAAAAGGTTGCACAAATTATAAAAGAAAATGTTCCATATGCAAAATTTTACCCTGTTATTTTAGATAACAGAAATTAAAAACAAATCAACTATTCAGGAACCACCCCACGATTCTCAACGATCGTAGAAAACACGATCATCGTACTAGTCTTCCCAAAGTGCTGCAATTTCCCAATAAATTCATCCAGTTCCATCGTACTAGGAAAAGCAACCTTCAGCAGCACAGAATAATTTCCAGTTACACAATCACATTCCAATACATTTGGATGAGCTCGAAGAAAAGGATAAACTTCGGGTTTTTGTGCAGGGCTGATCTCAAGACTGATATATGCTTTAATATGATAACCAAGTTGGATCGGGTCAACAGAAGCATGAAATCCAGTCAGAATTCCTTCCGCTTCCAACCGCTTAATTATTTAAAGTAAATCAAGACTTTCATTAAAAAAAGAAAAGATGAAACACAAAATTTGAATTTTAAATTTGGAAAGACAGGATTAAGGTTTACGAACATTGCATACTGTGTTAAGCTCCAACACATAAAATCTTGAAACAAAACGACAGCATGAGTAATCAGAAAAGAGGAAGACAATGTTAAGCAGAATGGAACACGATTCAATTGGAGCATTAAACGTACCAGCGGAAGCATACTATGGAGTTCAGAGTATGCGTGCAGCCACAAACTTTCAGATCACACATCGTCCATTACATCCAGTATTGATCGACAGCATCGTAATGGTCAAAAAAGCAGCAGCGATCACAAATGAAAAGTCTGGAAAACTAGATCAGCAGATTGCTCAGGCGATCATCAAAGCATGTGATGAGATACTGGATGGAAATTTAAGAGATCAGTTTATCGTGGATGCGATCCAAGGAGGGGCTGGAACTTCTGCCAATATGAATGCAAACGAAGTGATTGCCAATCGTGCGATAGAAATCCTTGGTGGAACCAAGGGAGATTACAGCATTGTACATCCAAACGATCATGTCAATATGTCACAGTCTACGAACGATGTAATCCCAACGGCAGGAAAGATCACCGTCTTAAAATTACTTCCACAGACGATCAAAGAACTTGAGAAATTAGAAAAAGCCATGGAAGAAAAAGAAGCAGAGTTTGATGATATCCTCAAAATGGGAAGAACACAGCTTCAGGATGCCGTTCCAATGAGACTTGGACAAAGTTTTGGAGCATTTGTACATGTCTTAAAAAGGGATATCAAAAGACTGAAAAATGTTATGGACGAGATGAAAGTCTTAAACATCGGAGCAACAGCCATTGGAACAGCGATCAATGTAGACCCTTACTATCTTGCAAACATTTCTTATGAATTAAGCAAAGTTGCAGGAATTTCATTAAAACAGGCAGATGATTCCAGCAAGACAGAATGGTTCATCCATCATGTCAGGAAAGATCAACCCAGTGATTCCAGAAGTTGTATCACAGGTTGCATACCTGATCATTGGACATGACTATACGATCACGATGGCAGCCGAAGCCGGACAGTGCGAAAAATATATTGAAAAAAGTGTTGGAATCTCAACAGCGTTATGTACATATATCGGATATGCAAAGTCTGCTGAGATTGCAAAGAAATCACTAAAAACAGGAATTTCTGTAAAAGAGCTGGTATTAGAAGAAGGTCTGTTAAAGGAAGAAGAATTAAAAGAGATCTTAAAACCAGAGAAAATGACACAGCCTATGAGAGAAAAAGTGATGAAAGCAGTATCATAAATACAATTAGAATACAAAAAAGAATGAAAAGTAAGAAGAGGCTTTGGAGAAATTCAGAGCTTCTTTTATTGCAATATCCTCTCGCACAAGATATAATACATAAATAGAACATAAGTACGATTGGAGGATGGAAATAATGATAATAATTCTATGCTTAGACAACAACAACGGTATGATGTTTAATGATCGAAGGCAGAGTCAGGATCGAGGCTTGCGAGAGTATATTGCGGAGATGACCAAAGGGGAGAAGGTCTATATGAATGCATATACAGAGAAGTTGTATGAAGAGATCAACGATCCGGTTGTTTGTGAAGATTTCTTACACAAGGCAGGAAAAGGGGAGACTTGTATTGTAGAGAATCTTCCATTAAAATCAGTGATAGATCAGATCGAAGAGATTGTGATCTTCCGTTGGAATAAAGTCTATCCGTCCAATCAGGTACTGGATGTGGATCTTGAGGAATGGAAACTTGCAGAAGAAGAACAGATTGAAGGTTCCACTCACGAGATCACAAAACAGATCTATCTTCCAAAACAATAAGCTAGATCAGAAAAGAATATAACAAGAGGAGAAACAGTTGATGATGAGAGTAACAAAGAAATTATATGCCCTGCTGATCGCAGGAATGATGGCGGTATCACTGGCAGGATGTCAGAGTACAGGCAATAGCAGTAATCACGAAAGCACACAGAACGAACAAAGCAGAAAAGGAAGTACAAATTCTTCCACCAAATCTGTATCATCTGACAATATTCCGGATTTTTCAGGGAATATGACGGTTGCTGTTGACAATAATGATCCAGATTTTACATCCAAGGATCTGACAACAAAATCCTACGAGTCTTACAGCAGACTTGACTCTGAAGGAAGATGTCAGGTGGCGGAAGCGTGTGTTGGAAAAGATATCATGCCAAAAGGAAAACGCGGAGCGATCGGTATGGTAAAACCAACCGGATGGCATACAGCAAAATACAATAACGTTGATGGGAAATATCTATATAACCGTTGTCATTTGATCGCTTACCAGCTGACTGGTGAGAATGCCAATAACAAGAACCTGATCACAGGAACAAGATCTTTTAACGTGGATGGAATGTTACCATATGAAGAGATGGTCGGTGACTATGTCCGTGAGACAGGCAATCATGTATTATACAGAGTTACACCAGTCTTTGACGGAGATGACCTGGTAGCCAAAGGGGTACAGATGGAAGCGATGTCTGTGGAAGATAAGGGCGAAGATATTAAGTTTAATGTTTTTGTATATAATGTACAGGATGGAGTGAAGATTGATTACGAGACAGGAGACAGTGAAGCAGACAGCAGCGTGCAGGTAACAACAGAGAATTCAAAAGCAAGCCAGAAATACCACACAAACCAGAATTCATCTAATAACAGCAAAAACAACAGCAGTAACAAAAATACAACAGCAGTAAAAACAAATACAAAGACAACTGCTTCACAGAAGATCCGTGGAAATAGCAGATCAAAGGTATACCACTGCCCAGGTCAAAGAGATTATGACCGTATGGGAACATCAAAATATTTAGTCACATTTAAGAGTGAGAAAGAAGCAAAGGCAGCGGGATATCATAAGGCACAAAGATAAAAGAAAGAGTTAACGATCCATAAAGACAGACAGGAGGAATCATATGAGTTTAAATGCAACACCAAGAGGAGACAGAATTCACATCGCATTATTCGGGAAACGAAATGCCGGGAAGTCAAGTGTTATCAATGCTATGACGAATCAGGAATTAGCGATCGTATCCGATGTCAAAGGAACAACGACAGATCCTGTATACAAGGCAATGGAACTTCTGCCATTAGGACCAGTAGTTATGATCGATACCCCGGGACTTGATGATGAAGGAGAATTAGGGGAAAAGCGAGTCAAGAAAGCAAAAGAAGTCTTGGGCAAGGCAGATATCGCCCTTGTGATCATGGATGCTACAGCTGGTATGACAGAGTTTGAAGAAGATATGATACGTTTGATCGAAGACCGGAAGATTCCTTATCTGAAAGTCTACAATAAGATGGATCTTTCCAATGCCCAAGAATGGAAAGAAGACAAATCCTGCTTTGTCAGCGCAAAGGATAAAAAAGGGATCTGGGAGTTAAAAGAAGAGATCGGGAAACTGGTTCCAACGGATGATGACACGCTAAAGATCGTTGGAGATTTGGTTTGTCCGAATGATTTTGTGATCTTAGTCGTACCGATCGACAGTGCAGCACCGAAAGGCAGACTGATCCTTCCACAGCAGCAGACGATCCGTGACCTTTTAGAAGCAGGAGCAGCCTCTATTGTTGTAAGAGAAACGGAATTAGAAAAGACATTAGAAGAGATCGGCAAGAAACCAGCATTGGTCATTACAGACTCTCAGGCATTTGGCAAAGTCTCAAAGATTGTGCCAGAAGATATCAAACTGACTTCATTTTCGATTCTGTTTGCAAGATATAAAGGTGATCTGGAAGAAGAAGTCAGAGGAGTGAAAGCCTTGGAACATTTAGAAGAAGGGGCGAAGATCTTGATCGCGGAAGGATGCACTCATCACAGACAGTGCGATGATATCGGAACGGTGAAGATCCCAAGATGGTTAAAACAATATACAGGTAAGGATTTTGATATCCATACAAGCAGTGGAATCTCTTTCCCTGAAGATCTGGATACTTATGATCTGGTCATTCATTGTGGCGGATGTACTTTAAATAGAAGAGAGATGAAAAACCGTATCGCAAGAGTCAAAGATGCAGGTGTTCCGATCGTGAACTATGGAATCTTTATCGCGGCAACGCAGGGAATCTTAAAGAGAACCTTAGAGCCATTTGAGGAAGCCAGCAGGATCTTAAATGAGATTTAAAGCGGATTGTTTCAAAAAATCAACATAAATTAACGAAAATCAATAAGACTGCTTCTTTACAAAGAAAGATAAGTTTTGTAGAATAGAAAGATAGAATTAAAACCAAATGGGAGGAAATCATGAGCAAAGTAAGAACAAGATTTGCACCAAGCCCTACAGGGCGTATGCATGTAGGTAACTTAAGAACAGCCCTTTATGCATATCTGATCGCACGTCATGCAGGCGGAGATTTTATTTTAAGAATTGAAGATACAGACCAGGAAAGACAGGTAGAAGGGGCAGAAGAGATTATCTACAATACCCTTAAGAAAGCCGGAATGAACCACGATGAAGGACCAGACATCGATGGTGGAGTCGGACCATATGTTCAGAGTGAGAGACAGGCACAGGGGCTTTATTTAAAATATGCAAAAGAACTGATCGACAAGGGAGAAGCATATTACTGTTTCTGTGATCAGGAGAGATTAGACACACTGAAAGTAAAATCAGGAGATGTTGTGATCAGTCATTATGACAAACATTGCTTAAACTTATCCAAAGAAGAAGTTCAGGCGAAATTAGACGCAGGAGTACCATATGTTATCCGTCAGAATAATCCAACAGAAGGAACAACATCTTTCGTTGATGAGATTTACGGAGAGATCACAGTGGATAATATCGAATTAGATGATATGATCCTGATCAAATCGGATGGATATCCAACATACAACTTCGCAAACGTAGTTGATGACCATTTAATGGGAATCACACATGTAGTTCGTGGTAATGAATACTTATCATCTACACCAAAGTACAATCGTTTATATGATGCATTCGGATGGGAAAAACCAGTATACATTCATTGTCCACTGATCACAGACGAAGAACATCACAAATTGAGTAAGAGAAAAGGTCATTCTTCCTTCGAAGATCTGATCGAGCAGGGATTCTTGCCAGAGACGATCGTAAACTTCGTTGCATTACTTGGATGGAGTCCAGGAGGAGAACAGGAAATCTTCTCATTAAAAGAATTAGAAGAGATCTTTGATTACAAACATATGTCTAAGACACCAGCGGTCTTTGATATGAACAAGATCAAATGGATGAATGGTGAATATATCAAAGCCATGGACTTTGACCGTTTCAAAGAACTTGCTATGCCATATGTAACAGAGACAATTCACAGAGAGATGGATTTTGATAAGATTCTTTCTATGGTGAAGACAAGAATTGAGTTATTTACAGAGATTCCGGGACACATTGACTTCTTCGAAGCAGTTCCAGAATATGATGTAGAGATGTACAAACATAAGAAGATGAAGACAACACCTGAGACTTCATTAACCGTATTAAAAGAGATCTATCCAGTGATCGAAGCACAGGAAGATTTTACAAATGATGCATTATATGAGATGTTAGTATCTTTTGCAAAAGGACATGAGTACAAGAATGGTTATGTGATGTGGCCAGTTCGTACAGCAGTTTCTGGAAAGCAGATGACACCAGGTGGAGCAACAGAATTAATGGAACTTCTGGGAAAAGAAGAATCATTAAAGAGAATCAATGATGCGATCGCGAAACTGGAGGCAGCACTTGCATAGCCAGCTGAGCAAGGCACAGAAAGAAGCAGTGATGCACAAAGATGGACCGATGATGGTACTTGCAGGACCAGGTTCAGGGAAGACACTTGTGATCACAAAGAGAATTCAATATTTGATATCGCACTATCAGATCCCACCGCAGCGGATTCTGGTCATTACATTTACCAGAGCAGCAGCGAATGAGATGAAAGAGCGGTTTTGGCGGCTGGCAGGGGAAACCCTGCCGGTTTCTTTTGGAACCTTTCATTCTGTGTTTTTTACGATTTTAAAATATGCCTATCACTATAGTGCAGATAATATTCTGCCGGAACATAAAAAATATGACTTTATCCGTGAGATCATCACAGATCATGAGCTGGAGATTGATGATGAAGCAGATTTTATGCGTCAGATCATACAAGAGATCAGCTTAGTCAAAGGGCAGATGATCCCTCTTGCCTATTATCACAGTGGGTGCTGTGGGGATGAAGTGTTTAAAGAAATTTACCGGGCATATGAAGAAAAACTGCATGAGAACCGTTGGATCGATTTTGATGATATTTTGGTTTATACGTATGAGTTGTTAAAAGAGCGTGAGGATATCAGAAAAGCATGGCAGCAGAAGTTTCCATATATTTTGATCGATGAGTTTCAGGATATCAATAAGATTCAGTATGAGATCGTCAAGATGTTAGCAGGAGAGACAAAGAACCTCTTTATCGTAGGAGATGATGATCAGTCTATTTATAAGTTTCGAGGTGCAAGACCAGAACTAATGTTAAATTTTTCAAAGGATTTTGAAAATACCAGACAGGTGATCTTAAACCGAAACTATCGTTGCGGGGAAGAGATCGTACAGGTTGCGGAAGATATCATTTCTTATAATACAAAACGTTTTGAAAAGAAGATGCAGGCAAGAGAAGATGCTGCAAGTATGGTTGAGGTCCGTACATTTAAAGATCACTATGAGGAGAATAAGCATATCATTTACACGATCAAGGAAGAGATGGCAAAGAAGACACCGTTATCCCAGATCGCGATCCTTTATCGGACCAATCAGGGACCAAGACAGCTGATCGCTGCATTGATGGCATACAATATCCCATTTTATATGCAGGATGCAGTGCCGAATCTGTTTGATCACTGGATTTCCAAAAATATCATAGATTATATGCACCTTGCGATGGGAGATCGCAAAAGAAGCACATTTTTAAGAGTCATGAACCGTCCCAAGCGTTATATCAGCAGGGAATATCTGACCGAATCACAAGTGTCATTTGATGATCTGTTAGAGAAGGTTAAAGATAAACCATGGCTTTATGAATATGTAGAAGATTTTAAGGAAGATCTTCGGATCATGAAGAATATGACTCCGTTGATGGCGATCAATTATATCCGGAAATCCGTGGGATACAATGCGTATTTAGCAGAATATGCAAGATTTCGCAAGATTCAGGAAGAAGAATTTACGCAAGTATTAGAAGAACTTCAGGAGAGCGCAAAAGGCTATGATACATATGAGGCATGGTTTGATCATATCAAAGAATACACCGAAGAATTAAACCGCCAGTCAAAAGAGAATCAGAAAGAAAAAGAAGGAGTTGTGGTCAGCACGATGCACAGCACCAAAGGATTGGAATTTGAACGTGTCTTTTTGCCAGATGTCAATGAAGACGTGATCCCACATAAGAAGTCCATGAAAGAAGAAGACGTGGAAGAAGAAAGACGTTTGTTTTACGTTGGAGTTACAAGAGCCAAGAAATATCTGCACATCTTGTCAGTAAAGAAACTTTATAACAAAGACAGCAGGCCGTCAAGGTTCGTAGAAGAACTAAGAAGCCGTCAGGAGAAAAGAGGTGTTTTGCATGGAAAATAGAGCGATGCCAAGAGCAGGCGAATTTTATATGCATTTTAAAGGAAAACTTTATCAGATCGTTACGGTTGCAATACATACAGAGACAGAAGAACCATTGGTGGTCTATCAGGCAATGTATGGAACGTTTAAGACATATGCAAGACCACTTGCGATGTTTTTAAGTGAAGTTGATCATGAAAAATACCCAGATGTGCAACAGACATATCGTTTTCAGAAAGTAGAATTGTGTGAAAATGCAGGAGACCAGTATGGTATAAAAATCAAGGAAACAGAGCAAGATTCAGAAGCAGAACTGGTTGATGAAGTGACAGCACAGGAAAATGAATGTGATGAGACAGAAGAAACAGCAGACATTGAACCACTGTTGAAATTCTTAGATGAAACAGATCTTCATGAGCGCCTGAATATTTTATTACAGTATAGAGATCAGATCACAGAAACGATGCTGGAATCCATGGGTATGGCAATGGATTGTGTCCTGAATGGAAAAACTCTGGAAGAAAAGTATTATGAACTTGACAAAGTGATCCGAACAAAACTTCAATATGAAAAAAAGCCCCGCATATAAGATGCAAGGGCTTTTTTATTAATATCATATTATTCTTCGTCTTCTAAGATCTCATCTAAGACAGCAGTGACTGTCTCATATTCTTCGTCTGTTTCAATGTTGTCAAGACTGAAAGTATCAGGATCTTCAGGGTCTTCGTTGTAACGATATAAAAGTAAAGCCCCTTCTTCGTCATCACTTTCTAAGTCTTCAACAGTGATCAATGCGATATATTCCTGATCATCTAATTCTTCTACAGAGAATAAAGCGATCACGGCACAGTCTTGTTCAGTTCCATCTTCTAATTCTAAATGGAGCACAGGAGTTTCTTCTTCAATGATATTATCTACTTCGTTAAATTCACTCATTTTGATACCTCTTTTCTTAGTCTTTTCTCCACTATACTAAAGGATCATAAAAAAAGCAAGAAAAGGATAAAAAAAGATCACTTTGTCTAAGAATTGACAAGAAAAAACAGGTATGATACGATACGAACTAATGGAGGTAAAACAATGGAAGAATATAAGTTTTTGCTGGATATCGCAATCATTCTGGCAATGACCAAGTCTTTTAGTCTTGTGTCGAAGAAGTTTAACATGCCGCCAGTCGTTGGAGCATTGATCGCGGGAATCATTTTAGGACCAGTGGTCTTTAATGTAGTGAGTCCTTCAGATTCAGTTTTAAATCTGGCTGAAGTAGGTGTAGTTGTTTTAATGTTTCAGGCAGGTCTTGAGACAGATATTGATGAGTTGAAGAAGAGTGGAATTCCCGCATTCGTCATTGCGTTATGTGGAGTATTGATCCCACTTATCATGGGAGCTGTTTTATCCGTTATATATGGAAATAATATCATGGAATCGATCTTTATTGGAGTGATCCTAACAGCAACTTCAGTAAGTATCACAGTAGAAGCATTACAGGATATGGGACATTTAAAAGGAAGAGTCGGAACAGCAATCCTTGGGGCAGCGATCATTGATGATATCTTGGGAATCGTTTTATTATCAATTATGACAAGCCTTGGGGGAGCATCTGGATTCCATATTCAGGCAATCCTTAAGATCTTGATCCAGATGGCAGCATTCTTTGCGATTTCTATTATCGGTGGAGTTGGGATCAAGAAGTTCTTTGAGTGGCTTTCTACTTATAAGAATCCAGAGATTGAACGTCATAGAAGAAGAGTTCCGGTGTTTGCACTTGCATTTTGCTTAGCACTTGCATTTCTTGCAGAAGTGTTTGGAATCGCTGATATCACAGGTGCATATCTTGCAGGGATCATTTTATGCAGGCTCCCAGAACGATTTTATATATATAACAAGATTGAAGTTTTATCGTATATGCTGATCACACCAGTATTCTTTGCAAGTATCGGTCTGAATGTAAACATTCATGGAATGACACAGACGTTGATCATCTTTACGATCATTTTATGTGTGATCGCAGTGATCTCGAAGATCGCGGGATGCGGTTTTGGAGCATTGTTGTGCAAATATACGAAGAGAGAATCTGTACAGATCGGAGCAGGAATGGTATGCCGAGGTGAAGTTGCACTGATCGTTGCACAGAAAGGAATTTCTGTTGGATTATTATCAGAAATTTTCTTTGCACCAGTAGTCATCATGGTTCTCGTCACAACACTCTTATCACCGATCATTTTAAAAATGTTATTTGCAAAATAAGACGTGAGGGTCAAAAGTAAAATATTTACGATACAGATAAAACAATAGAAAAGAGGCTTTAATATGATAGACACAGTCGTATCTGTAAAACTTCCGATCGGAGAGATGCTAAGGATCAAAAGAAATCGTCTGATGCCGGATGTGGTGACTGGAGAGG
>UMET01020124.1_pt1 | contig 31786 bp, 32 predicted proteins | sample 1964821 | NCBI WGS metagenome assembly UMET01 (sample SAMEA4836027, study PRJEB28245) | human gut metagenome | biome: gut microbiome; material: fecal sample | place: Denmark | collected 2008
CGCTGGCCGGTTACCGGCCCCACAGGGGCCGCTATTTTGCCGTCCCCGTCACGGCTGCGCCGCGCCGGGGCCCCGCCGTCAAAACCCCGGCGCTCGTCGGGCTTAATTCGCCCTCCGTTTTGCTGCGCAAAATCGCGCTGGCCGGTTACCGGCCCCACAGGGGCCGCTATTTTGCCGTTCCCGTCACGGCTGCGCCGCGCCGGGACCCCGCCGTCAAAACCCCGGCGCTCGTCGGCGCGCTCGTCCAGTGTTTTTACCTCTTGTCCTTTCATTTTCCTGTTTCCTTTCCGTCACGCGGCCTTTCCCGCCGCCTTTTTCTTTTTCATCCACACATTTTCGCGCCATTTCTCCGCCCATGCCTTTACATCCTCCGGCGGATGGCAGTTGCCTTTTCCCAAAAGCTGAATAATCTGCCCGCTTTTTATGTCCAGATTGAGCGTAAAAAACGGTACGTCCGGCTCGTCGGCGCGGCGGATAAAAAAGATCACCCGGCCCGCAAGTACATTCTGGGTATATCCGCCCACGCAATGATGCAGTGCGTGGCCCTCGTCCACAAGCTCCTGTGTGCTTTTAGCAGCCCGGATGCTGTATGCGCCCTCCTGCCAGTCCGCCCGGCGGATGCGTTTCCACATGGCTGTAAACTTTTCCGCGTTTGCCTTTTCTCGCTCTGCCTGCTGTGCGCGCTCTTTTTCCTTTTGCGCCTCCACCAACCTGTCGTGGCGTGCAAAAAGGTCATACGGCATTGCGCTGTCCCGGTCAGTGTGGTTTGCGGCCCCCGCCTGTGCGGCAAGCCGCCTGTAATCCAGCCACATGTTCAGCGTATGCCGCAGCGCTTCTTCCTCCGTTATGGCGGCATGTCCGCAGCCGTGCCGCATTTGCCGGTCCAGCTCCCGGCGTGCGGTCCGTTTCAGATACCTCCAAACCTGCGCCAGCCGTCCCGGCTCCAGCCGCTCTATTTCCTCCAGCTTCCCGCCGGACTGCAATACGCGTACAATCCGCTGCAGGTCGTTCAGGCCGGGTTCATATCCGCTCCGCTTCATTGCCGCATAGATGGGAAGCCAGTCCCACGGCCAGTCCTCTGCCCGGTAACGGTCGTATTCCGGCCGCGTCAGTCCGAGCGCGCGGTGCGGTTTCGTCTCGCCCCGTTTCAGGGTTATCCTTCCGGCGCATATCCCCAGCACCGTGTCCCAATCTTCAAAATCGCAGAAGCCTTCCATCACGGGCAGCCTCCGGCCGATCGTTGCCAGCCGCACCGGGTAAAGGCACCGCTGCTTTGCCTGGGCATAGCCGCGCAGCCTTGCATTTTCAAGCGGCGTTCCGTTCAAAGCGCCCTCCTCGGGCGCCATCAGTACAGGCACCCCGCGGAAAGGCCAATTGTCCAGCATCCTCGCCTGCGCATACCATTGGTCCAGATATGCGCGCTGACGTCCCATGCACCACGACTGATAGCAGTTAAAGGCATAATCTCCATAGGGTCCCCAAGCGTAAATGTGGGAGGGGACCGCCGCCCAATGCTCCACGGCGTCATTGCCCACCCAATAATTCACTTCATATCCCTGCGCCACTGCTGTGTCCTTGTGGCGGTGAAACCAAAGCAGGCTGCCGTCCGCTTCATATGGCAGCTTTCCGTTTCTCTTGCGAACGGCCATACAGTGCGCGCCGCAGGCGTCGCATCCCGTCATGGTCCGGTTTTCGTATTCTCCGCGCCATTCATAACGCACGGCGCCGCACGCGCTGCAGGTGCATTTGTCCATTCGTTCCCGGATGCCGGTTAAAGGGTCTGCCTTCCATACGCTTTCCATCAGCAAAACGTGCCTTGCTTCAAGTCCGCGTTCCTGCATGTACTGCTGCCATCCCTCCGGCAGCCTGTCCGAAAAAAGCTCTTCCGGTGCATATCCTCCCGCATTCCCCGCGCCGCTGGCAGTAAAAGTGCCGTCAGCGCCGCGCCGGCCATGCTCTGCAAGGAAGATCATTTCCTCCGCTCCCCGTGTGATTCCCCGGGGAATATTGAAAAACGCCTCCATGCGTTTTCCGTCTGCCCGGGATGCCCATGCAAGGGTGCGGCATCCTGCCGCTTTGAAAAGGCCCTTTGTCGTTGATTCGCCGTCCGGCCAAAAAAACACACGCCGCTTCCCCTGCCCGTCAAAAAATTCCCGTGCGTACAAACCGCCGCGCGCCCACAGGTCCAGTGCCAGCACCGGCCCGTCCGCCGTTTCATGCACCTTCGCGCAGATCACGCCCGGCGCAGTGCACGGCCTCGCATGCTCCTGTGCGGCGCGCATCGCCTTTGCAGGCTTTGCCGCCCGCGGAAGCGCCAGCAGGTCATCGTTCTTTATCACGGCTCTGCACCCCCTTATAAAAAGTCTGCAAGGTTGATCGCCAGCCCCAAAGCACGCTGTTTCGTTTCTTCCGGGGCCGTTATCCCGTAAAATTTTCGGATGATCTGTTCCGCCGTGTCAGGCGGAACGCATACGCAGCTGCCGCCCTTCTTGTGTTCATCGGCCCATGCTTTGATACGCTGCTCGCAGTCCGCTATGCCCATTCCCTTTCCCTGCAGGTCATGCAGCACAAAGCCTGCCGCCTCCGGCTGCATTTTCAGCAAATCCATAAGCTGGTGCCCAACCATCACGGCCGGGCTGTATTCCGGCAGCTTCGCTTGCTGCTGCCGGATGATATCAAATGCCTGTTGCATTTCATTCATGGTCTTTTCCCTCCTTGCATTCAACTGCAATTTCCCATATCTCGATAATGCCCCGGCACTTCCGCCGTCAAAAAGTTCATCTGGCACTTCATGCAGCGTCCCGGCGTTCTGTTTTCCATTTCGCAGAACGCGCCGTCATTTCCCAGCAGCTCCGCGCTGCGCTCCGCCGGGCAGGCCATCCCCTGCGCCGCAAGGTCAGCGGCCCGCATGCCCTCATATTCCGGGTGCAATTCCAATATCCTTGCGTAAAAGGTCATTCTTCTTCCCTGCTTTCCGCATAAATTTCTGCAGCGATCATCCGCCGGAACTCCGCCCAGGTCACCCGCATGTCCCGTGTGCCCTCTATCATTTTGCGGTTGGAAATTTCGTCCATTGCCTGTTCGTAGGTGATGATCTTGCTAATCAGCGACGCCGTTCCAAAATAGGCCTCGTCCCCCATGATCTCCCGCGCCTGCACCTCTCCCCGCAGGTCCCGCAAAAGCCTCGCCCGTTTTTCAGGCGGTACGGCCTCCGCCTCCTTGTAGTCGCTCACAGCGTCCAGCGGCACCGGATGTGCGCCGTTCCTGCTGATTTTATACAACAGATACTTCACCTGCTGCTGAAAGCTCAAAATCTCGTCCATGCTCGTCATGCCCGCAGGGGCGCCCTTTCCGTTACCCACAACGCCGCCCCGCTTCCCCCTTGTGTTTTTTATACGCACATGGTATATTTTTAGTGGAGATAGCAATTTCCACTTCCTTTGCCTCGTCCGTGTTCCCGCACGGCCGGGGCCTTTTTGTTTCCGGGTCTTTCCCCGGGTCCAGCAGCTCCGCGCGCACACCCAGCCCCATGCCGCCCACGGCAATCCCCATCGCCAAAAGCAGCAGCGGCCAAAACGCCTGCGAGCTGTACGGCCGGCTCCCGGCCCCGTCAACAATTCCCGCGGCCAGCAGCAGCATGCCCACACAGCCCATACGCATTAAAATAGGTTTCACGTCCCAACGTCTCCTTCCTATGCAAATAACCTTGCCAGCTGCTCGCAGGTGGTAAGCCCGCGTATCCCCAGCTCGCGCAGATATTCGGGTGAGCAGCCCATAATTTTAGCCGCCTCTTTCTGTGTATAAAGCAGCTTGTCCGGGTAAATCCGGTCCGCCCGCCCCCGGATTCGTTCCAGCGTTGGAACATACAGTTCTTTTTCTCTCGTCATACCGTAACATCTCCTTTCCGCCCCGCTCCCTGCGGGGCATTTCTTATGCCGTCTTTTCCGGCCCGCCCGGAACGAGCAGTTCCTCAATGGAGCACCCGAACAATTTTGCCAGCTTTGGAAGCAGTTCGGCACGCGGACGGCTCTTGCCGCTTTCCCACATTGCAACGGTTGTGCGCTGTACCCCTACATCTTGTGCCACCTGCTCCTGCGTCAGATTATTTGACACTCTATACTGTTTGAAATTCATTTCTTCACCGCCTTTGTCAATATTCTTGACAATAAAATAGCATATGTTTTCCCTTTTGTCAACATATTTGACATAATTATTGGCAAAACTTATTGAATGTCAATTTAATTGACGATACAATAAAACATGAGGTGAGAGAAATGGAGATTTTAAAAGAATTGCGGTCCAGCATGGGATTTAGCCAACAAAAGCTGGCAGATAAATTGGGAGTTTCCCGTTCTACTGTTGCAATGTGGGAATCTGGCGCCAGCCAGCCCGATAACGATTCTTTACTGCATCTGGCAAAGATTTTTAACACGTCCACGGATTTTCTGCTCGGAAACGTCGAAGAACGCTATACTTCTCCAAAAGGTGTCAAGGTTCCGGTGCTTGGCTATATCCGCGCGGGGATACCGCTCGATGCCGTGGAAGAAATTCTGGACTACGAAGAAGTAGACCCCGCTATGGCCGCCAAAGGAGACTTGTTTGCCCTGCGTGTAAAAGGCGACAGCATGGAGCCGCGCATCCGTGAAGGCGATGTCATTATTTGCGCGGAAACACCTTGCGTCGAAAGCGGCACCGTGGCCGTGGTTTTGGTGAACGGCAACGAGGCTACTGTAAAAAAGGTTGTAAAACATAAAGAAGGCCTTTCCTTGGTGGCGTTTAACCCAGCTTACTCCCCCATGTTTTACACCAATGAAGAATGCGAAACTCTGCCCGTTCGTATCGTTGGCCGCGTGATCGAGCTGCGCGGCAAATTTTAAAAAAATGAAAGGGGTACGTTATGCCATACACTTTTCAAAATCTTGTCATAGACTTTTTCCTTACACTCATTTCCTATTTGCTTCCCGCTTGCCTTGTTGTTCTTGGTATGCAAAAATCGCACAGCAAAAAATGGGTGTTCGGCGTAACGCTTGCGTGTATCGTTCCCTCCTATCTCCTGTGGGTGGTATTACATTCCGTATCCAACACCGCACAAAGCTCTGCTCCCGCATTTTTTTGGGGGTGCGTTGCTTTCGCTATGCTCTCGGCACGCAACAGAGCGCTTGAAAAAAAAGAGCTTTTCGACTCCTATTGGGCAGATCTTAAAGACAACATCGAAAAACGGGAAAGTGCAGAAGAACAAGAAGAATATATTCAGTATTTTATCGACGTTAAATGCAAAGGGAAACCCGCATCCTTTGAAAGTGAGCTATCGTCATTTATCCGCAAAATGACGGAGCAAATGCCGAAACAGCACAAAAAGGCTCGGCAGGAACAGGAAGCCCCGGTTGTTCCTTGTGCCGATGAACGCGAACCCGCACCGGAACCGCTTGACGAATCCCGATCGGTCGGAAATCCCATTCCGGCCACCAATATCCCAATTCCCACAAATCCCGAAAACGTCGCACAAACTTCCGAACGTTCTGCCGCAACAAAAAAACTGTTTTGCAAGCATTGTGGTGCTTCCTGTGAAAATGGCGCGGCATATTGCCCCAATTGCGGCAAGCGTGTGCACCTCTTTTCCCGTCAGCAAAACAAAAGCCCCATAACAGGCATTTTTCTTTGCATCAGTATCGTGGTTAATATTCTTCTTTTGTCTGCTCTTGTTCCCGCACTGATAACAAACTCTGAATTGGAACATGCAAATGAAGGATTAACCCAAAATGTACAAGCTATCACCCGTGAACGTAATCTTTTGGAGTACGAAAACGATGGTCTGACGCAAACAATGAATAATTATTACGACTATTATCATTTCCTTCAAAATAACATCGCACTTGTAATAGATCCTAACGGTGGGGTTTATCATACATACAGTTGCCACTTTTTCAAAAATTGCGATTCTTACTTGGCCTACAATGTAGAACAGGCCGAATACAAAGGGTATCGCCCGTGCGAAGTTTGCCATTAAAGGAGGCAGCACCATGGAATATAACGAAGAACAAGAAAAAGAGTATATCTCGCGTGAATCTCTTAATCGTCTCTGTGAAGAAGCACAGGAGCTTCGCTGGTACAAGCGTTACCGTTCCGGAGCTTCCAAGGCTTGGCTTGCTTCCTGTTATATCGGCGGATGCTTTGCCGGCATACAGATGCTGAAGCCCTGGGAAACAGCAAATGCGTCTTTCGGGCGTGCGCTTTTGGAATATGGCGCTGTAATATTAAGCGGCCTCTTGTTTGGCGCTGGTTTTTATCTTCTTTCCTATTTTGTTTACATGTTTTTCAGCAGCGATGAAGATACCGCCGAAAGTTCTCGTAAAACAAGACTCGCCATTACAATCATTTTGCTTTTGCTCATTCCCTTTTTTGTTGTTATGTTCTTTTTCATGCCGCGCGAATAAAAAATATAGTGTAGTCAGTATCAGTGTATAGATCAACAAAACAAAAAAATCCCCGCAGTGCTGCAACACTGCGGGGACTATATAGAAACAGCTTGCCCGAAGGCGCGCCGCTCCGGCTTTGGTGCTCCTTTCGGCAGGCTTATCTTTCCTGTACCCGAAAGGAGATTTTTTTATGCAAACCAGCAAAACACTTGCCCGCCTGTATTGTCCCAATCCAAAGGATCCTACCGAGGGGCTGCGGCAAAAAGCAAACGGCGTGTGGGAACGCAACGAAGTAATAGACGGGAAGCGCAAAAGCTTTTCCAGCCGTGACCCCATCGAAGCATGGCGAAAACGCAGCGAGTATATCATCACCCGCGAAGAACGCAGGCAGGAAGAACAGCTTCTGGAAGAACTCGGCCCGCTCTTTGAGAACGTGGCCGAGCGTTACCGGGCACAGGTGCTGGAAATGAAGCACGGCACGCAAAAATCCTATTTGCCCGGCATAACCCGCGCGCTCGGGCAATTCAGAGGCCGCCGGATAAAGTCCATCGAACCATGGGAAATAAAGGCGTTTCTCACCGGTCTCAACGGAGCGCATACCACTGTATCGAATCAAAAAACCGTGCTGAACGCGATTTTTCAGCTTTATATCGACGACCCGCAATGGCACGGGAATTACAATCCCGCAAAAATGACAACCTTGCCGCGCGGGCTGCCCCGCAGCCGCCGCCAGCCGCCCAAGGAGGACCAGGTCCAAATCGTCAAAGCCTCCCTGGGGGACCCCGAAGCATTGCCTGCCATTATCTATCTGTGCACCGGCGAACGGCGCGGAGAAGCCTGTGCCATCCAGTTGAAAGACATCGACTTCAAAAACGATATCATAAATATCACAAAAGCAGTGGAATGGATATCCAACCAGCCCCACATAACGTGCCCTAAAACAGACGCGGGCATCCGGCAGCATCCATTGCTCAACCTGTTGAAAGAAGCGCTTCTGCCCTACCGCAATTTGCCGCCGCGCACCTATATCGTGGGCATGGGTTCAAAGCCCGTCACAGCCTCCGAATACTCCCGCAGATGGGCGCGCTTTTGGCGCAAGCACGGCTATGCCCATCCCATCGAACGCACATACAAAAGGATCCGCAACGGAAAAGAATATCAATACCATCAAACAGACTGGAGCGCCGACGTCTGCGCACACCAATTTCGACACGAATATGTCTGCATGCTCTGTGAGGCTGGCGTCCCGGAGGAAATCGCAATCCAGCTTGTCGGCCACGCAAATGCAAAAATGATTCATGAAGTATATCTGCACTTAAAGCCCAGCATGATAAAAGCAGCCGGAAAATTGCTGAATGAAAAAATCACAGCCGAGCCGGTTCTGCAAAAGAAAGCATAGTCCGCAGTTGGTCCGCAAGTGGTCCGCAGGTTTTCGCCATTTCCGTTTGTTTTTACCTGTTTCCATCCGTTTTTAAAATTATGAAAAAACCGCATTGTAAAGCCATTTTGGCGCTACAATGCGGTTTTCTCAATGGTCCGAGTGGCGAGAGTCGAACTCGATTAAAACCTAGTAATAATGCGGGTTTGTGCGTTTGGTCCGCATTTAGTCCGCAGTTTTTGTTGATTTTTTCTTATTTCAAGACAAAAAACAGGCGGCCAGAAAAATATCTGGCCGCCATTTTTTGTGCTTATTACTCTACCCGAAACCGCCGCGTGATAACCATTTCCTGCGTGGTAAGTTCCCCTTTTATCTCGTCCACGCTGTCTTGAATCTTGTCGATTTTCTGCTCCATACGGTCCATTTTTTCAGCAAGCTGCTTATGTCCATCCGCAATCTGGCGAATCTCTTTTTTCACATCGCTTTCGATATACGCCATTATGCGGTTTTCCGAAGCCGATACCGCCCCGTTGATAAGCTCTGAAATCGCCTGCAAGTCCTCTTTCGTCAGCATCATATCACCCTCCGTTTCATCGCACCCATAGTATACCACGCCGGACAGGCTTGTTCAAGAATAGTCTGCCCTTCCAATCACATAAAAAACGCCAGCCGGGAAACGCCTTATTCATATGGGTTCTTCGCTGTGCTTGCCAACTCAAACAGAACCGCTTTTTGTGCCCGGTTCAGTCCTGTACTATCCAGATAGGCCCGCAGCTCGTCCTTGTTCAATGTACCGCTGTTATTGGTATCCGCATACCGCAGCATTTCCGCATATATACGGCCAAGCCCGTATTCCTCGGCTTTTTCGTATTTCATCCGTTGCCCGCTGCCCGCATACGCATACCAAAGCGCAGCCTGCTGTCCTGCGTCAAGGCCCTGGCTATCCATTGCGGCATACAGTTCATCCGTAGAAACGCTTCCGTTTTTGTCCGCGTCCAGCATGGGTAGCATCAAAATATACTGCTCTCCGGCGCCCACTGCCTGTGCCGCTTTGTATTTTGCCTTGGCTTCGTCAGAGGCATAAACCTGCCACACCGCCGCCTTCTGCTCCGGCGTCAGCCCGTGGCCTTCAAGTCCCTGCGTCACCTCGCCGGCCGAAAGCGTGCCGTTTCCGTCAGCGTCCATCGCGTCCATCATGGCCCTGAACTTTTCGCCTTCAACGCCTGCGCCCGTGGCCGCGCGGAATGCTTCCGTATACTTTGCGCTTTTGGCCCGGAACCCGCTGTCAACATAGTCCTGCGCCATCGGCAGGCTGTACGGCCCGAACAGCGCCGCCTGTGCGTATGTTCCCAGCGTCGGATTCTCCACCGGGAACTTCATTGTTTCCCTTCCCTGGCTGTCGTATCCGAACTGCCCGCCATTCGCCACAGTGGTGATGCCCTCAAAGGCTTTTTTCAGTTGGCCGCCACCCAACGGGGGAAGGATATAAAACGCGGGTTTTGCCAACTCCTTTCCGATGCCTTGCAGCGCGCGTCCGGCGTCTTTTTCGCCGCTCGCCAAACCCACAGCATTGGAAACCAGATTCCCCATGTCCGGCAGCGCGCTACTGATGGGCACCCTGCCTCCCCCTAATACACCGCCCACAAAAGGCAGCTCCTGCGCCACATTTTCCGCCAGTGAAGCCGTTGCCTGTACCGCGCCCCTGCGTTGTGTGGTAAAATCCACGCCTTCGCCGCTTATAAGCTGCTGCGCTGCGTCCACCGTATTCGGCAGCTGATATCCTGTGTAGTCTCCAATGGCTTCGTTCGCAATGCCCAAGAAGTCAAGCGCCGGGCGCCGTCCCACCAGCTTTTCATACAGGTCATTGAACAAATACGCCCCGATCGTGTACTTCATCAGCCCGGCAACAAGCGCGGCCATGCCTTTTTCTTTCAGGTCGTCCGGCAGGTCCTTGAACAGGTGGCGCAATTGGTTGTTTACTTCAACCTGATACATCGTTAGCAGCCGTGTCAGCGGGTTTTTGCGTTCAAACACGGTCGGCAGCGCGCCTTTGCTCCGGTCCGCCACCAAACTTGCCGCGTATCGGTCCGCCTCCTGCATGGCGCTGGATGCATCCATTCCCGCCTTGATGTTGTCATAGTATTTTGCGCGTGTCACAACATTGCTTGTGAAGTCGTCGATATACGCCATCGGCTTCGTAAGGGTCTCGCTCAGCTTCTGCAGCTTTGTCATGCTCAACGGGCTGCTTCCCCGCCGGTTCGTCAAAAACACGCTTGTGTCGGCAAACCCGTCGTCCTTGTAGTAGGCTTTTGCTGTCTCCCGTGCAGCGCGCACAAGGCTTCCCGTGCTGCATTCGGCGCTTGCCTGGGTGATCGGGATAAAGTTCGTCAGCCAGCTGCCCGGATTGACGGCCACCATGTTTGCCGCAACGCGGTTTTCAAGGTTGGACATCATCTGGTAAATACCCCGTCCCGCGTCCGCCTCGACGCCCCGGTCGTGGATGCTCTTTTTCCCGGCCAGCTTATTCGTGTATTCGTTCAGCTCCTGCACAAAATGGCTCAAATGCGATTTGCCTTTGCTGTACAGTTCCGCTACGCGCGATTCCCGCTGTTCTTCCGTCAGGCTTTCGTCCGCGCGGATGTCCTGCACCTCCTGCTTGATGCCCTTTTCGCTGTTTTTGAAGCGCACAGCGTCCTCCAGTGCGCGCAGCCGCTGGATGTCCTCTGTGTGAAAAATCACGTCTGCGGCGGTTTCGATGTAACGGTCAAACCCTTTTAGCGCGTCGTAGGTTGTTTCAAATCCCGTGCGCTGCTTTGCGTTCGGGTTGTATTTCCGGCCCGGGCGGAAAGTATACGTAAGCCCGGCAATGTCGGTCGGCAGTTCGTCCTTGCGCGTGTTCCAGCCCAGTTTTTCGGCTATTCTGTTCAGCAGGCCGTCCGGTTGGCTGTCCGTAAAATGTGGGAAGTAACCGCTTCTGTACTCAACAGGCGCATATCCGTTCCGCATATACGCCTCGTTCATCTGCTCAAAAATGGCGTCATATTCCTTGCGGAACAGCTCCAGCCCGCGGTCGATCTTGTCCATGTCCAGCTGGCTGCCGTATTTCTTCCGCATTTCCTCCGCCGTTCGGCTCAAAAGCTCAAGCTCCGCTTCGCTGCGCTTGTTTCCCATCGCCGCAGCCGCCTCCGCGCCCTGCAACTCGCCGTATACCTGCAAATATTCGCTTTCGGCCTGTGTCAGGTTCAGCGCAGCAATTCTTGCCCTCTGCTCGTTTTTCCAGCGCGTGGCCTTCGCCTCGTTCGCGTGCACGGGCGTGAAATACTTCTCCGTCAGCGCCCGCGCCTCCGTGCGATCCGGCACAATGTCCCGCATGTTGCGTTCCATCGTTTCAGTGCTGTAAAAAAGCCCTCCCGGCTTGTCCTTCCAGGCGTCGCTTTTGGCAATGTCCTGTGCCGCCTCGCTCGCAAGTCCCGCGCGCCGTTGCGCGTTGTATTCCTTCACAGGCGCAAGGCTGTCCTGCACGGCTTTCTTTGCGGCATATACACGCAGAATACCGCCTCGGTTTTCTCCCTTTACGTCCTCCGGGTCGATATCGCCGCGCAGCAGCTTGTCCACCGTCCGGCTGTCCTGCTCTGTTAAAAGCTCGTTTGCAGTGATCTTATCAGCCTGGCGGCGCAGCCGTTTGGCCGTTTCATACGCGGCCTTCAGCGCATCGGTGCTCACGGGTGCCGGCACGCTCGTTTTTTGTTCCCGTGTCTGCCGCTGCGCCGCCTGGTCCGCTTCATACCGCTGCACGCCTTTTACATCCCGTGTCAGCTGCTCCACGGCGTCGTCAAAACCGTTTCGTGCATAGGCCTTAAAATCGGCGGCATCGTCCCCATAATAAGCGTCCAGTTCAACGCCCGTTTTCCGAATGCTGCGCGCCACTTCACCAATGCGCTCCAGCTGGTCCAGCGGTGCGGAGAGCTCTGCGTCAAACAATTCAGGATACCTTTCGGCAAGCTCCGCGTATTTCACGTCGATAGGCGTGCCGCCTTCGTTCGTCAGCTTCAAGTCTCCAAAATACTGCGTCCGCATGTCTTTGTATTCCCGGCTGCTTCGGCTCTCGCTGTCCAGCGTCAGTGCATTGCCCCGCAGCTCGTCTTTCAGCTCCTTGTACTGGTTGTAGTATTCGTCCATCACCATAATGCCGCGGTCATACGCCGCATTGAACACCTCCGAAGCCGTGGCTTCGCTTACCCTGCCGTTTTGCTTAATCTCCGCGGCCATAGCGTCCGCCAGCGGTTTCAGGTATTCGCGCCGCGCGCCCTTCGGCACGCTCAATGCATCGCCTACGCGGTCCACAAATGCGTTTTCCCGCCTGTTTTGGATGCGCTTTGATTTTTCGTTGCCTGCGGCAGTGCCGGGTTTTTCCGCGTTTGCATTCAACTGCAAACCGTCCCCCGGCGCCGCTGTCGTGTCCGGCTTTCCCTTCATGGGCGGAAGTATAACGCCGGGCGTATCGGCTTCTGCGTTCCGCCGGGCGCCGCTTTGGGCCGTGTCTCCCGCCACAGGCGGCAGAAAACGCCCGCTGTCTGTTGCATTTTCGCCGGATTGTGGTACAATATTATCAAAAGATGTGGTCGCGCCACCGATTGAAGCGGGTTCGCCTGTGACGGAATCGGTCTTGATGGCGTTGGCCGCATCTTTTTTTTGATAAATAATATTTCCGTTCTGGTCCACGACCTCATGCAAATAATATCTATTGTTTTCGGTGCTTTTAGTCACTACGGCGGCAATATAATTTGTGTCGGCTCCTACTTTCACAGGGGCAGCGAAAACCAGCGTATCATAGCCTCTTCCCTTCCAGTTCTGCTGTGTGTCGATCTGCCGCCCCTGCGCGATTACCTGCGGCACAGCTGCAAAAGCTGCCGCTTTTCTCCGCCCAATGCCGTGCGCCATGCTATCCTTCACGCCCCGTTCATCCAAAACCACTTCACCAAGTCCACGCCGGAACACCTTGTTTCCCAGCGTGCGGAAGTAATCACCCACCTGCTGCACAAGGTTCTTTTCGGTGTTTTTTGCAAACTCTTTTCCTGTGATTTCAGCTACGGGCTGCATCCCTTGTATTTCCGGGATGCTTCCGCGCAGTTTTTCCAGCAATTGCGCATTCGTGGCTTTTGCTTCCGCTTTAGAAGCTGGCATAGCCTGCTGTGCCATCGGCATCCGGATAACAGGCAAAGACTTGGAATCCCCCTGTTTCTGCGGTATAATAGTGTTCAAAGATGTGGCAGCGTCACCGATTGAGACGGGGTTCCCGTCAACATAGTCGGTCTTGATGGCGCTTGCCGCATCTTTTTTTGCATCCTGTGCCGCTTCCGCCTCCGCCGCCCACTGGTCGGCCCGCTGTTCCAGCATCGGCAGTGTAAAAAGCTGCTGTCCCGTGCGCGCGTTCATCTGGTACAGCTCGCCCAGGTCGGCGTTTGACAGCTTTGCCCCGTCCGTCGCACGCCGGGCAAGTTCTGCCGCCAGGCTCAGCCTGTCCGCATTGCCGTCCACGTCGCCGTCCGCCGGCGCACGCAGCCCCTCGCTGATCACGTCGTTTGCTCCTCCCAGGGCGTTTATTTTTGCCCCGGTGCGTCTCGTCCGGATATCGCCCGGCGCGTTCATCGCCGCGCTGGTAAGTGCGCCCAGCAGCATCGAATACGCCGTATCCTGTAAGATCTCCCCGCCGCTGCGCCAGTCCTCCCGGTTCAGGTACATCTTTTCCAGCTGCGAGCCAATCAGCTCGCTCAACGCTTCCTCCAGGCCCTCACCGAAAACGTCCGCCAGCCGTTTCACGGCCCTCCGTCCCGCGCTGCTGCCCGCAACGCGCTGGATGACTTTGTCCATCCAGCCGCCGCCAAGACCGGGAATACCGCCCACGATTTTCTCTGTCGCGCCCTCCGTCGCGCCCGAAAGCAGGCCGTACACCAGCGCCGTGTCCTCGTCCGCGCCATAGGCCCGCGCCTGGGCCGCCGCGTTTCCTGCGGCGGAGGACATGATATAAGGCAGCCCCAGCGTGCCGCCTGTCACAGCATTCACGCCGATGCTTGGCAACATCCCACCAACGCCCGCCGCAAGGTCGCCGCCCACCTTCCACAGGCCCGTGGCGCCGTATTTTTCATCCAGCCCCTGCGCATACTCCGCCGCTTTGGTGCTGCGCAAGCGGTCGGCGGCCGCGGGAAGCTGTTCCGCCACGGCTTTGTCCGCCGCCTGCGTGTCCTGGGCATACTGCGCATGCTTTCCGCCGAACACCGCCGCCCAAAAGTTCTGCATGTCCCGCAGGTTCACGCCCGTGTCCGTCACATAGCCGTTTGTAAGCTGCGCGTTTACCTGCGCGCGCGCGTTGTCCAGAATATTGTTGTAGGCTCCCTCCACGCTTGTCGCTGCGCCGCCCAGGCCCTTTTCGGCAATGTATGCCGCTTTGGATTTCCCCGGGTCAATGCCCGTTTCTGCCGCTTTGTCCTTCAGCCAATTTCCAACGATTTGCCCTGCCTGCTGCCCGACAATCGCCGTTGGGTCCATGCCGAACTGCTGGAACTGCTGCGCGGTTCTCTGCTGCGCCTCGCGCTGCCGCTCCTTCTGCGCCATAGGCATCAGAACAGGGCCGCCGCTTTTCACGGCGGCCCTGTTCTGTTTCTGCGCAGCTGTTTTAGGTGTATCGACCGATACACTTTTTGATGCTGGTACAACGGGAGTTCTGCGTTGCAGCTCTTTCTGATATACTTTTTCAAATTCTTGCCGGTATATCTCCTTTTCTTTTTCGCTCGCGTTCTTAAGGTTCCATTTCGTCACGGTTCATTCCTCCATGTGTTTATATATCACTGAATCGTCAAGCCCGGGAAACTCTTCGGGGACCAATTCAAAAGAGGATTTTGAGAATTTTTCGGCGCCATCTCCGTGCCCTGCGCTATACCCGTTAGCCGTTCTTCGGCCTGTTCGTCTTTAATTGCTTCATATCTGGCCCGGGCGGCTGCAGCGGCCCGAATTTGCGCGGCAGTATTATCATTCTGCTCATTGTTGGACGCAGCAGGCTGTGTTGTTAGGCTTCCTTCACTTGTGCCCCCGCCGCCGTATGCCCTATAAAGCGCCGCCGCCTGCTGCTCGGCAAGCGCCTGCTGCGCTTCCATCAGCGCCTGGTTCTGTGCCGCCTGAATCTGCGCCAGCGTCTGCGCTTTGTTTTGCTCAATCTGTGTCAATCCGCTGGTGTATGTATTGTCGTAATTCAGCAGACGGTCCAGGCTCGCCGCGGCAAGGTCTGCAAGCCGGTCCTGATAGTCCTTGTCATAGGCTGCCTTTGCCTGGTTGTATGCGTCAAGGTCGCTCGCCTTCCCCTCGGCCAGCTGCGCGGCCAGCGTGGCAAGCTGGTCGTTCCTGCTCCGGTCCAGCTCCCCGCGGGCGTTCCCGTATTCGTTCGCAAGGCCCAGCATTGTGCTTTCGCTCGCGCCGCCGCTGCGTCCCATCGCGGCCAGCTGCTGGCCCAGGTTACGGTTTTGCATCTGGTTTGCAATGTATGCCTGCTGCATGGCACGTTCGGTCGCGCTGTTCACGTCTCCCGTGGCCTTGTTGTAACCTTCCTCCCGCAATGCCAGCGCGCTGTCGTAGCTGCCCTTGGCCGCGTCCAGAAGTGAATTGTATCCCGCAAGGGCCGCAGCCTCCTGTTTCGCCCGAGCCTCCGCCTCCGCCGCCTTCTGGCGTTCGTACTGCTGCTGCAAAATTTCCGCCTGCCGCCGCGCCGCTTCTTCTGCCGCTGCCTGCTGCTGGGCATAGAATGCATTCAGCTGCGCCGTTGGGTCATATGTCGTTGTTGGCCTACCGGAGTAACTGCCATTACCGCTTGTGTCGCTTGTGTCGCTTGTGCCGCCGCCCTCGGAAGTGCTCCCGATGTATTTGGGCACGCTCGGTTTTCTTCCGAATTGCGTGCCGCTCATGCCGCCGTTGTTTGCAAGCTGTTTCCGCGCCTGATCTGCTATTTCTTTGTGCGATTGATACCAGGCTTGGTCCTGCTGTGTCCTTTGCGCGCCTTTTTCTGTGGCTGCCCCCCATTTATCTTTCCAATTACCTGTTCCTTTCGTGTATGCCATTTTCAAAAGCTCCTTTCCAAAACGGCCCGCCCGCATCACGCCGGGCGGGCCTGTGTTGTATTTATTCCGTTTTTCCGCCCGTCAGGCTTTCCCCCACGTCCTCCGTGCTGTTCTTCACCACAGCGAGGATCTTTTTCAAAAAGCCCGGCAGAGGCGCGCCCAGCGCCGCCGCATTTTCGCAGATGCTCCCCAGCTCCGTAACGATGTACCAGCACAACACCAGCGGGCACACAAGCACCGAATATTCAAACGGCAGCTTGATTGCTGTGATATTGTTGATGATGATTCCCAGCAGGCCATCCAGCGCTGCGGCCACCACAACCACGACAAGCATGCCGCCTTTATGCCATAGCCCGGCGCGGGCCGTGGCGCTGGACCAGCCGTCCTTTTTGCTGCCTGCCACGCTCCCGGTAATCCAATCCAGCAGCATGCAGGCTGCAAAGCCGATCACCAGCCAGCCCATCCATCCAAATACAGCCGTAATAGCTCCGGCAATGCCCACCACAGCCAGCTTGATTTTGTTCAGCGTTTCCATCATACTGCACCTCCCAGCGCGGCTTTGGCCGATTCGATTCGCCTCAAATATTCGCCCGCCTGCTCGTTTGCCTTCGCCTCCCCAGCCTCTGCCCGGTCGGCGCGCTGCGTTTCTTCGGCAGCACGCTTGTCCGCTTCCTCCGCGCGGTGGGCCTCGGCATTCGCTCGGGCGTTCGCTGCTTCAAGCTGCGCTTTAAGCTCCTCTGTGCCGCCGCCCGCACCTCCCTGCGCCACGCAGGCCGCGAACGCGTCACCCGGGGAGAGCGTCACAAGCTGGCAGCGGTCGGCCAGCACCACGGCGTAACACTGCACCCCCGCCACGAAGATGCGCACCCAGCTGTATCCGCCGGAGCTGCCCACCTCGGCCTGCACCGGGTAGCATGTCCCCTCGATCAGCTTGCCGCCGTTATAGGACTTGTCCACCGCGTTCACGTCAGGCGCGGTGAACACCTCGCATTTGCCGCTCGTCACTTTTAGAAATTTCATACCGTCGTCCTCCATCCCGTTGATTGCTGTACCATATGTGCCCACGGCGTTGGGGTGCCCGGTGTATGCGGTTGGGTCAAGCCCCGCCCCGGTGGTCGTGGCCCGCACCTCAAAATGGCAGTGTGCAAAGGGCGGGCTTGCCAGCGCCGCGTTGCCCGTGTTGCCCATCACCGCCAGCGCGTCGCCGCTTTTCACCCGCTGGCCCACGGATACCAGATTCCGCGCGTTGTGGCAGAAATACAGGTAGTTCACCGCGTCCGGCGTCTGGCCCGCGTCCAGCTCCACGCACACATACCAGCCCCATTCCCACGTTTTGCTGCCCATAGACCTGTCCACCTTGCGGGCCGTAATAACCCGCCCGGAAATGCTTTTGCCCTTGTAATCGGGCATCCTGATGGTGGTGCTGTCCAGCCCCTCCTCGTCGCTGCCGCCGTGCCAGCCCTTGCCGTTGTTCCGGGTATAGCCCCACCGGCTGTACCCGTACCGCACCCGCACGCGGCCCTTAAAAATTGCCATATGTCATGCCTCCTTTACAGCCCCAGCGCGGCAAGCTGCTGCTCCACGAACGTGAGCTGCTCAAGTGAGGCAACGAGGTGCACTTCCTCGGCCGGCTCGCCCGTCGCATAATTCACTTTTGTCACGCACTGTTTGCCGATGGAGCGCGGATAGGTGAAATCTGCATAAATGTTGGTGTACTCTTTTTCCGGGTTTTCCGCGTCGATGTTCTGCAAGGTGATTTTCTTTGTCGCCTCGGCATCGGTCATCAGGGCGTAAAACTCATCCAGTGTCATTGCGTCCGCCGACATGTGGATTTCAAGGTGGCTGCGCGCCGTGGTGGACATGGACGGGTAACATGCGGTCTCGGGCAGTACCTCGTAGGCGCTGCCGTTTTCCAGTGTGATTTTCAGCATTTTGTGTACCTCCTATACAACATAAATTTGTGATATGTACATCTTGTGGAACGTCAGGAATCGCCAGTTAAAATAAGCTGTGCCGTTAAAACTGAACGGGATTTGAAGGTGAAAACTCTTTGCTGTGTCGCCTATCTTCATATACTGATTGCAAATATTCGGGTTATAGTCATTTGCAACGCTGGAAAGCCCGAACCAATCCTCACCGTAGTTTGCTATGTTCAGTTCATAATTTCCCACAACGTGCAACATACTGTATCCGGAAACGTTATATCCGCCGCTTATAATTTTTAGCTGCGTATCACCATAACCGCCGCGGGCTATCAGTTTCCCGTTTTCATTTTTGTTAAATTCGTAGTTGTTGGGATAGGCGCTCCAGTGCACCCAAATATTTCCGTTATTCCCTATTACGCCGTTATTGTAAATGAAAAATTGCTTTTGCCAAACAAGGTTGTTATTGTGATAAACCTTGTTGCTGGCATTGCTGTTGTAATACACATTGTTCGACTGTTGGACGTTGTTGCTGTTGTAATATAGCGCCATATTCCCACCGCCTCACGAATAGTTGATCCACAAATTGCCGTCGTAGCCCATGGTTATATTGCTGGCCCGCCGTGCATTGGAAAGCCTGCCGTCGTTGCCTTGGCATACGGTGCCCGCCGCTGAACCAAAGTTCTTGTTGAAGGCGTTGTTTTTCGTGAAGGCGGGCTCGGCCCCCACCTGGCCGGGCGTAAGCTGTACCGTCCTGTCGGCCGACCCGTCAAATTCAGCCATCTGCTGCCCGGCGTTGTTTTGGAGGATGAACTTTTTAGCCACCCGGTCCGCCGCTGCCGCCCGGTCCACCACGCCGTCGCCGTCCGCGTCATAGGTGGAAAACCGCTTCTTGATCTTCCCGAACAGCACGGTCAGCTCTTCCCCCGTCTGGATATCCGCATCCTGCTCCGCCTCGGTAAAAGACGCCGTTACGTTGGAGCCGTCCCCGTTGCGCGGCAAAAGCGGCTGCTGCTCGTTTCCGGGGTCATAGATGCTTTTCGCCATGTCGCCCGCGCCCAGCTCCACCACCTTCGCGCTGATGGCCGCGTCCGTCTCAGCCTTGGAATAGGCCCCCGCCTGCGCCGCCGTCACCCCGTGGGGGTTGTCCGCGCGGTCCGTGTGCGCTTTTACAAGGTCCCGCAGTCCGTTCAGCACCGCCTGCAGCTTTCCCGCCGGCGCGGCCGTCACCCCCTCGGGCGCCGCGGCGCCGATGTCGGCGGCCGCCGTTTCGGCCTCCAGCGCGTCGCACAGTCCGTTGTGCTTGTCCTTCACCTCGCTGTCCGTGCGCGCGTCGAATTGCTTTTTCAGCCATTCAGCCCGGTTCTCTATCTTGTCCGGCAGGGCGGCAATGCTTGCCGCGTATTCTGTGATTTTGTGTTCCTGAAAGCTCATTTTTTCACAAGCCCTCCCACTTTGAAATTGATTTGTATTGCCAGCAGGCCGAACGGCTCATTGGGACGGGCATTTTCCACCTTCAGCTGAAACGTCTGTATTTTCTTTGCCTTCTTCCGCATCGGCACCACCACCGGCCCGTCCAGGCTGTTGAACGTAAACCGGTTGAAGTCGATGTCGTTCCAGTCGAAAATATCAATGTTGTAGCTGCGTCCCAGCCGCTCATAGTCCTTGTTGGTGATGAAATACATCTCGCCGCCGCTTCGGCTGTACGGCTTTCCCACCACCCACACGTTCGTGACGGTTTTCACGTTGGACCATGTGCCCAGGTTCATCAGAGGCGTGCACCAGTATGCCGTCACCGGCTGGCTACCGTCGTTGTACTGCCCGGCCAGCGTCCCCGGCCAGAACTCCCGCACCTCGCCGCCCGCGGTCCCAAACCGCAGTGCACCGTTTTCCACCCAAACGCAGGTGGCCGGAATGCCCGGCCAGTAGTAGCTTTCATATTGATAGGTCGAATACGGGTTTTTGCTCTCGTAGCTCTTTTGCGCGCCGTCCAGCAGGTACAGCGTCCCGTTCACGGCCAGAACATAGAAGCGTCCCCACACCGTTGCGCACGCCTTTTCCAGCGCCTGTTCCCTTGTCAGTGCTGCGCCGATGTACCAGCTTCGCTCCTGCGCATACCGTTCCCCGGTCACGTCGCTGGGCGTCAGCGCATACACGCCGCGCGCCGTCAGAAACAACGGTTCACTGTTCAAAGACGCAAAGCTGCGCGTCGCCACGGCCCCGTCGCCCTGTATCACATTGGTGATCTTAAACACGGCAAAGCCGTCGCTGTCCAGCTCGCCCTTGCGCACAAAGGCGTTCCGGCCGTTTTCCTCGCCCTGCTTATGCGTCACCAGCGTGTCGGCCAGTACGCTGTACCCCATGATCGGGCTGCTTTCCTGCCCGAGGATACTGTAAGAAACATCCCCAAAATACGCGGGGTCGCTCCACTCGCTCCAGTAGTCCACGTTCGGCTCGTCCGGGCTGCCTGCCGCGAAAACACGGTCCAGCGCTCCGGAAACGCCGTATAAAATACAAAACCGGCATTTGTTGATGGTGTCGGCCCTGTCCGCCACCTCGTAAGTGATCTGCACGTTGTCCTCGCCGTCCACCGGGCTTTTCCCCGGCGCGGTCTTAAACGTCACCTTGCCCAGCGGCCGGTCCACGGTGAAGTCCGTGCCTTCTGCCTTCGCGGCCCAGCTTCCGTCCGCCTGCAGCACCTGTGCCGTCACGGCCGTGTCCGTCAGCGCGTTAAAGCTCAAATAATACACGGTTTCCGCTTTGGTTTCCTCGGTGCCCCGGTAGCTGTCCGTCCGCTTGCCCGTCAAAAGGTTCACGGGTAAATAGCTGGTTGCCCCGCTTTTTCCGTTCGGCGCCTTCGCAATGGTGATTTTCGGCACCGTCGCAACAGCGCTGGCAGGCTGTACCGTTTCCCCGTCATACACAAGGTACGTCTTGCCGTCCAGCAGCCACAGCTTTTCGTTCAGCTGCACGCCGCTGCTTTCCCGATCGGCCATCTCTGTGTAAACCGCGGCCGCCGTTTCCGCGCCGTCCTCTCCCACCGTCACCTTGTACAGCGTTGTTCCCGCATGCACAAGGCGGTGCGCCGTGCCGTTTTTCACAAGCGTATAGGCTCCATGCACCTCGCCCTCCAGCGTCAGCACCGCGTGCCAGCCCGGACGCTTCACCGGGAAGCCGTCCGCGCTCGGCATCATATTGGGCGCGGCCGGGCTGCGCGTTGCCGCTACGTTCGTCACGCTGCTGCTCAAATCCACACCCCGGAATTTTTCCAGCGTCACGGCACGGGTGGAAACCTCCGGGATGCTCTCATTTTCAACGATGCGCTTAGGCATAAACATCCACCACCGTTTCGCCCTCTCCGCGCACCGCTTCCTCCAGCGCGGCAATGTACAAATCCCGGAACTTTTTCACACGGTAATTGTCGTCCGCGTCCCGGTACACATCGCTTGCCAGGCCGTAGGGCAGCGCGATTCGCGTCAGCGCCTCGTGGTACGGTATCTCCATGCTCATCGTCTCGCCGCTTACGCGCGGGGCCTCCTCAAGCTCTGCCTGCCCGTCCATACGCCGCAGTGTGTTTTCCGTTTCCAGGCATTCGGCAAGCAGCACGTTCAGCCATGCCGGCGCAAAGCCTATAATATCCTCGCTGTCCTCCACGGTCTGCGAAATGTAGCTGCACGCCGTGGTGAATATCTCCATTGCAGTCAAGTGCAAAACACGCTCCTTTCAGAAAAGGCCCCGCGCTTGCGGGGCCTCTCTCTGCCTTCTCTCCTGTCAGGATGTCAGCTCCTGCGTAGCCACAGGCGACGGGAATGCGCCGTCCTTCACCTGGTACGCCTTCACCACAACGCCCTTTCCGCCCGTGGGCGCGGTGCCCGCTTTGGCCGTCAGGCTGTAGCGCGGGTCGGTGCCGTCCGTGGTGTAGTATGCCGTCGCGCCTTCTGCAGCAGTAATCGCGCCGCCTGCCTTGGCAATCGTCGGCGCGGCAAGAACCACAACGCTGCTGCTCGTGGTAACGTCCACATATACGCCGTCCGCCTTGTGCCCGTACACAAACAAATCATAGTAGAAGCGGCCCTCCACCAGATTGCCGGAAATGCCCGGCGGGTCAATGTGCGTCTTGCAGTCGTGGATTTTCTCCGGCGCAGTCGCCGCGCGCTTGTGCAGCAGAATGAAATTCACGCCTGCGGACAAATAATCCTCCGGCACCTCCACAACCGGCGCGCCGAACAGCTCGCCCACCTGGCCCTGCGCCACGGCCTTCGTTCCCAGCTTTTCCAGGTTCTTGAATTGGTCGCATTCCACCAGCGCGGTAAATACGTCGCTGCGCACATACCAGGTGCGGCCCTTCAGCGGCACCTTGCTGTCCAGCATCCACTTGCGCGCCGCGCTCATGCGCTTGATCACGTTCGTGCCGCTCACAGCGTCCGCGCTGCCCACGATTTTGCCCGCCAGCGTGCACAAACGGCCAAAGCAGTATTTGTCGTAGGCCGGTATAACTTCCTCGCTCATCTGCACGCCCAGGAACTTGCCCGCTTTGTTGATGCTCTGGTCCATGTTGTTGCCTTTGTCGATCACGCCCGAAAAGCTCTTGTCCTGCGTCATCGTCAGCTCCTGCACCGTGTCGCCTACTTCGGCCGGCTCGCCGTAGCGGTTTGCGGATGCGCCGCGGTTGTAGTCGTTCAACGGCACCGTGTTGATGTTGTGGATGCGCACCGTGCGCGCGCCCACAAACTCGTTTTCCGCCGAAAGCCGCCCTTTCAAAAGGCTGGCGATGGTGAACGCCTGGTCTATCTTTTTGCTGTACTTTGTATCAAGGTTTACAGTCTGGCTCATAATTCTTTCTTCCTTCCCTTAAAAATCGAAGCCCGCGTCAAATCCGGCTTCAAAATCGTCTTTTCTCTCTTTGCCTCCCAGGCCGCCGGCGCTGCCCGGCGCTGTCTGCCTGTTCTTCTGCGCGGCGTCCTTCGCCGCAAGCTGTGCGCGCATCTGCGCCAGCTCAAAGGCCCGCATCGCCGCAAGCGGTGTTTCCCCGGCCGCCACGCGCTGCGCCACCTCGGGCGGCAGCTCCTTCGTGCCGGGATACTCCCGCAGCAGCTCCATCCAGGGGGAAAGCTTTTCCCGCTGCTCCTGCTGTGCCCGCTGCTGCGCGGCCAGCGGCGCGATGCTGCGCCGTTCGCGGTCCAGCCGCAGGCGTTCGGCCACAAGGTCCTTTGCGGCCGGTTCCGGCACGCCCTGCGCAACCAGCTGCGCCACGGCCTGCTGCTCAAAGCCCTGGTTTGCAAATTGCAGATACTGCTCCACCGTCATGCCGTTGGCCGCGGCGTACCGCTCCACCAGCTGCACGGCGGGCGCGCTTTGCTGCGCCTGCTCCAGCCTCGCGCGCACGTTGTCGTAATCCAGGCCCTTTTGGGCAGCCGCCACAAGCTCGGAAACGGTCATTTCCTGCTCCTGGCCGTAGAACTTCACCTTGTACTTCGGCTCCGCCCCCTGCTGCTCCTGCCGGCCCGGCTGTGCGTCCGCGCAGGTTCCTTCGGCTGGGTCGGCCTCCGGCTCCTGCGTTTCCGCTGCGCCCTCCTGTCCTTCCGTTTCCTGCGGCTCCGCGGTCACTTCGCCGCCGTCCATGTCAAACAGGCCGTCAAAATCTGCGCCTTCCGCGCTGGCGTCTGTCCCGGTCAGGACGTCCGCCGCCATGTTTTCATCCATTGCTTTTCCTCCCCGGGCTTGGTCGGCCCGTGTTATGCAAACGGTTTGGTCCACCGTTTATGCCTTTTCTTCTGGTTCGCTCTGCGGCTGTGCCAGTGTTTCCACGGCGCAGTCCTGCCCGTACAGCCTGCACCGCCTGTTTGGGCACAGGTATGTAACCTCCACACCGCCCGGCGCGTCCTCCTTCACATGGCAGACACGCCCATCCGCGCCGCATTCGGGACATTTCATCCTAACGTCACCCCGCTTCCCGCTGTTGGCGCTCCCGCCGCCTGTGCAGCGGCCATCTGCGCGGCCTCCATCTCCTGCTGGCGCTTTTTCAGGGCGTCAATCAGCTCCTGCCGCCCCGGGATATAGCCGCGCGGCATATTTTCCAGGTACGTCACCGCGTCGGAAAGTACGCCTTTGGCAAACAGGTTGTCCAGCGTCTGCACCTGCATAAGCTCGCTCCAGTACGTGGCCGCGCCAACCTCCACATTCAGCCGCAGGTTCATGCCCTTCAACTGCGAAAAATTGAACGGCGCCGTTTCATAAGCATCTTCCCTTGCCGGGCTTAAATCACCCTCCATTTTGCTGCGCAAAACCGGAATGCCGCTTGCAGGCCCCGGCGCCGCCTGCTGAAGCATTGCCCCGGCCATACCGGGCGCGCCGCCCGCTGCCTGCGGCAGCATCCCGGCGCCCATGCTGTCCGGCAGCGCAGGCACGGCTTCCGCCTCCGCCTCCGGCGCCTTCATCCGTACCATCCGCACGCCGTAGTTCTGCGCCATCATGTCCATCCAGATGCGCACGCTGTCCTCCACAAAACAGTAAAAGTCCTGTCGCTGCAGCTCCAGCGGCATGCTTGTCGCTTTCTGCACGGCGATAATGGCGGACGTGTTGTCCGGCGTCACATTGCCCAGCGCCGCGTCGGATGCGCCCATGGTGTCCCGCGTGTATTCGATCACCTTGTCGATCATCACCAGCACCTGCGCCGACATGTCCGGCGCACGAAACCCCGTTGCCACCGCCACGTTGGGATCTCCGTTCACGCCAATGGCCTCGCCCACCCGGTTGTTCCATTTCCGGCCTGCCATCAGGTTGCGGTTGTATATCACCTTCGGGAACGCAAGCTGCTTCACATGCTGCATGGCCATGGCAAACAGCTTGTTCACAAAGATCTGGTTTGGTATCATCCCGGTAATAGCCGCCTGCCCGTGGTATTGGTTTTTCACCTTTTCCCAGGGCATAAAGGCGATGGGATACCGCGAATAGCCCGTATCGGTCGGTCCGCGCACCACGGCGCCGGCCGTCATTTCACAGAACCACACGGTTTTCCGGCCATTCCTGCCTTTTTCCTTCCAGTACCGCCGCACCACCGTGACCTTGCCTTCCTCCGGTGCGTCCCCGTGCTTATAGGCGTCCTCGTCGGGCTGTATTGCATCCGCGTCGCCGCCGTTCTCCCGCGCGGTCCTCCGCACCTCCTCCACCAGCCGCCGGAAATTCAGCAGGATATACGGCTGGCGCTGCACGTCTCCGCTTTGCGGGTTGCCGAAATGCACGTTCGTGTTCTCGATGATCTCCGCCTCAATGTGTCCGGGCGTGGGTGTTAAGCGAAAGGCTTCCGCTGTACCCGACGCGCCCTGCATGTCGTCCTCCGGGTCGAAATAGAAGTGCATGCAGCCGTCCCCGTCCACGGCGGAATTGCGTATCACCTCGCGCGCCTTGCGTTTGAACCCGCACCCCTCCATGATCTGGTCGAACTGTACGCCCAGCATATCCAGCACGGGCTTCATGGCGCTGCTTTCGTCGAAATCCGTAACAGATATGCCGATATCGTCGCTCATCACCGACGAAATAAAGAACTTCACCACCCGGCACAGCATGTTCATCACGGGATGGTCCAGATTCGGTGCGTTCACGCCGCGCCACTGGTTTCCGATATAGAAATCCTCGTTCTGCTCCACGGTCTCGTAAAGCTCAATCGCGTTGTTGAAGTTCTGCGCCCTTGTAAACTCCTGCCAAACACGCTGCGGCGTCATTTCCTCCCGCATCATTCGTCACCTCGTGCCGTCTGGTCGCTGCCGTCGTAGGCCAGCATGTTTTCAAACTGACGCTGCATGCTGCGCTCGTATTCCTCCTGCCTGCGCAGATCCTCCGCGCGTGCCGTTTCCGCATCTTCCAGCTTTCGCACCCTCTCACACAGCGCGTCGAAGTCTTTTTTGCTTATAAACACGTCAACCACTCCAATCCAAAAAATCAGCGTCTCCGCCGTCCCCGCCCCATTCCTCCGCGTATGCGCCGTTTCCGCTTTCCTCCGGCAAACAGCTTTGCTGCCCGCGTATCGCGTGTGCAATGGCAAGCCCCATCACAAGGTCGTCATGCTCTCCCTGCATCGCCTCCGGCCTGCCGCGTTCGTTTTTTACGAAAACCAGCATTTCCCGGATGGTGTCCGCGTCCCGCAGCTCCTCGGGATGCTCCCGGGCGTACCGCACAAGCTCCGCAATCGCAAGCGGGCGGCTTTTCGGGTCGGTGCGGAAGCCGTACCGCCGTTCCAGCCGCTGCGTGTAGCTGTCCGTCACTTCTCTGGCGAATTGCCGCGGGTATCCCAGCCGCGTGCATTCCTTGATGGGGAACGTGGAAAAATTCGCCTCGATGCCCAGCAGCGCCGTGTTGTAAAAATACCCCAGGCACATCATCTGCCGCGCATATTCGTCCTCGTCAAACGGCTGCTTCAGCACTGCCACCTGCCCGCCCGTGGTGTTGTCCAGCACCTGCCCGGTGAAATTGTCGCTCCCGTCCCCGGCCGTGTCGCCGCCCAGCACATAGGGCTTGCCCGGCTCCGGCTCCCGGTAGATCAGCACAGGCCCCGCCTTGTCGTCCACAGCGCCAACCAGCGTCAAAAGCCCTCCGCGCTCGGCGTATTCAAACCGCACCCGGCGCAGCGGAGGCTCCAGCGCCTGCAGCCGCGCCATCAATGCCGCTTTGTCGAATATGCAGGAGCCTGTACTCAAAAACGCTTCCTCCGGGCATGCGGGATATTCCTGCCGGAAAAGCTCAACGTCTCCGCCGCAGTTGTTTTCAATGGCCCAGCGCCTCCACGCAAGCTGCTCGTGGTCCAACCCGTACAACGCGGCCAGCCTTTCTTCCTCCGGCGTAAGCATAAAGCCGTCCCCGCACGGCCTTCTGTATTCCGGCAGTTCCCACCACGCGCAGAACACGGGTACAAAATCATTCCGTTCCGCCACCGCCGCGTCCCAAAGGTCCTTGAAAAAATCAAATCCGTTTGCCGTGCTTTCCACGATCACCATGGTTTCCGGCTTGTCCGGCACGGCCTGCATCAGTCCGGTGAAGGTCCCCAGCTTATCCCCGGGCCAGAACGCAACCTCGGAAAGGTGCAGGTTCTGGAAGGTTTCCGAGCGCCCCACGCCCTTGCCGCCCGCCGTCATTACACGGATAGAGCTGTTCAGCCCATGCCCTTCCGCATCGTTGAAAACAAGCTCCCGCGCGTTCAGCGCCCGCCGCTGCGGCTGCATCGGCTCCGGCAGGCGCTCATAAAACAGCTTTGTCATGCGGTACAGGTTGTTTGTTGCGTCCTCGTCGTGCGCCACAATGCCGCTGCGCACGTTTTTCCGCGTCGCCGTCCGCTTGAATATCATTGCCTCGGTCAGCGTGGAAAAGCCCATCTGCCGCGCCTTCAGAACAATGGCGCGCAGAGGCTTCCCCGCACGGGCCTGCGCCGCCAGCGCGGCATACAGCTTTTGCTGCGGTGCGTTCAGCCGCAGCGGCACCACCTCGGCGCTTTTGGTGCGTATCTGCAAAAACTGTTCGATGTACTTTTTTGTGTTGATTGCCATTTACCATTCGTCTCCCGCCAGCTGGTCCAGATAATCTTCATACCGTTTCCCGCCTGCCTGCGCCGCGCCCTGCTCCCCCGCGCCCTTTGCGGATACGCTGGTAAGCGTCCGCGTCATATTCGCCAGCGCAAAGTCCCCGGGGATGATGCGGTCGCGCTGCTGCCGCTCGTCCCGCAGCCGTTCCTCCAGCTCCCTGCCCAGCTTCGTGCGCTGGCGCTGCTCGTCCACCGCCGTGTCTCCCCACAGCACAAGGCCCTCGCTCTTTTCGCTGCCCAGCAGAATGCGGTCTATCTCGTCGCAGCGCTGCATGTTCCGCTGCCCTGCTTCCAGCCTGTGGACGATCAGCTCCGTGCCAAGCCTTGCGCCCTGTGCCGCCTTCAACGCGATCTGCTTCACCTGCTCGTCCCGTGCCTGCGCCCACAGGCTCTTTTCACCCTCCGGCCCCAGCTTTTCCGCTTTTGCCTTCCAGGTGCGCAGCGTGCTTTCCGGCACTCCGTGCTTCTTTGCCACGTCCGAAAGGTTGTCCATCACAAGCAGGTCGCACATGCAGGCCGTGCGCACGGCTTCGCTGTACTTTTTGCCGCGCTGCTTCCCCGGCACGCTGTTTTTGCGGTATTTCACGCTGTCACCTCCGCCACGTTTCCTCCCTCTGCATACCATTTTTCCATTTTTGTGCAGGCTTGACTATACCAGACATTTTCAAAACAAAAAATGGCCGAAAACCCTTGAAAATCAACGGTTTTCAGCCATTTTGCCCTGCATTTGAATGCAAATTTTATCTATAAAAGCCCCTTCTGCGCAGCATGGAATGCAACGGTGTCCAGGACGTCCTTTTTCCACGCATAATAGGTATTCCGGCTCGCGTTTATAAAATCCATAACGCTTTCCTCCGTCAGCCCGTCAAAATACCGCAGCACCAAAAGGCGGGCCTTCATCGGCTCGCCTCCGGTTTCATATTCTTCCAGCGTCTCGCGCACCGCGTCGCACCACGCCCGCGCCTCGCGGTCCTGCCGCCGCTGGAGCCTCCGGTACTGCCGCAGATGGTTTTCCACGGTCAAGAGCACAGCCCGCTTCACAGCGTCCCTCACTGTGAAGCCTTGACGATCTCGATCAGGCTGTCAAATCCCTGCACGCCGCGAAAGCGTTCACTGTCCGCGGCCGCGTCCTCCGCTTCCTCCAGCTCCCGTTTTGGCAGCGCAACACGGATGCGCCCGGTCAGCACGCGGTATTCAAAAAGCTTCGCCTGCCGCCGCGTCAGGGGCTTGTCCTTTTCAATGCCCTCAAACCGCTTGAAATCCGCGATTGCCGCGCGGAAATACGGGTGCGTAAGGTCCAGCATCGGGTCCGTGCTGCACGTCGCCCGCTTTGTCTCCGGCCGCCTTCCTCCGTTGCCCCGGTATGCGTCCGGCACATGATACTTGTATGTACGCGCCACGTTCGTTTGCTCCTTTCCTGCAATGCTTAATTTATCTGTAATTCGGGAATGTTTAAAATCAAGATTTGCGAAGTTTCGCAAAAACCGCACTTTTTCTTCGCGGGACCGTCCTGCGAAGCTTCAGGTATATGCTCCATTCCTTTGTCACATCGTTTTGTATGGGCGTTATATCGTTGATCTCCCAGCCCTGATACTTCCGCCGCCAAAATTCCGAATCGAACACCGCGCCGCTCGTCACCAGCCGTTCCAGCTGCCTCCGTGTGTATTTCCCGTCGTTCGGCCGTGGCCGCTGCGGCTTTTCAAGGCCCCGGCTCTGCCGCCAGCGGCGTTTCCGGTTTGTGTATTTTGTCAGGTAGTTCGCCAGCCGCTCCAGGCTCTCCCGGTCAAATTGCAGCCGGTCCGCATTGGTAATGCCCAGCCGCTCTTTATCTTTCCCCCTGTACCACAACCTCTCCAGCTCGTCGCGGGAAAGCCCGCAGCTCAGTACCACATGATGGTGGACCCGCACCGCGGGAAGGCCGCCGCCTTCCTCCCGCCACTCCGTCACGGCTATAAAACGCGGCGCAGGCAAGCCACGCTTTCTGCTTTGGCTTCTCACCCGGCGCAAAAACAGCTCCAAATCATGGTCCGCCTGTTCGATACTGTCCGGCAGGTGCGCGTCGTCATACGTTCCCGTCCAATGAATGTCACTCTCCGTAAAATTCGCATTCAGCAGCTGGATGAAATACCGCCTTGCATTCCTGGCGTTCAGGTTCTGTTGGATGCGGCTGCTTGCCTGCCGTCTCTTTGCTGAAAGGCTGGCGCCCTTCTCCCGCTCCGAGATCGGGTACAGGTCTATCTCCATGTAGTTGTCCCCACACACATGCCGCTGTTCCCGCACAAACCTGCACCGCGTCCCCATCTTCTTTTCTCCCCTCTGTGTCCTTAATTTAATACTCCATACAAGCCCTTTCGCGGCCCCATGGCCGCGTGTGTACGGAAGTTCCGCGGCAAAAAAATGCCGCGGACGGTATCCTTTTTATATCTCTTTTATGTACTCATCCCGAAACGCCACATACCGGCCGTAACTCACCGGAGCCAGCCCCATTTGCCGGCGTTTGGCATTGAACTGCTCCAGCTCCCTTAAAAGCTCGTTCATCGAAAGGCTGCGCGCAGGCGCCAGCTTGTGCATTGCCTCCTGCGCCTTTCTTTGTTCTTCCTTTTTATGGTAGGTTTTCCGCTGCGACGCGCGCCGCCGTTCGGCCCGGCACGCGTCGCAGTATTTCGGCTTGCACCCCGGCCCCTTTCTCTCAATCTCCGTTCCGCAGATTTTACACTTTTCCGTTTTCATCGCCCATCCCTCCCCGCGGCAAGGCAGGCCAGCGTGGCCACAACCGCCAGTGCGACGGCCAAGACCGCCAGATTTATCAAGATTTGCATCGGACATCCTCCCTTTCCTTCAGCGCGGCCTCGGCGGCTTCGCGTGGGAATTGCGTTTTGCAGGAATAGCAATAGTAATACTGCCAATCAATTCTGGGGAAAAGCCGCATCTTTCCACACTTTGGACATTTCAGCGCTTTGGGATCTGTTTTGACACGTCCCTCCCTGTCCGCCTGCGCCAGTTCGAGGAGGCGGTCAGGTGACATGCCAAGTATCTGCCCAGCTAATTTTAGTGTGGCGTCCTCGTTAAACGCCTTTTTCATATCCTCCGGCTCAAGTCTGGTTTCTTCATAGGCGGCAAGGCGGTTAACCGCCGCATGAATCACCGCGCAGCCGTGCACGCTGCATCCGTGCTCGAATCCGCATCCGAGGCACGCCTCCGGACGTCGCTCAATCGCCAATGCGCGTAGTTGTCTTTCAAATTCGTGTTCCATTGTGTGCCTCCAATTTCATTTTTTTCGGTCGGCTTTCGATATCCCATAGCCCTTGCTGCTCGCCAAGAGGCGGCACGGTCATTCCCCCCTCGCCAGCTCCGCCGCCTGTCCCAGCAGCTGCGCCATTGCGCTGCCCAGCTTGTCCGCTTTGTCTGTATTCCCCTTGCCCCGCATGCTGTTCAGCAGTCCCAGCGCTGTGTTCATGTCCCGCTGTATGCCCTCAAACAACAGGCTGAAGCGCAAGGTATCCTGGTCCCCTGCAATCTCCAGACGCTTTTCCAGCTCATGCGCCCGTTCCTCCGCCTGCTTTGCGGCGTTCTCCAATTCCGCCCGCTCCTGCTCCGCCTGCGCCTTCGCCCGGGCGGCCGCAGCTTCCTCCGCTTTTTTCACCGCATCGGCCTGTGCTTTTTCAGCAGCCCTTTTTGCCTTTTCCCGCTCGTCCGCCCGGGCGGCGCGCACAGCCTCGGCCTTTTCGGCTTCGGCCAGCTTCTGTGCCTCGGCCCGGGCGGCCATCGCCGCTTGTGCACGCACCGCGTCAAGGTCAACGCACTGCTCTGCGTCCCCGCCTTCCTCCGCGCATGTCTCCACAGGCTCCTGCCTCAGCTTTTCCAGCAGTTCATCCTTTTCCCGGCTTTCCGCCTGCAGCCGCGCAACCTCTTTTTTCAAAAAGGTCTCGCTGTTCTCCGCGTCGGCTTTTTCCGTTTCCAGCATGCTGATCTGCTGCGCAAGCCCGTTTTTTTCCGATATCAGCGCCTTTATTTCCTCCACCGTCATGCCCGCAAGGTCGTTTTCCCCGGCAAATTCCGCCCTGTCCGGGGCGGATACCTGGGTCAGAAGCAGCAGCTTCGTTACGCCCAGCCCCGCGTTCTGCTCCAGCAGCTGGGGCGATAACCGTTCATATACCTGAATGTAGTTGTAAGCCTGCCGCCACTTGATGCCAACGGCCTGCTCCGCATAATCCTCGAACCGCGCAAACCCCAGTGCTGAATACAGCTTGCGGTCGCGCATTTCCTTCAGCTGCCTGCAAAACTCCACCATTGCCGTTGCCGCCGCCCGCATATTCGCCATAATATCGCTGTGCAGCTGCATGGCCTGCCCGCGCTCGTCGGGCTTAATTCGCCCTCCGTTTTGCTGCGCAAAA
>UMET01000749.1_pt1 | contig 31601 bp, 31 predicted proteins | sample 1964821 | NCBI WGS metagenome assembly UMET01 (sample SAMEA4836027, study PRJEB28245) | human gut metagenome | biome: gut microbiome; material: fecal sample | place: Denmark | collected 2008
TGCAGTACTTCAACAACGATCCTGATATCCGCAACGTGCTGATGCAGCTGATCAACGGAACGTATTCTCATGGAGATTTCGATATGTTCCGGGAAATCTACGATTCTCTGCTGAACACCAACAGCAGCGATCGGGCAGATACCTACTTCATTCTGGCTGACTTCAAATCTTATGCAGAAGCTCAGAAACGAGTAGAAGAAGCATACAAAGATACCGACAGATGGGCAAAAATGGCTCTTCTGAATACAGCATGCTGCGGTAAATTTACTTCTGACAGAACCATCCAGCAGTATGTGGATGAGATCTGGCATCTGGATAAAGTGACAATCAAATAAATATCCATAAATGGACTTTTTGCTACAAAGTATGGAGAAAATGATTTTTTTGCATGGAAAATCATTTTCTCCATTTTTTTTGCGAAAACAGAAAGAATACTCCATGTAAGGAGGCAGATGGTTCATGGTAGGATAAACACAGAAAAGAGAAGGGGGAAAGATGCTTATGAAAAATCAGCCATCTGTCTGCAAAAACCGGGCGAAGAAAAAGAGCATATGGAAGAGCTGGCGTTTATATCTGATGTGTCTGCCGGCAGTTATTTACTTTCTTGTATTTGCTTATAAGCCCATGTATGGAATCATTATTGCCTTCAAAGATTACAGTATGAGACTGGGGATTATGGGAAGTCCCTGGATCGGTTTTGAGAACTTTGAACGGTTATTCAGTTCCTACTGGTTTCCAATCATTCTGAAAAATACTCTGACGTTGAGTATTCTCACTTTGATTCTGGGATTTCCTATTCCTATTATTCTGGCGTTAGTGCTGAATGAGGTGAAAAACAGTCGGCTGAGAAAAGGATTTCAGACGATTTCCTACGCGCCGCACTTTATTTCCACGGTAGTTTTATGCGGAATGCTGACGTTGTTTTTGAGTCCGTCTTCGGGAGTGATCAACAAGATCATCATCATGCTGGGAGGAGAGAGTATCAATTTTCTGCAGGAACCGGAGATGTTCAAGTGGGTCTACGTACTCAGCGGTGTCTGGCAGGAGATGGGCTGGGGAAGTATCATCTATTTTGCTACCTTGTCGGGAGTGGACAGGGCGCTGTTGGAAGCGGCAGATATTGATGGAGCCACGAGGCTTCAGAAGATCTGGTATATCAATCTCCCGGTATTGGTTCCCACGATTCTGATTTTACTGATTTTGAACTGCGGTTCCCTGCTCAGTGTGGGATATGAAAAGGTATTTTTGCTGCAGAATGCCACGAATTTAAGCGCTTCCGAGGTTATTTCCACCTTTGTCTATAAGTCGGGTCTGGAAAAAGCAGATTTCTCCTTCGGAGCGGCGGCCGATCTGTTTAACTCGGTGGTGAACACGATCGTCCTTTTGACGGCGAATATGATTTCCAAGCGAACAACGAAAACAAGTCTGTTTTAGGGAAGGAGGAAAATGAAGATGAAATGGAGCAAAACCAAAGTAAACAATCTGATCTTTGATATTGTGATTTATGCGTTTCTGTTTTTGCTGGGTGTTATCATGCTGTATCCGCTGCTTTTTGTAATCAGCGCCTCCTTCAGTGATCCTAAAGCAGTAGCAGGAGGAGAAATGCTCCTGCTTCCGGTAAAGCCTTCTCTGGAGGGTTATAAGTACCTGATGCAATATGAAGAAATATGGACAGGATATATGAATACGATTTTTTATACGGTGGCAGGTACGGTATTGAATCTTTTAGCCACTTTGCCCTGCGCTTACGCTATGTCCAGAAGAGACCTGAAAGGCAGAAAGTATCTGATGATTTTCTTCATGATCACTATGTACTTTAGCGGAGGAATGATTCCGGGATATTTGAATATCCAAAGTCTCGGACTTTTGGATACCAGAAGCGTGATTTTGGTGAACGGGCTGGTATCGACCTTCAATCTGATCGTGGCAAGAACCTACTTTATGACGGCGATTCCCTGGGAGATTCAGGAGGCAGCCGTGATTGACGGATGTAATGATTTTCAGGTGTTCGGGAGAATTGTTTTCCCTCTGTCCAAGGCAATTACCGTTGTAATGATCTTATATTACGGCATCGGACGGTGGAACTCTTATTTTACAGAAATGATTTATCTGAAGGACAGAGCAAAATATCCTCTTCAGTTATTCCTGCGGGAGATTTTGACAAAAAGTACCTTTGCAAAGACAGCCATGGCGGATGGAGCCAGTTTTTCCGCGGAGGAAATGATGGCGCTGATCAAGCAGGCAGATACGGCTAATATGCTGAAATACGGTGTGATCGTGCTTTCCACCCTGCCCATGTTGATTATTTATCCGTTTTTGCAGAAATATTTTGAACAGGGCGTGATGATCGGCTCTGTAAAAGGTTAATTGGGTCGTAGGACCAAAAAATAAAAATTAAGGAGGACAATTTCTATGAGAAAGAAAATCCAGAAAGCAACTGCTGTCGCACTGGCAGCTACGATGACCGTTGGTCTCGCCGCATGTGGAGGCGGTTCCGAGACAAAAGAAACAGGAAAGACCGAAAAAGAAGAAAAAAGTACAAGTACTGTGGAAGTGAATGGGACTGGTTATCCCATCACCAGTGAGGAGATTACCGTGACAGCCGCAGGTCCTATGCCTTCAGGATGTGAGGACTGGACCCAGTTGGCGGTTATTGAGGAATATGCAAAACGGCTGGGTATCCGTCTGGACTGTGAGCTTTTTCAGACAGATTGGGAGACACAGCTTACATTGAAAGTGGCAGGAGATGAACTTCCAGATCTTTTAATGGGCGCAGGAATGAATGTGAGTGATGTAAATGAATGGGGAGGAGAAGGATATTTTCTGGATCTGAGCAAATATCTGGATCTTATGCCAAATCTTTCCGCTTATTTTGAGGAGTACCCGGAAATGAAGGCATATTGTACAACATCTGAAGGAAATATTTATGGACTTCCCAGAATGAAAGTGGATATGACGGATCGGTTGACTAGAAGCTTCATCAATCGTCAGTGGTTGGAAAATCTGAACCTTGAGGTTCCTACTACCCTGGATGAGTATTATGATGTGCTGGTTGCTTTTAAAGAGCAGGATGCCAATGGAAATGGAGATCCTAATGATGAAGTACCGCTGCTGTTCACTTCACCGACAGGCGGATATGATGCGATTGAGAAGACATTTTTGGATGCTTTTGGCATATTTACCAGCGATCCGAAATATATATTACAGGCAGATGAAAATAATAAGGTGGAACTGGCGAATATCAGCGACACCTATAAGGAATATCTGAAATTCATGAATAAATTGTATGAGGAAGGTCTGATGGAACAGGAAGCCTTCACCATCACCGGCGAGGAGATCACCACCAGACAGCAGGATGATATCTACGGTTCTATGGGCTGTGGTTCCGCTCCGTTTGTTATGGCAAATAAAGATATCAGTTATGATGCAAACTGGGTGGCATTATCCGGTCTGACTACAGACATTCATCCAGAGAGAGAAACCAGCATCGCCAGCCCGGTACAGAATTCTATTCTTGTAGCTGTCAATGCAAATACGCAGTATCCTGAGGCCATGGCTCGTTTCCTGGATTACTTCTATACGGATGAAGGCATCGTTTCTGCTGTAAGAGGATATGAAGGCGTTACTTTTGATTGGGTAGAGGATGAAATGCTGGGAGTTAAGGTTCCTGAAATGAAGGTTCCAGACGGATATTCTTCAGGAGAAGAATTCCGTTATAAAGGAGCTGTTTTGAATGAATCTTTGAATCTGGTAGAAAAGAATGCGGATCGTCAGGCAATGTTTGACGCTACGAAAGAAGTTCTGGATGATCCGGCATTTGTAGAGAAATATGGCTGGGCGTCTCTGGTAATCAGCGCCTTCAAAACAGAGGGCATTACAGGCGTAGACGCATATCCGGTTGTATCTTATACCTCGGAAGAGATTGAACAGAGAAATGCAGTGCATAAAGACATCACCACATATCTGGAGCAGGCGAAAGCGCAGTTTATTACCGGCGAACTGGATGTGGAAAAAGACTGGGATACGTATGTGAGCACTGTAGAACAGATGAATCTGGAACGGCTGATGGAAATTGAACAGGCGGCATACGACCGTTATATCAGCACAAAAGCATAAGGAAATTAGAAAAATAGCAGGGACTGCCGCAGTAAGTATTTTTTTGATGCTTACTGCGATAGTCCCTTTGGCGCGTTTTTCTGTTAGAGAAAAGCAATGGTTGAAGTTGCAAATAAGGTGCAAAAAAGTGAGACGAATATGTTACAATCGTAGTACGCAGCAGGAATCAGAAGCCGGGAGAGGGAGAATGGGATGAGAAAGAAAAGGGTATGGACAGGAATTATGGGGATTGTTTTGATACTGGCAGTTTTTTTTGGATATCTGAGCTGGAGAGGTGAGAAAGATACTCCGGCGGCTTCGGTGGAAGAAAAGGAAGCAGAAGGAGAGAAAAAACCGTTTGAGGGAATTACTCTGACGATTTTAAATCATTCCTCCGCCACGCCGGACGGAGTGTTTGATAAAACCTGCGAGGCGGCGGAGGAGAAGTTTGGTTTTAATATCGAGATAGAATCCTGCAGTGAGGATACCATCGTCAAGACCCGTCTGGCTACGGGACAGTGCCCGGATCTGTTGGTATATAATACGGGAAGTCTTTTATATTCCCTTCATCCCGAAGAATTTTTTATGGATCTTACAGATGCGCCGTTTGTAAAGAATCTGGATGAGGATTTTATTCAGGCTGCCAGTGTGGACGGGGTGTTGTACGGAATTCCTCAAAGCGACAATATGGGATGCGGGGTATATTATAATAAAGAGCTGTATGAAAAATATGATTTGCAGGCGCCGGAAACCTGGGAAGAATTTAAGAAAAATATGGATGTTTTGCAGAAGGCAGGAATAGCCGGTATGGGGATTGCTCTGAGAGACCTGGTTTCTGTTCAGCTGCCATTTCTGGCAGATAATTATCAGTTGATGAAAGAAAATCCGGATTTTGCCGAAGACTTTCAGAATGGGACAAGCACATTTGCCGGAACGGAGGAAGGGCTTAGAAGTTGGGAGCGTTATGAAGAGCTGATTCCGTATTTTAATGAAGACGCTATATCCTGTTCGCTGAAAGAATTGCAAGAAAAATTGTTTGAGGATCAGGTCGGACACATGATTTATTTTACCAATCTGATACCGGAGTGGGAGGAAAAATATGGTGAGGAATGTGAGAAAATCGGATTTTTTGCTCTCCCGGGAGACGATAAGGACTCTACCGGTATGACTGTCTGGCCTGCCAATGGAATTTATGGAAATAAAAAGAGTAAAAATAAAGAGGCGATCGAGGCATTTATGGCATGGTATATTTCTGATGAGGGAATGGATGTGCTGATTTCCTTTTATCAGCCGGCGGGGATTTTTCATACGGGATATCAGCCCAGAGAGGAACAGTCGCAGTTGGTAACAGAAACGAGGAAATATTATCAGGAGGGAAATGTGGTATCGGCGTTGGAATATCTGATTCCCATGAAGGGGATTAATTGTCAGGAGATCTGTAATAAGCTGGGAAGCGGGCAGATAACGGCAAAAGAAGCGGCGGAGGCTTACGATGAGGACTGTAAAAAAGCAGCGCTGCAGTGTGGGCTCTGGTCTTAGAATAACGAATACAGCATGGGGAGAAAAGTATGAAGTTCCAGATAAAGATGGTCATGGTTTACGCCCTTTTGGGAGTGGCAGCGGCGCTTGCGGCAGGAAGTATTTATTATTTTGCCAGTGTGAAAAAAATTAACGAGAGAGAACTGGATAGTATCGGGATGAGCGCCCGGCAGATAGAACAGCAGTATGACGAGATGATCGTATCGATGAAAGAACCCAGCTATTATCTGCTCAGTGATAAGGATACGCTGGCGGCAATCACCTCCATAGCCAATATGGTACGCTCGGAGAACACAAAAAATTATTTTCTGGAGGCGGAAAAAACTATTTTTTCTCAGGAAAATAACGATTATATCAGGAAACGATTTTATAGGGTCATTTTCTGCAATGATAATTGTGAGCCGATCTCCAATGATACGGAAATACGCTCTGGGCTGGATTATCGAAAGATGCCGTGGTATGAAAAGGCAGAAAAGAGCGAAGCTCCGTTTACAATTCTGGGAATCCATCCGGATCGCTGGGGAGACGAGGAAAAGCCGGTCTTTTCGGTGGTGATGAAGATTCAGGGAAAGGATATGGGGTACATAGAGGTGCAGCAGAGTCTGGAAGAGGTGCAGAAAAAGCTGCGTACGGCAGATACAGAGCTGCATGTGTGCGTGATGGATGAGCGGGGAGACATTTTATATGGAAATAAAGAACTCGACGTGGCATTTTGTAAGAAGATGATGCAAAAGAAGGATATTCCGGCGCAGAAAGCAGAAGCTGGAGGGGGAATCCAGTATTTGACGGCAGGTGTGTACAATGAGGAATCCGGTTCAACGATTCTGGTATATAAAGACAGCGCGCTGATAAAGAGTGACGTGCTGTATGTACTTTATATGAGTGTTTTTCTGGTGGGGGTTATGCTTTTAGTATCCCTCATCTATGTAATGGTATCCACCCAAAGGCTGACCCGTCCGCTGCGGAAGCTAGAAGAGGTTATGGATACGGCAAGTCTGGAAAATCTGACGCAGACGATCGCTCCTGATTTTCGCAGCAGCAACAATGAATTTCAGCGGATGGCGCAAGCCTATGACGGGATGAGGGAACGATTGTACAAGGCGATACGCCGGGAAAAGCAGTTGTCTGATCTGCAGATGCAGACCCGGTTCGATATGCTGCAGGCCCAGGTGAATCCGCACTTTATCTATAATGTGCTGAATGTTATTTCCAGCCGGGGGAGTATGAATGACGATGAGGTGATCTGTGACATCTGTGACGATCTGGCGGGGATGCTGCGATATTCGACAGATACAAGACAAAACGACGCTACCCTGCGCCAGGAAATCACATATCTGGAGCTTTATTTTTCGCTGCTCAAGTATCGGTATCGCCATAAGCTGGAATATGAGATAGAACTGGAACCGGAAATCGAAGGGCAGAAGCTCCCCAAACTGGTGATTCAGCAGTTGGTGGAAAACAGTATCAGTCATGGATTCAGAAACAGCAGCAAAATTATGAATATTTCAGTCAGAGGGTATCAGGAAAATGGGTACTGGTATATCTGCGTACAGGATAATGGAGAAGGATTTTCTGAAAAGGTGCTGGAAGATCTGGAGAAAAAATTCAGGCAGCTGCGGATGGATCTGTCAGACAATGAAAAATCGGTGAAAATGCAGATTGGAGGCATGGGGCTTTTAAATACGTATGCCCGTCTGTATCTGCTGAACGGTGAAAATATGGAGTTTCATATCTGCAATCGAAAAGAAGGCGGCGCAGAGACAATAATCGGAGTAAAGATGCAGTGAGGAGGGAACATATGTATCAGGTGCTTGTTGTAGAAGATGAACCGGCGTCCATGGAGCATATCTGTACAATCATACAGAATAAATGTCCGGGATTTTCAGTGATCGGTACGGCGGAAGATGGAAAAAGCGCATTGGAGCAGTTGGAATATCTCTGCCCGGATGTGCTGATCACGGATGTGCGTATGCCGGTGATGGATGGAATATTTTTGATCAAAAGAGTGAAAGAAAGGTTTCCGGAAATTCTTTCGGTGATCGTCAGTGGCTATCAGGAATTTGAATATGCCCAGACCGCGCTGCGGTACGGAGTGTGCGATTATATCTTAAAGCCCATCAAACCTTCGGTACTTCAGGAATGTATGTATCGGATGCAGGAGCGGCTGGATGAATTTTACTATAGGCTCAGAAACCGGATGATCCGGGAAATGTATCGGGGAAATATTTCCGACAGCAAGAGGTTTCGCCGCATATTTTCCCAAGAGGAATATTATATTGCGCTGCTGCGCAGAAACAGCCTGCCAAGACGATTTTCGGAATTTCGTGGTGTGGAGGTGTTTTCGGGAAGAGAAGAACAACTGATGGTCTATGGAAGAGACGAGATGGAAGAGCTTTATATTTGTCCCAGAGAGCTGTTATTTCAGAGAAGCTTTTACCAGATGCTTCAGCATATTCTGGAAAAGAAGAAAAAAGGAACCTCATTTTATACGCTGGTATGGCAGGCAAAGCCTATATCCGTAAAACAGCTTCCCCAGAAGATTCAGGAATTATACCAGACGATGGATCATCGCCTGATCATTGGAAAAGATCGGATTATCCGCATAGAGGAGCGGATGGAAAAGAGGCGAAGAACCGAGGATGACAAAGAAAATCTGAACCGGCTGGAATATCTGATCCGGGAGAAAAAATATGGAGAAATACCAGAGGAAATAGGCGCCTGTTTTGAAAAATGGGAGAAGGCGGAGTATACCCAGCTTTGGACGGAGGAACGGGTGAGAGAAATATTTCATATCTTCCGAAAGGCAAACTTGTTGGATGATCCGGTGGAAATGTGCGAATACTTTCTGGACGAGGCCTTTTACTATGGAGAGAATATGCAGAAATTGGGAGAACATATTCAGCAGATTCTCTGTAAAAAAGTAGAGAAAGATTCTCCCCGGACAAAATTGGATACGCCGGAATTCTTTGAAAAGATAGAACAGTACATGAGAGAACATCTGTCAGAGCAGATATCTCCGAAACAGGTTTGCAGCGTTTTTGGAATCTCGCAAGCCTATCTGAGCCGACTATTCCGAAAATATGACACCATGAGCTTCAGCCAGAGAATGACTGTATTTCGAATGGAAAAGGCACAGGAACTTATGAAAACCAAAAAAGAACTTTTCATCAAAGATGTGGCCGCTATGGTGGGATACGAAGACCAATTTTACTTCAGCAGAATCTTCCGGTCGGTGATCGGGGTGAGCCCTACGGAATATTTGAAGGGGAATTGAAGGGGCATTTCAATAGGAATGGACATAAGCTTTGGGTGTATACAGAGGGGATATCCTTAAATACCCAAATCTATTGGAAAAACCGGTTGAAAATTTAATTTTTTAACCGGTTTTGGGTATCATATTGTAAGAAAATTTTGAAAACCCAAAATTTTACGATTTTATGGGATGGCGAGAGAAAAATACGCTTGAAATACCCAATTCTTGTGTTGAAATACAGTTATAGGTTATATTTTAAATATTTGAGTACAGGTGATTGTTTATAAAAGGAGAAATTTTCAATAAAATAAACAAGAATTCTAGAAAAGTTGTTTATAATTTTAGCTAACAGCGCATAAACAAACAAAAATAACAGAAAATTATTTAGTAGAAGCGGTAAATTGGGTTGAATAAACAAGAATGGAAAAAGAATTGTTTATAAAGAAAGAGAAAGGCATTGGAATAAACAATTTTCAAACACGATCCAGTTATTATGTATCATAAAATGATTGAAAAAGAGTTTTTCTTGCCGTATAATACACTTAACATGAGAACTGAAAGCTGGGAGAAGTCCAGCTGTCGGCAAGAGTAATTTACAAAAAAGGTAGTGCCTTATTTTACCAGAGCAGGGGCGCTACTTTTTACGTTACGTGAGAGTAACAACTAGGAGGAATTTCTATGGCGATTGAAAAGATTTTCAAAGATTTTATACGGTTTGCCCAGTGTAATGAACTAAAGATAGAGGGAATTGCCATTGCGGATGAGAACAGAGTTATTTTGGAACATCGATTCCTGCCGGATCAGGAAAGAAATATTTATTCCCATACGAAAAGCTATATGTCTATGGCGGCTGGAATTGCCATCGAAGAGGGAAAACTTTCTCTTTCCGATAAGCTGGCAAGTATGTTTCCTCAATATGTACCGGAAAATGCAGATCCTCGCTTGCAGGAAATTACTCTGGAGAATCTTCTGACTATGACCAGCGGCTTTCACAAGGCATATTTGATGGGCGCAGATCGAAGAGCAGGAATCGGATTTCCAGATTATATGGAATATATGATGACGCGACCAATTTTAAAGAATCCGGGGGAAGAGTTTTGCTATTCCACTGCCGATAGTATATTGGCGGGAAGGATGATTGAACAGGCTACAGGGCAAGGACTGGGAGAATATTTATATCGTCATGTGTTTTCAAGACTGGATCAGGGATGGCCGCAGTGGGAAAATGATCCTCAGGGGCATCCGATAGGCGGTGGAGGTATGTTTATGTGCCTTACAGAAATGATGAAATTGGGACAGGTATTTCTTGCTGACGGAAAATGGAAAAATGAACGGATTATAAGCAGCGAATGGGTAAAAGCAGCAACAACAAAGCATGTGAAAACCAATACGGAGAGTCAGGAACAAAATGAATGGACATGCGGATATGGATATCAATTTTGGATGTCACCTTATCCGGGGGCGTATCGGGCAGATGGGGCATATGGACAAATCAGTACCGTATTGCCGGAAAGCGGATTGGTAGTGGCAGTACAATGCCCGGAGTGGGGGGATTTTAACAAGGTGCGGACAGGATTGCATGAAGAATTATTAAAGAGAATTGTGGAAGAATAGTTTATTATATATACGTTCTCGCTATCATGAGTGATACTTTTGCGATAACTCAATACTTGTAGATTCATCTCAGACTAAACTATGACAGGAGATTTCATCAGAAAATATATACAAATCCAGAGAATTAAAAAAGTTTCACTACTTTTTTGCCCCCAAAATAGTGAAACTTTTTTAAATGTATCAAAATGTGCACTTTTCAGTAGGAAAAACAGGAATTTTCGGAGGGAAAAAGTAGTGAAGTTTTTTGAAAATCTGCGAAATGTGCACTTCTATCTTAAAAATTAATGATTCATAGTATAAAATTGTTCCGGTGCATCCACCCGTTTGGTCTTTGCGTAGCGAATTATAAAATCTTATTAAATTGCTTGTAACAGTTCTCCCTTTTGCCGATGGCAAGGCTGAACTGTTATATCTTACTCTTTTCAGTGAAAGGTATTAAAAAACCCTCTTGACGAATCGTTGAATCTGCGTTATTGTAGTAACCGTAAATTGAATACATAAAGCTTTTCTCTTATTCAGAGTGATGGAGATACATAGGATCTGTGAAGTCACGGCAACCCCGTCAAGCGGAAGGTGCCTACCTGAGCGAGCAATCGAACAATAAGGGGATTTGATATGAATTATTGAGTCCGCTTTTTGGCGGACTCTTTCTATATGCAAGAGAGGAAGATTTTCCGTATCTGCACGAAAAGATAAAAACCCGGGAGAAAAGCGCCCACGAAAAAAGGAGAATGACATGGAGAAAATTTTATTTACTTCTGAATCTGTAACGGAAGGTCATCCGGACAAAATGTGCGATCAGATTTCTGATGCGATCCTGGATGCATTGATGGAGCAGGACCCCATGAGCCGTGTTGCTTGTGAGACTGCAATCACAACAGGTCTGGTTCTGGTTATGGGAGAGATTACCACACAGGCTTATGTGGATATCCAGAAAATTGTACGGGAAACGGTACGTGAGATTGGTTATACCAGAGGAAAATTTGGTTTTGACGCAGATAACTGCGGTGTGATCACTGCGATTGATGAGCAGTCTTCCGATATTGCCATGGGTGTTGATAAGGCGCTGGAAGCGAAAGAAAATAAGATGACAGATGAAGAGCTGGACGCTATTGGAGCAGGAGATCAGGGTATGATGTTCGGTTTTGCAAGTAATGAAACCGAAGAATATATGCCGTTTGCTATTGCTCTGGCGCATAAACTGACCCGACAGCTTACAAAAGTAAGAAAAGATGGAACTTTACCTTATCTGAGACCGGATGGAAAATCTCAGGTAACAGTAGAATATGATAAAGAAGGCAATCCTGTACGTTTGGATGCAGTAGTTCTTTCTACACAGCATGATCCCGATGTGACACAGGAACAGATTCATGAAGATATTAAAAAATATGTTTTTGAACCTGTATTACCAGCAGAGATGATCGACGCTGATACGAAATTCTTTATTAATCCGACAGGAAGATTTGTGATCGGCGGACCTCACGGAGACAGTGGAGTAACCGGAAGAAAGATAATCGTAGATACTTATGGCGGATATGGACGTCACGGCGGCGGAGCATTTTCCGGTAAAGACTGTACAAAGGTTGACCGTTCCGCAGCTTATGCAGCGCGTTATGTAGCAAAAAATATGGTAGCGGCAGGATTGGCCGATAAATGCGAGATTCAGCTTTCCTATGCAATCGGTGTGGCACATCCGACCTCTGTTCGTGTGGATACTTTCGGAACAGGAAAACTGGAAGATACAAAACTGGTAGAGATTATCCGTGAGAACTTTGATCTGAGACCGGCAGGTATTATTAAGATGTTGGATCTGAGACGTCCGATCTATAAACAGACGGCGGCTTATGGACATTTTGGAAGAAATGATCTGGATCTGCCGTGGGAAAAATTAGATAAAGTAGATGTTTTGAAAAAATATCTGGGGTAAGGAAATTGCTGCAGTAGGGATCTTCATAAGGAAGTAATTACAGGAAACAAAAAACCCGATCAAGAGTGCAAAGAGTCACCAATGGTGGCAAACTCTTGACGGGGCTTTTTCTTTTTGGCGGTTAAGAATTAAGAGGAAAAGGTTCAGGGATAAGTTCACATGAACATTCTTCAAACTCGGCTGTTACTGCTTCATTAACGGATTTTAATGCCTTTGCTAAATCATTTATGGCGAGAACGTCTGTGCCGATTTGAAAATATACAGCTATCCATAAATGTCTGCCTGTTTTTGTTATATCATAAAAAACAGGTTTAAAATGGTATTGCTCCATAATCGGATGACATAGCATTTTGATTTTGTCTACAAGTTCCTTATCCGGCGAAAATAAAAAGATATCTTTGATTGCCCTCCATAGAACCTTAATACTTTCGGGAAGCATACATACCATGATAATTATAGCGATAATCTGGTCAAAATATGGGGCGAGAAAGTAAAATGGTGTTTTCTCTAAATAAAGCGAGATGAAAAAAGCAAATGACATTCCTAAACTATATGCAATATCTAATTTCCAGCCTAAAAGTTCTGCTTTTATAGTTGGTGAAGATAAGTTATTGCTCAAACGTTTCATAGCCGTGAAAATAATAATACTAGCTATTCCAAGAAAACACTGGAATATGGAAACTAAGCTGTTATCCACAGTATTTCCCCCAGATATTACGGAATGGAGCACCTCAGCAGAAACTCCTAAAGTGACAGACAACATCATTATGCCTTTAATGATAATAAATATCGTTTCAATTTGAAAATACCCAAAAGGGCGTTTCTCAGATATTGGTTTATGAAATAATGGGGTAAGGAACAAAAGTAACGCAATAAATACTAATTCTGCCGTATCATATACCGCATCGGTTAGAGATGACTGCGAATGACTGTATATTGCAAAAATAAATTCCAAAACTGCAAATAGAAGTCCTGAGAAAAAGGACACTTTTAAAATTAACTTTTCTTTTTTTTCAGTTATCATATTATTACACCTACCTTTCAAATATATTCGTTAAAAAATAACGGTAATGTTGGTGGCCTACAGATGCATTTCCGGAGCAGGATGCGCCATTTCTCTTTTTTTCAGGTGTTTGTCTATTACCAGAAGAAAGACAATCGTAGACAAAACAGAAGCCGTCAGATCTGAAACCGGCTCGGCATAAAAAGCGGCTTTTGCTTCCAGAAAATAAGGCAGAAGTACAGTCAGAGCCATGAAAGAGCATTTTCTGAAAAGCGAGAGTGCAAGCGCTGTTTTGGTGCGCTCCATGGCAGTCAGTCCGTCAACCAGTACGTATTGGAAGCTGAGCGGAATAATCATCATGGTAAATACTTTTATGCCCCAGATGGAAAAATCAATATATGCTGCATCGGTGGTAAAAAACTGTACAAAAACCTGAGGAAGCAGCTGGGACACAAGGAACATGACAGTCGTAAATATGAGACAGAGTCCCAGAATATATTTTTCTGCTGTCTTTACCCGTTTGGTAAGCTTTGCGCCGTAGTTATAGCTGATGATGGGCTGTGTTCCGCCGCTGATTCCCAGCATGGGAGAGGTGATCAGCGTTACATAGCTTTGTACAATGGTGGCGCAGGTAATCAGCATATCGCCCTGAGATTCCCCTCCAAAATGCTGCAGGGAGGCGTTCATGACGATCAAGATCAGGCTGTCCGTTGCCAGAATCAGAAAAGGGGAAATTCCCAGATAAATGATTCTTCCCATCAGACGGAGATTATAATCGCCGAAGGTTATTTTTACCTGCGGTCGTTTGCTGAACAGAAAACAGAGAGCAAAGGCGCAGGAGACAAATTGGGAGATCACTGTGGCAACGGCAGCCCCCGCAACACCCATATCAAAGAGAAAAATAAATATGGGATCCAAAACAATATTGGAGACAGCTCCGAGAAGAACCGTTACCATTCCGAATAGGGGAAATCCCTGACAAGTGATAAAATAGTTCAGCCCGATTGCCATGAGGGCGAAAAAGGTTCCCAGAGTATAAATCGTAAGGTAACTGTTGGCGTAAGGAAAAGTAGCTTCGCTGGCGCCGAACCAGAGCAGCAGGTGATCCTTTGATAAAAGAAAAATAACAGTGAGGACAGCGGAAAATAGGGCAAGAAGCAGAAAAGAATTTGCCAGAATCTGCCGCGCTTTCTTTATATTCTGTTCACCCAGACGGATGGCGAGAAGGATGGAACCGCCCAGCCCCACAAGCGTTCCAAAGGAAGAAAGCAGAGTGACGATGGGACCGCAGATCCCGGCTCCTGCCAGCGCCAGAGCTCCCGTCTTGGGAATATGTCCAATATACATGCGGTCAATAATACTATAAAGTACGTTGACAAACTGGGCGAGCATAGCAGGTCCCGCCAATTTCAGTACCAGAGAAGGAATAGAATCTTTTCCCAGATCAGTTTGATGTTTCATATGTAAAAATCCCCTTTCGCAAGATGCAAAACTAATATAGCAGTTTTTATACAGGGTTTCAAGGAAAAAGACCTCAAAATTTATAGTTATTTTATCAAAAGTTTTGCAAGAATTTATATTTTGTTTTTTATAGAAAGTTTAGAAATGTTCCGTTTTGTTTAGGTGAAAATGGGGAAAGGATATGATATACTTTTCATATATGTAAAGATAAGGTAAGGATGAAGATATGAAACTGAAAAACAGAATTATTATTTCTTTTTTCGTTATCATTTTAGTTCCACTGGTTCTGACAAGTATTGCATTTATGGGATTTTCCAGTTATCAGATTCGTTCTATTGAAAAGCAGTATGGCATTGAGGAGGTCACTTACGAGAGTTTATCTAATAATACTTTCATGCTCAGTAAGATGACCCAGAAGATTTTTGATAATCTTCAAAAGACAGCCCGGAATACGCCGGAGCAGCTGGAAGATATAGACTATCTGAATCAGGTGAATAAGGAGCTTAAGGCAAAAAATGCATACCTGTTGATACGAAAAGAGCATTCGATGATCTACAGCGGAAGTGATGAAGCGGACATGCAGCTGCTTTTGGATGAGCTTCCCGATTACGGAGACGCTATGGCGGGAAATGACAGAGGCGTTTATATCGGGGCGGATATTCAGGCTTTGGTGAAGCAGGTGGATTTCCAGTTTCGTGATGACACGGCGGGCAGCGCATTTATTATTATTCAGGCAGACACGATCATACCCCAGATGCAGCATTTGATGGCGGATATGATATTTATTATCGTACTTATTTTGATCGTCACCTCGCTCGGATTGTGTACATGGACGTACCGGGGGGTGATTACGCCTCTGAATCAATTAAAGGAAGCCACAAAGAACATTAAAGAAGGCAATCTGGATTTTACCATTGAGAAAAGCGGCGTAGATGAGATCAGCGATCTGTGCGAGGATTTTGAGGAGATGAGACAGCGGTTAAAGCAGTCAGCAGAGGAAAAAGTGGCTTTTGATAAGGAAAATAAAGAGCTGATCAGTAATATTTCTCATGATCTGAAAACGCCGATTACTGCGGTAAAAGGATATGTGGAAGGGATTATTGACGGAGTGGCGGACACTCCGGAGAAAATGAACAAATATATCCGAACGATTTATACGAAAGCAAATGAGATGGATCGTCTGATCAATGAGCTGACATTTTATTCCAAGATCGATACAAACAGGATTCCCTATACGTTTAATAAAATTAATATCAGTGATTATTTTGAGGATTGTGTAGACGAGTTGAGCATGGAACTGGAATCCAGAGGCGTTTCCCTCACTTATTTCAATTATCTGGAAGAAGATGCGGTGGTGATCGCGGACGCAGAACAGATCAAACGTGTGATTAACAATATCATCAGTAATTCTTTGAAATACATGAACAAGCCTAAGGGGGCTATCAATATCCGGCTGAGAGATGTGGGGGATTTTATCCAGATCGAAATAGAGGATAATGGAAAGGGAATTGCCCAGAAGGATCTGGCAAATATTTTTGACCGATTTTATCGGACAGATGCTTCACGAAATTCTTCCAAAGGCGGAAGTGGGATCGGGCTTTCTATAGTCAAAAAGATTATGGAGGATCATGGAGGTCAGGTTTGGGCGACAAGTAAAGAAGGCACAGGTACAACGATGTATCTGGCGTTAAGAAAATATCAGGAGGTACCGGCAAATGAGTAAAATATTGATCGTAGAAGATGAAGAGGCGATTGCAGATCTGGAGAAGGATTATCTGGAGTTGAGCGGATTCGAAGTGGAGATTGAGCATCGGGGAGATGTGGGTCTTAAGAAGGCTTTGACAGAAGATTTTAATCTGGTTATATTGGATCTTATGCTGCCGGAGATGGACGGATTTGATATTTGTCGGGAGATTCGGGCGCAGAAAAACACGCCTGTCATCATGGTTTCTGCTAAGAAAGATGATATCGATAAGATTCGAGGACTTGGTCTGGGCGCAGATGATTATATGACAAAACCGTTTAGTCCCAGTGAGCTGGTTGCCAGGGTAAAAGCGCATCTGGCGAGATACGAGAGACTGATCGGAACGGGCGTACAGGAAAATGATATCATTGAGATTCGAGGAATCAAGATTGATAAGACGGCGAGACGAGTATGGGTAAATGGAGAAGAAAAGAATTTTACCACGAAGGAATTTGATCTTCTTACTTTTCTTGCTCAGAATCCGAATCGGGTCTTCACAAAGGACGAGTTGTTCCGGGAAATATGGGATATGGAATCAGTGGGGGATATTGCCACGGTTACGGTTCACATTAAGAAAATCAGAGAAAAGATAGAGTATAATACTGCGAAACCTCAGTATATTGAAACTATCTGGGGCGTGGGATATCGCTTCAAGGTATAAGCTTGAAAAAACCGCAGCCTTCCAATTTATCAATCGGAATAGCTGCGGTTTTTGCTTAAAACTATTGAAATTAGAAGAATCTCGGAGATACGTTCAACAGGTTAAAAGAATTTCTTTTCAGCATTTCTATAGGAAAGTCTTCATCTCCGACAGAATTAATAGTAGCCATATTTTTTGCAAAATATTTTTCAACTAATGTTTTCATATAATTTTTCATTATAAACTCCTCCTCATTTATATTGCACTCTATATGTATTTATTGGATTCTCTTATTTGTTTTACGGTTGTATTATAGACAATTTTCTTTTATAATACGTGTCAAATCCCATTGATAAGTAGCCAAATCTTGCAAAGGAGAGATTTTATGCAGCCATTATATCGGGAAAGCAAGAAGCATTATGAAATATTTCTTACAAAAGCAAAGCATGATCCGCCACATTTACATAAGTCTGTAGAATTTGTCTATGTGATTGAAGGCACATTGGAAATCGGTGTGGGAAAAGAATTGTATCATATGGAAAAGGGAGATTTTGCTATTGTATTTCCGGAGGTGATTCATCACTATCAGGCATTTGATCCGATACCGGGAAAAGTTGTGTATCTGATGCTGGACCCTGCTTATACGGGAAGTTATTTGTCCTATTTACAGCAGTATTGCCCGGAAAATCCTGTGATAAAAGAAAAAGAGCTTCATGAGGATATTACTTACGCGATGAATTCCTTATGGAAGCAGAGAAAAGAACTGAATAGCATTTTGATTCCTCAGGCATTTGTACAGATTATGCTGACGCACGCATTGCCGGTGTATACCTTGATCGAGAAAAGCTCCATGGGACCGGAAGATATTGTATATCAGACGATGGCTTATATATCGGGACATTTTACAGAAGAGATTACGCTTACTTCTATGGCGAAAGAACTTGGTTTTAGTCCGTATGCGCTTTCCAGAGTATTTTCCGGAACTTTTCACCGGAACTTTAACCAGTACTTGAATGAGGTACGGTTAAACTATGCCAGCGGTCTCTTACTTTATACAAATCAGACGATCACCGATATCTATAACAATTCGGGATTCAACAGCCAGAGGACATTTAATCGGGCTTTTCAGGAAAGATTTCATATGACGCCGAGAGAATATCGAAAAGAATATCAAAAACAGCATCTTTGAAAAAATGATAAGAGAAAAGTGCTTATAAAAGAGGAGGAGGGTGCTGCACCAGACAGAGAAAATCTCGTTTATTTCTGATACAGCAACCCCAGTATGAAAAAAATCTATGTAAATGGTAATAATTGTTTGTCGAGGTCCAACAGCCAAGCAGCGTTTATAACTCTGACTTGCATATCGCTCAGCCGCCGTCCTCATTTCATTTGATACATTTAGTATAAAGGGAAAATGTGTCCAGAGTGTGGAGAAGGAATAAAGTATTTCTGAAGAAAACCTGAAGGAAAAGGAAAGGTGAAGATAAGCTGCGGAAAGATTATTGAATAAAATATTTCGGTGTGTTAGTATGGGGGAAGCATAAAAAGATGTTTGAAAATGCTAAAAGGCATCGGCAATTGGGAAATCTGGGACAGTATTGGGTATATATAGTGCCTTTAGTTTCTGAAAACCCAAATCTATAAGAAAAACTCTCAAAAAAACCTGATTTTTATCGTATTTTTGGCATAGAAGGTACATAAGAGAATAAAAACCCATAAATTTTCGTTTTAACAGGAAGTTTTTGAAAATTTTTGCAAGATATACCCAAACGATAATCGCAAAACATCTGGTATGCAAAAACAGAACAGAAAAGAGAAAAAAATGGGAAAACTATTTTATATCATGGGAAAGAGCGCTTCTGGCAAGGACAGCATTTACCAGAAACTTCTGGAGAATAAAGAATTCCATTTTAAGAGGCTGGTCATTTACACTACACGTCCGGTGCGTGAAGGAGAAAGAGATGGGCAGGAATATTATTTTGTGACGGAAGAGATCTTTCAGGAGTTAAAAAGAGCAGGCAAAATCATAGAGGACAGAGGATATGAAACAGTTTGCGGATTGTGGAGATACTTTACAGCGGATAATATGGAATTAGACAAACATCATTATCTGGGAATTGGGACTTTGGAATCCTATGAGCAATTAAAGACATATTATGGTGCGGAAAAATTGTGTCCTCTCTATATAGAAGTAGAAGATGGGGAGCGGCTCAAACGTGCGATAGCCAGAGAAGAACTGCAGGAAAAACCTCAATATGAAGAAATGTGTCGGAGATTTCTGTCAGACGCGGCAGATTTTTCCGAAGAACATATACAGAGAGCGGGAATTGAACGGCGTTTTCAGAATACAGATTTAAATAGTTGCCTGCGTAACATTGAAACTTATTTAAAAAGTATGATATAATGAGTGAGCAAGGCTTCAAAAGTTCCATTTTTCATGTTTACATGAAAAAATGGAACCTTGGAAGCCGCTAAAACATGAGGATGCAGCCCGGTTGGGCGAAATCCGAATGTTTTTAGGATTGCGAAAGTACGAAGTACGGAGCAATCCGTGCTCACGGAGTAAATAGTTATTTATCCGTACTCACGAGATAAATCAACAGGATAAATTACAGGAGGTGGTACGATGCCAGGTTTTGAAGAAGTAGTAGGGCACAAAGAGATTATACGTCATTTGCAGAATGCGATACAGTTGGGAAAGATATCTCATGCGTACATTTTTAGTGGTGAGACTGGTTCCGGAAAGAAATTACTGGCAACCACATTTGCCATGACGCTGCAGTGTGAAAAGAAGGGGATTGATCCCTGTCTGGATTGCAGTTCCTGCAAGAAAGCCATGAGCAAGAATCATCCTGATATTATCCATGTGACCCATGAAAAACCAAATTCTATCGGTATCGAGGATATCAGAACGCAGCTTATTGAGGATGTGGAAATTAAGCCGTATTGCAGTTCTTATAAGATTTATATTATCAATGAGGCGGAAAAGCTTACGCTTCAGGCGCAGAATGCGCTGCTGAAGACGATTGAGGAGCCGCCGGCTTATGCGATCATCCTGCTTCTTACCAGTAATATGGATGCGCTGCTTCCAACGATAACATCCCGGTGTGTGAAGTTGTCGCTTCGTCCGGTGAAGGAGAGTATGGTGAAGGAGTATCTTATGGAGAAGCTTCATTTGCCGGATTATCAGGCGCAGATGGATGCATCCTTTTCCCAGGGAAATATTGGAAAGGCAAAGCAGATAGCGGAATCGGATGAATTCAGTGTGGTTACCGATCAGGCGCTGCGCATTTTGAAAAAATCGAAAGAATTAGAGTTGTATGAGCTGGTAGATATGATCAAGCAGCTTTCCGGGGATAAACAGAATATTTATGAGTATCTGGATCTGTTTATTATGTGGTTCCGGGACGTGCTGCTCTTTAAAGCTACCAAGGAGGTAGACGGGCTGGTATTTAAGGATCAGCTGAATTATATTAAGGAACGGGCAAGTCAGAGTTCTTATGAGGGCATTGAGGATATTATCAATGCTGTAGAGAAAGCCAAGGAACGTTTACGGGCAAATGTAAATTTTGATTTGGTTATGGAATTGCTGTTCCTGACGATCAGGGAGAATTAAAATGGTAAAAATTATTGGAGTCCGGTTTCGGAATGTGGGAAAAATTTATTACTTTAATCCCAAGAGTTTTCAGATAAAACAGGGCGATCATGTGATCGTGGAGACAGCCAGAGGCGTGGAATATGGAACGGTAGTTCTGGGACCGAAGGAAGTGGATGAAAAAGATGTGATCCAGCCGCTGAAGGATGTGATTCGTCTTGCCACACCTAAAGATGATGGAAGAGAAGAAAACAACAGAAAAAGAGAAAAAGAGGCATATCAGATCTGTCTGAAGAAAATCCGGGCGCATGAGCTGGATATGAAGCTGATTGATGTGGAATATACGTTTGATAATAATAAGGTGCTGTTTTACTTTACGGCAGACGGAAGAATTGATTTTCGGGAGCTGGTAAAGGATTTGGCGGCTATTTTCAAAACAAGAATAGAACTGCGTCAGATCGGTGTCCGGGATGAGACGAAGATATTGGGCGGTATGGGGATTTGCGGCAGACCGCTGTGCTGTCACACGTATCTTTCGGAATTTGCCCCGGTGTCCATCAAAATGGCGAAGGAGCAGAACCTTTCTCTGAATCCCACAAAGATTTCCGGTGTATGCGGACGCTTGATGTGTTGTCTGAAAAATGAACAGGAGACCTATGAGTATTTGAACCGAAAATTGCCGAACATGGGAGATATGGTGACGACTCCGGAGGGAATCAAAGGGGAAGTACAGAGTGTCAATGTGCTCCGGCAGCAGGTAAAGGTGATCGTGGATATCAACGATGAGAAAGAAATCCGGGAATACAAGGTGGACGAGTTAAGGTTTAAACCGAGACATAAGAAAGAAAAAGTGAAATTAACGAAAGAAGAATTGAGAGAACTGGAAAAACTGGAAAGAGAAAAATAGAAAGGGAATCCATTTAAGATGACAGTGGAATTAAAGGAACATGAACGTCTGGACGACCTGCAGAACGGGTATTTTATCATTCAGAATACTCAGAATTTCTGTTATGGTATCGACGCAGTGCTGCTTTCGGGATTTGCAAAGGTGAAACCGGGAGAGCGGGCATTGGATCTGGGAACCGGTACGGGGATCATCCCTATTTTGCTGAAAGCAAAGACGCAGGGAGAGCATTTTACCGGGCTGGAGATTCAGGAAGAGAGCGCAGAGATGGCGAGACGGAGTGTGGTTTATAATCATCTGGAGGATTCGGTGACTATTCAAACAGGAGACATCAAAGAAGCCGCTGCCGTATTTGGCAAGGCTTCTTTTTCTGTAGTTACCTGTAATCCGCCGTATATGACGGGAAATCATGGATTGGCAAATCCTCATCTGCCAAAGGCGATCGCTCGCCATGAGGTACTGTGTACGCTGGAGGATGTCATTCGTGAGACTGCGCAGGTTTTGAAGCCAAGGGGACGGTTCTACATGGTGCACCGACCGTTTCGGATGGCAGAAATCATGGGGCTTATGATGAAATATAAGCTGGAACCGAAGAGAATGCGGCTGGTGTATCCTTATGTGGATAAGGAGCCGAATATGGTTCTGATCGAGGGGCTTTTAGGTGGAAATTCCAGAATTACTGTGGAAAAGCCTTTGATCGTGTACGAAAAACCGGGAGTATATACCCGGGAAATACGGGAGATATATGGAGATGGAAGGTAAATTATATTTGTGCGCAACACCGATTGGAAATCTGGAAGATATTACCTTTCGGGTGCTGCGGATTTTGAAAGAAGTGGATCTGATCGCAGCGGAAGATACGCGAAACAGTATTAAACTGCTGAATCATTTTGAGATAAAGACACCTATGACCAGTTACCATGAATATAATAAGATTGAAAAAGGGAAGTATCTGGTAGGGCTAATGGAAGAAGGAAAACAGATTGCTCTGATCACGGATGCGGGAACGCCGGGAATCTCAGATCCGGGGGAGGAACTGGCGGCTATGTGCCATGAGGCAGGGATTCCCGTAACTTCTTTGCCGGGACCGGCGGCGTGTATCACGGCGCTGACCCTTTCCGGGCTGCCCACCAGAAGATTTGCTTTTGAGGCATTTCTGCCTTCTGATAAGAAGGAAAAACAGGCGGTACTGGAAGAATTGAAGGATGAAACCCGGACGACCATTCTCTACGAGGCGCCTCATCGGCTGGTGAGAACACTGGAAGAGCTGTATGAAAATCTGGGAGAGCGGAGGGTAACCATATGCCGGGAACTTACAAAAAAGCATGAGACGGCATTTCTTACCACTTTGTCGGGGGCGTTGGAACATTATCGTGAGGAACCGCCCCGAGGAGAGTGCGTGATCGTTATGGAGGGCCGCAGCAGACAGGAGATGGAGCAGGAGAAACAGAAAGCCTGGGAGAGCATGAGTCTGGAAGAACATATGAGAATGTATGAGGATCAGGGCGTCCAGAGAAAGGAAGCTATGAAATTGGTGGCAAAAGACCGGGGAGTGTCGAAACGGGAAGTGTATCAGGGGTTGTTGGAAAGAGAGTGTTGAAATTGAAAAATTAAAACACTTTTCACTTCTTATTGTCTATTCAAAAAAGCTGTTGGTGTTATCGCAGGAACGATAGAACCGGAGAAGTCTTTGATATTTCTTGTTAAGATGTAGCTTGCGCCGTTTCGTTCTGCTACAGCATCGACTACGGCATCTTCGAAGTCTGGCATGGAACGCATGAGAGCAGTATGAACATCCATACCTTGTACATCGGCAAAGGTAACGAGCTGGGAAAGCTGTTCCAGCGTTTCTTTTGCTTTTGCAGCAGATTGGAAAGACTTGCGCAGTATATAAAAAATATCAGTAGCGGCAGATGCGGAGATTAAACATTCTGTATCTGTTTCTACAGCCTTGCGTAGAGCCTGATAGGAGTCCGCAAAGAAAGGCTCTCGCTTCTGGAAAATATCCAGAATTACATTTGTATCGATTACGATTCTCATTGTCTTTCTAACCGCTCCTCTCTGATCGATTTTTCATCCAGACCGTCAGTCTGCGGTGCGATACCGACAAGGTTATCCAACACTGCGAGTTTGTTTACTGATGGACTGGTAAGCCGGGCAATATTTTTTCCATTTTTGGTGATAAAAATATCCTGTGTAACAGCAAGTTCCAAATATTTGCCAAGATTTGTTTTAAATTCCGTTGCAGTAACAATCATAGTTTGACACCTCCTAACTTGTAGTGTATGTTTTATATATTTATATTATACAAGAATCGTACGAAAAGTTCAATATAATCGTACGTTTAATATTGTGCGATTTGAAATGCGGTTGTACAGTAGAACATGTCCAGTTGCATACTCTTTTCGTGGACAAAAAGAGCTGTTTTGCGGACAACTTACCACGTATCATCCCAAAATGTTTATAATTACAGTCAGAAAGAGGGAGGGATGATATGTTACACAAAATATCAAAAGCAATGGCGAAAAAACTGGCAATGAGTTCGGAACCGGAGAAAGAAGAAATTTACGTATACGGGTTGGAGCTGATTATTACAACCTTTTTAGGGCTGGCGTCTATTGTGCTTGTATCGGGGGTCCTTTCGGAATGGAGTTCTGCATGGATTTTTACTGGAATTTTCGTTCCGCTGAGACTTTGTACCGGAGGGTATCATGCAGATACTTATGGAAAATGTTTTGTGATCAGTAATCTCTCTTATCTGAGCCTGCTCATCATCAAAAAGCTGACAGAAGGGAGAATACCAATGCTGGTATGGCTTATGCTGCTGGCGGCAGCTTGCTGGTATATAGGTAAAAACGCACCAGTTTTACATCGAAATCAGATGATTAATGAACAGAAGCAAAAAAGAAATCGCAAAACGGCGAGAGTTCTTCTGATTGTCGATGTTGTGGTAAGTTTGAGTTTTGCAATATATCAGCCCCAATATGTCGTTATGATAGCGTTGAGTATTTATTTAGTAGCGGTATTTATGATGGTAGCGGATAAAAAAGTAGTATTTAGAAAAAAGAGAGGAGAAATTGCTATATGAATATCTTGGCAAAAATAGTAGAAATGTGTGCGATCTATGGAGCAAATTGTGTATCTATATGTTACACTTATCAACCTAAAATGCCGGAAAGTTTAAAATAAGGCATAATATTATTAAGGCGCCGATATAGGCGCCTTTTGTAGAATATGGAGAAAATGATGGACAGAGAAGAGAATAGACTATATATAGAAGCGATAAAGTTAGCGGCTGGGAGTGTACAGTATAAAAATATATCAGTGAAAGATACAATGATTAAAGCAGTAGAGCAGTTATATCGATATTATGAAATCACTATGGATGAAGGATATCTGGAAACTGCTTTTTTTCATATACAGGCATATTTGGAGATGGGATTTCCTTATGAAGAAAGAGAAGAAGTATTTGATAATATATTGAAGAATTTAGGAAAAAGAAGGGAGTTAGAATTTCCTAAAAAATTTTATTGTGCAAAGAAAGTCAAGTTAAATAAAACACAGGTGAGAAGTATGCTGGGGAGGTGGCCGACTTCTTCTCGTCAGAGAATGAAGGTACAGGAGGTAGTAGAAGATATTATTCGAAAGGTTGAAAACAGAGAAGAAGGGGTTTGGTATTATAAGTGTGAAATGACGGAAGAGATGTATGAACTTGTGATCAGCGAACAAAATATGTTTTTCCATGACTTGCGGAGATGTATTTTTTATACATTTGCAGTTTAAAAAGAGAAAAGAATCTGATACAATAGTTTAAAGGAGTGAAGTGTATGATCTATATAGCAATCTGTGATGATAATAAAAAGTCCGTAGAAGTATTGGAAAATAAGGTTTCTGCGTGGTTGAAGGAAAACCATAAGAGGGCGGAAGTGCATACTTATACACAGAGCCAGATGCTGCAATATGATATTGAAGAGGGACAGTATTACGATCTGATTCTCAGTGATATCGAAATGCCGCAGATCGATGGAATGGATCTTGCGGCTTATATGAAACGATATCTTCCAGATGTATTGATTATTTTTATTACCTCACATTTAAAATATGCAGTAGATGCTTTTGAATTGTCTGTTTTTCGATATATACCCAAAAATATGATTGGAGAAAAACTACCCAGAGCATTGACAGACGCGGTGAAAATGATAGAACTACAGGAAGATGAGTACTATTGTATTCAGGCGGCGGGGAGAGTGGAGAAGATCCCATATCGGCAGATTTTGTATATTTACAGACAGGGGAAAAATGCGGTATTTTACTTAAAAGACGGAAAAGAGACAAGGGTGAGAAAAAGTCTCAGTCAGGTATTTCAGGAATTAAATTCGGAAGATTTTTTTTATGTGGATCGGGGAGATATTGTAAATCTGGCTTATGTTATGAATATTCGGAATAGTATGATAGAGCTGAAAGATGGAAGCCGTCTCCTGGTGAGTCAGGGAAAACTGGAGGAAGTTAAAGAGCGGCTTGGAAAATTCTGGGGAGAGCAGTTATGAATGTGGTGTATGAATGTGTAGAGTGCATAGCGAGTTTTATAGAAATTTTTATTTTATATAGAATCTACAATATTTTATTTGGTGATTTGCGGAAGAAAAGAGGGAAAAAGGAAGAAATTGTATTTACTTTGGGGGCAGTTGTAATTGTTTTTTGCTGCAATAGGGTGGCGTTGTTTTCGTACTTTACTCTTTTGTTTGGAGTATTGTATGTAAGTCTTTCAGCAGTGTATATCTATAAAATTAAATATATTGTTTCTTTTTCAGTGTCCAGTTTCTACTTTTTGTGTATGGCATATGTAGAGTCGTTATATATAACGGCAGTTGCTGCTTTCTTTGGAGGACAAGAAACCTTTATATATTTGACTTCTCAGAAAAGTATGCAGCGTGTGTGGATGATATGTGTGGGAAAAACACTTTGGGTATTGCTTTATTTTGGAGCGAAACAAGTAATAAAAAAAATAACATTAAAACATAATTATACGAGAGAATTAATAGTAGTATCTTGTGTGGGGACTTGTGGTTTTGTGTTTCTGACAGAACAAACATGGAAAGGATTTGGAAAAAGCATAACAGGCGTATGGTTTTTAGGAGTTGTTTTTATTGCATCTTTCTTGTTTGGTCTTTATTTTGTGACAGAAAGTAAAGAACAAAAGATGAATCTAAAGATTACTCGGACAAGAAACCAGCTTTTAGAAGAAAATTATCAGGCGTTAAACGATATATATACCAGCAATGCGAAACTATATCATGATCTGAATAATCACTTGAATGTGTTGTATCAGTTTTTGGAAGAAGGAGAGATGGATGAGGCAAAAAAATACATACGACAGATCAGTCAGCCTATTCAGAAAATTACAAAAACAGTATGGACGGGTGTGGATGTTGTAGATGTGATTATCAGCAGTAAAGTGGAAAAGATGAGAAATAAGGGGATTTCCTGGGACATCAATGCAGAGTTTCCGAAAAACACAAATATTCAGCCGTATGATCTGTGTACGATACTGTCGAATTTGTTGGATAACGCAGTGGAAGCGGTGGAGCGTACGGGAGAAGCGGGAAATATTTCTTTAACGATTCGGAAAATCAATTATTTTCTTATGATTCGGATTACGAATTCATGTATAGGGAAAAATGAAAGTTTTGATGTATTTCCAGAGACAACGAAAGAAGATAAAGTAATGCATGGCTGGGGACTTCAAAATGTACAGGAAACGGTTCAGAAATATGGTGGTACTTTAAAATTCAGGCAGGAAGAGAATCAGTTTATTGTGGATGTTATGATGTTTTTTGAGGGTGAAACAGAGAGTGAGAAAGAATAAAGGCAGATCTTTTAATGGTCTGTCTTTTTTCGTGGTCAAAAAGAGATAGGTAGCGGTCAAAATAAAAAATAAATATTTATGTGTGCTATGTTAATAGTTACAGAAATAGTTTAATAGATATAACATTTTAGCATAGGTGGAATAGAATATCAAAGTAACAATGTTAAAAAAGTTACATAAAGAAATAATATTAATAAAAATAAAAGATAGGAAGAGGAAGAAAATGAATGAGTATGTTTTTAAATTGGTAGAATCACCAAATAAAAAGTATTTATATGATACGAATTTACATAAAATACATATGATTAGTGATGAATTATATGAATTGCTTCAAAATGAAGAAGTGGAAAATTGCACTGAGAATACTGAAATTTTGCAAATGAAACAAAAAGGTTTTTTTCAACCGATGCGGGTTAAAAGTTTAGGCAATCCTCTTTTTAGCGTAGCAGATGTCTATTTGGAGAGAGGACTACAAAAATTAACATTACAAGTTACGCAAGATTGTAATTTTAGATGTACATATTGTAATTATACATCAAATGATGGATGTCAGAGATTACATGCGCAGAAAAACATGGATTATAATACTGCAATAAAAGCGGTAGATTTTTTCTTTGCCAGATCATTGGATTACAAAGAATGCTTTGTGGCTTTCTATGGTGGAGAACCACTATTAAATTTAGAATTGATAAAGAATATTATCATGTATATAAATATGAATTATCCGTATAGAAATGTACGTTATACGATAAGTACAAATGCATCACTTTTAAATGAAGAAGTAATGGAATATATGGTGGCGAATAAATTTCATATACTTATAAGTTTTGATGGGAATAAAAAAATACATGATCGAAATAGAAAATTTAAAAATAGTGATAAAAGTACATATGATATAGTGGTTAAAAATTTAAAAATGATTTTACAAAAATTTCCTGATTATGTTAAAAATATTATGATTAATACGGTGGTAGATCCCAGTGATAATCCAAGAGAGATAAGTACTGTTTTTGAAAATGATGATATTGTAAAAAAATTCATTTCGGAGCAAACCGTGGTTGATGATTCGATGAAAACTGAAAAAAATATTTTTTCGGAAGAATTTGTTATGGAATATCAATATGCATATTTTAGAAAATTAATTAATTCTAATGAAGAGGGTATGGATACACGTTTAATTCAGAAAGAATTTGCTATATTTGAAGAGGAAAAACGTGATATGTTGGAAAATGAAAATATTTTAAGTGAAATACAAATTCCAAGCGGACCATGTTTGCCCGGACGAAAACGTTTACTTGTGGATGTGGATGGAACGTTATTTCCATGTGAAAAGGTTACGGAAACATCTGAATTGATGAAGATTGGGACAATATATCAGGGGTTTGATTATGAAAAAATATATGATTTATATTATATATCGAATGTAAAAAAAGAAAAATGCATGAAATGTTGGGCGTTTCGATTATGTACTATATGTGGAAACAGAATAGTAGACGGTGAAAAATTTTCGGAAAAAAGGAAAGAAGAAGAATGTAAAAATGTATTGGCATCTAGAGAATATTGGTTAAAATTGATAATTTTACAAGATGAAAGAAATACAATTTATGGAGAAAAAGATGAAAAAAATAGTTGTTTATCCTTATGAAAATAGAGTTTTTAGTACAATAGAAAAGTGGGTAACAGATAAGTATGATGAAGTGATCTATTGCATTCCTCAAGACAAATTTTTAGAGGGAAAAGATTTGTCTATATTGGATAATAGAGAAAAAATAGGAAAAATATTGAATACAGATATAGAAAAGGAATTGAAGGATGCGTGTGCTTTAATTATCGTAGATAATGTATGGTGTACCAAGTTGGCTAATAATATAACTGATATTATAGAGAGGGCATTATATCAAGGACTTAAAATATATATATGTTCAAAACAAATAAAGTTACCTCAACAAATTATGGAAGAATATGCAAATCAGATTGTTTTATTTGATAAAAACATAGGAGACAAAAAGAAAATATCAGAAGAATTTTATTATAAGCAAATTAGTGCGCCAGTGTTATTTGTTACTAATATGTTTGAAGAAAGTGACAGTTATGAAATTACAGTAAACATTACGGAAAATTTAAAGCAAAAAGGATTAAAAATACTTACACTTACAAATGCTTATGAAGGAAATTTGCTCGGATATTCATGTATAAAAGATACATTAGATTCTTCAAAAGATATTGAAGCGAAAATTTCGTTAATAAATGCATATATTTCAGAATATGAGAAAAAAGAAAAAATTGATTTAATAATTGTTGAGATCCCTGGAGGAATTTATCCTTATAATAAGTATTTGCGGAATGATTTAGGAACCTATTTATATATGCTCAATAGGGCTGTTCCAGCGGATTATATAATTCTTTGTGCTATGTTTGATTTGTATGGAGACGCTTTTTTTGAAAAAATTGAAAAAGACATAGAGGAGAGATTTAAGAGTAGATTATTTGCAGTACATATTTCAAGAAAGATTTTGGATGTAGATCTTGCTGTTGAAAGTCACAAGTTTGGTTATCTTTATGTAGATAAACAGCGTGTAAAAAAAGAAACAGATTGGAAAAAAGAAATTCCTGTTTTTAATGGAATAGATAAACATGATATTGAATTTATATGCAGTAAATTAAAGGAGGATTAAATGGATATAATTGATGGGATTTTTTATGATATATTAGTAAATTTTCTGAAAAACAAGAATTTTAAATTAGAAAACTATGACAAACCATTAACGGGAAGGTTTTGGGGATTGTCTGGCTGTGATTTGGCATATTTTTATTTCGAATTAAGAAAAAGAACGAAGCAAGAGTTTAGTCAGGATATGATTCAACAGAAAAAATTTTTATATTTAGAAGAAATAAAAAAATATATATAAGCAGAAAGTAAAAGAAATTATTTGGTGTGAAAGAAAATAAAAATGTAATTTGTATAAGTAACAGTAGAGAAAGGTGACAGAAATGAAAAAATTACAAAATAAAAATAAAAACATTAAAGAAATTGAAAAATTTGTAAGTGTATGTAGTTGTAATTGTGCTGGATGTTTAGGATGTAATGGGATTTTTACAGATACATCTAGAATTGATGCTATGACAGGAGCCAATGTATCAGGAAGAAATGCGTCTATTAATTAGTTAAATGAATAGTTTTATACAAATTACATTTTTATTCATAAAAGATATGGAGTATGTATATAAAAGGAAGATTTTATTGCAAGGTGAAGAGTAAAATAATTTAACAAGATGAAAAAAAGAGATATTATTAAAAGGAAAAATGATGTAACAATTGCGGTGATTGATGATGGAATTGAAAGTGAGGAGTACCTTTGTTTTGATTTAGAAGTGATTGGATGCAGTGTAGAACAAAGGAAATATAAAGAGAAAAACGAAGAATTAACGCATGGCACACTTTGCTATAAAGTGCTAAGAGAATATGGAAATGGGTGCAATATTGGTAGTATTAAAATAATGGGGAATAATAGGAAGGAGGATGTACTTGATGCATTTATAGTTGCAGTGAAATGGTGTGTAGAAAATTATATTGATATTATTCATATAAGTTTGGGTATTTGTTCAGTGAACGCGTACACTCAATTAAGAAATGCGTTAGCTGAATTTTTTGTACAAGGTGGATTGATTGTTGCATCTATAGATAATACGGAAAAATATACATTACCAGCAGCATTTTCATTTGTGTTTGCTGTAAGAAGAAATGATACGTTGAAACAGGGCGAGATACAGATGGAATATTCTGAAAAATATGGTAAGAATATTATGGAGATTGGAACGGTCTGTATGTTGGAAAAATATGAAAGATTAAGATTGGTTAGGTGCAATAGTTATACAACTCCGGTTTTAACAGCTGAAATTTCTCGATTAATAAGGTCCTCAAACTTCCCACACCAATAAGGTGTGATGAACCTTGAAAAT
>UMET01015020.1_pt1 | contig 31372 bp, 48 predicted proteins | sample 1964821 | NCBI WGS metagenome assembly UMET01 (sample SAMEA4836027, study PRJEB28245) | human gut metagenome | biome: gut microbiome; material: fecal sample | place: Denmark | collected 2008
CCCGGTTACCATCTCCGTGAATGCCTTGAAGGCATTGGCCAGGCTCATCAGCTTACTGATGATACGGTTGATTACCTGGATGACCGGGGTCAGTACATTTATAAGGCCCTGACCGATTGTGGCTTTAAGGCTATCAAATTGGAGCTTAAGGACCCTAACCTGGTTTGCCCAGCCGTCAGCCGTCCGTATGAAGTCCCCGGATGCCAGTGACAGCTGGTCCTGCACAAACTTATACCGCAGGGCCACCTTCTCGGCCTCAGACATCTTGGCCGTTACCTTGCCATAGCCGTTCGCCAGGGCGTAGCTGTCCAGGGCGCTCTGGGTCATGACAATACCCAGGTCCTTAAGGGTCTCCGTCTCACCCGTGAATACGGATTTTAATTTGGTGTAGGCCTCGTCCTGACTGATGTTGTAGAAGGATGCCACATCACCAGCCAGGCCAGTCAAGGTCGTGGACATCTCATAGGCTGCCTGTTCACCAAAGCCAAAAGCCTTGGCCATTGCGCCAAAGGTGCCGGTAAACTTCTTGGCCATGGTCTCTGACAAACCAAAAGAGGTTATGGCATTATTAGCGAAGTCATCCACCTGTTTGGACATCCGTGGGAATGTGACATCCACCACATTCTGGACTTCCGAAAGGTCGGAACCCAATTCAATGCATTTTGCACCGAAGTCTATGATTTTTTTTACCGCAAATGCCGCCGCCAGGGCGGCACCTGCCTTTTTGGCCAGCCCCTGGATGCCCGCCATCTGCTGCTTGAATTGATTCTGGTTGACCACAAGGTCAAGGCCAATCTGGCCTACGCTGTCAGCCACGGTACCACCTCCTATCCACACATGGCCGCGAACATCTTCTCCAGGTTGGCCATTTCCTTCTCGAAGGTTTTCTCATCCATTTCTTTCATTTCCCGGTTACGCCAGTCATCATATATCCGGCGCTGGTCCTTTGTATAATGCTTGATAATGTCCTTATCCGTCTCTGACCGGATGGCCACCACCCGTCCCAAGGCAGTCTCCGGGGACAGGCCCGCAATCAGCGCCTTGAACTCGTCCCAAGAGACTGACTCAAATTCCTTCGTTCGTATACGCAACCCGTACTGCGACAGGAAGCTGGAAACTATCAGGTCCCAGTCCTCGAACATGTCGTAGTACGGGTCACTGCTCTCCCGGGCTGTCTACCTCATCGGTAATCAGCTGTATGGATTCCATAATGACTGTAACCAAATCCTTAAATCCGATTTTCAGCTTTTCAATCTTCTTCTTGGACTCTTCGGGGAACATCAGGTTGTAGGCCTGCAGAACTTCATCCATTCCGGGGGCATCTGCCGACATCAGTCCCATGACCTTAAGCATGGTCGGGGCATCTGCATTGACCTCCAGCACCTCACCCTTAATGACAAGGGATGGGTTTTCCTCAAAACTCAGCTTATCCGTGATATCTACTTTTCTCGCCATTGTCCAACCCTCCTTATACTGTTAATGATTGCGCTTGAGTGAAAGTTGGCTTACCATAACCCGTCACCTCAAACTCCAGACCGTCAATATTTGTCGTGTCACCACCTCCGGGCGTCTTCACATTAACGACTACGTTACAGGCCAGCTTTGCTCCGCTGACCATGGTCCACTCAAACTTGGTCATCACGTCCTGTCCAAACTTCCACGCCAGGCCGGCAATATAATCATTCCCCGGGTCCCCAACCGACCGTTTTCCCTTGAAGCTGAACCCAAGCTTCTTGCCGGTCATGGCAGCCTTGGCCCATCCGGCAGCATCCATGGAATACCACTCCTCAACGGTACCGTCTATAGATGGTGCAAAGTTCTCTAGATCGGCTGGCATCACCATCTGTTCATCTGTACTCTCAAGGCCCGCAGTGCCAAACTTAAACACATTGTTATGCACGGGATACACTTTTCCCTTTGCTGCATCTGCCATCTCTTATACCTCACTTTCTCTGATATACAAATTCCAGCCATATCACATATTCGTAGACACCCTTATCATCCGTCCCCACGTCCACCGGTTCCGGGACCTGGAGGATGATGCAGTTGATGGGTGTATCCCCTATGGATAGGCTGGATACGTTTTTAAGTTTCTCATATAACTCATAGGCGGCCCGTTCTGATGCCTGCACATCCTTATCCCAATGGACCAGCAGTGATATGCGCCGGACATCATAGCTGCTGTAATCATGGCCACCCAGCGCCATCACGGGAGGGCCGCTGCCCTGGCGGTGGTACACGCCAATGGAATGGTCCTTCTTGTTGTTCAGTTTCCCGATATAGACATTCCTGTCATCCGTAATCCCCAGGGTTCCTATGTATCCCCGGATATTATCCAGTGTCAGCATCACACGCCACCTACTTTCTTGTAAAACCGCTTAAAAGCGTTCTTTGCAAAATCCTGGCTGACGCCGCCGGGCAACCACGGTTCATACCATTCGCCGCCGGCAAATGGATTTTCATCCGTCTGGAAATTGTATTCCGGATGATAGTACAGACGCCGCGCGTAGGGCGTGTTTACCATCAGCGTTGCTTTCCCTTGACTGCACTCTTTGCAATCCGTAAAAAAGCTGTCCTCCTCCAGGTGGCCTGTGTCAAATGGCATTACCTGCGCCTGCACCACCTCTGTGTGCAGGGCTTCCGCTGTCATTTCCAGGGCGGTCACTGCTGCCTGTGTCAGCTGCTTAATCCGCGGGAAGTTCATCTTTACAGTTGATTTAACCTGCATCAAACCACCTCCAGTTGGCAATAGTTCACTGTCCCATCCGGGTTCCTGGCTTTCATCCCCTGTTCAATCCTCCGCTCTTCCCCAAATACAGTTACGGTACCCCCGCTTAAGGTTGGGAAGTCTGGGGCAATGTCCCCGGGGAACAGGGCCGTACCGGTTATCTGCACCAGCTTCTTTTCTGTGGTCAGAATGGTCTTGGCCCGGTCCTGGAAGTTACATTTCAGGTCCAGGTCCATTACCTTCTCTGGATGGCCGCGGTTGTCTGTATCCTCTGATTCCAGATGGACGTGTATATCCGTCCTGCATAGCCGTTTTGGCACTAAACATGGGTATTTCATGGCTCACCTCGCTAACCGGCAGCACAGACCCGTCTGGGACAGCAGAGCGTACACATCGCGCTTCATGGCTACACCCTTGTCTGTAAATACGTTCCAGCTGCTACCGAACTGTGCGGATACACCGTTGATGCTGTAGCCCTGCAGGATGGTATTAATCTCGTCCGCGTTCTCATACTCAAAGTCCGCCTGCTGGCAGACCACTTCCTGTATGGTTTCCTGCTGGAAGGCCGTCAGATTAGAAAATCCCCGGCCTACAATCCGGTTGTAGGTCAGGGAATCAACGTGGCGGCTGGCCTGCTTAAGGGCCCTGTCCAGCTCATCCATGGGGATTACGGTCCCCTTGTATACATCACAGTAATATTCATATGTGACATAGGGTTCATAGGGCATATTACTCACCTGCCTTTTTACTCTCCGCTTTCTTTGCCGGTTCCTGCTTTGCGGCCCGGAGTGAAGCAAGTTCCTCCCTCAACGCTACATTTTCGGCATCCCTTTCAGCCGCCAGGTCCTGAAGGCGCTCAATCTCTTTCACTGCCTTCATGTGTTCATCATAAGGTATTGTCTTTCCGCGTCCATATGCGGTCACCTGGCCATCATCGCCCACAATATCAAAGCCAGCGTCCTGATAGGACTTCTGCTGGCTTTCATCAATGGCGTACTCTTTATTTCCCTTAACTGCTCTCATGTTACCTCCTTACGCTCCGGCCGCTTCCACATTCATGGCACACCCATCAACCTTCTTTTCAAGAAGGAACAGGTCTCCGTAGCAACGGTTCTGATACAAATACCCATCTGCCGTCCTTGAATCTGTTCCTGGGGTAAACAGCTTGATATAGCTGTATTTATCCCGGCATACCACGCAAGAGGTATGAATCAGAATCCAGTTAATCTGCTTCGCATCAGAAGCAGCCACACATCCTGTAGTGAAGTCATACTTAGTCTTCATCCTGGCCGCAGGCACCATCTTAATGGTCACATCATCCAGGCTATGTACCTTACGGTTGATTGTGGACGGGGACGTTACGGTCATGACCCTCTGGAGTCCTTCCGCCTCCTTCACAATCTTATTCATGGTTGGGGTGACATACAGCATTCTCCCTTCTTCCGGGACGCCAGCCTCATCCATTCTCGCCATCTCCTCATCAAAAGCTTCCAGGAAGTTGGCTGCCGTGATGACATCAGTACTGATGCGACCAGAATAAGTGGTCAGTTCTGCATGGAGTTTTGAATAACGATAGGAATCTTTTTCTGGGATAGCCTGTTCGGTCTCAAAGGTGTTCTGTATGTTTGCTACGGATAAGGTCAAGTTTGTTTCGTCAATGTCCATGGGGTCAATCCAGAACTCCACATCCCTGTCGTGTTCCAGTTTCTTTGCCTCCCAGTCATTGCTCAGGGTACCTACATTGAATCCCGGTGTTCTGGTGTGGTCCTTGTACCCAGTCACCGTCATCCTTGGGAGTTTGATGGTCTGGGCGTTAATAAATTTCACCTGCTGGTTACTCTGTGTCAGTGCATCAGAGCACAACTCCTTTGCATACTTCTGCTGCAGGAGCTGGGTGAAGGTCGTTGCATAATCATATACTGCCATTTCTTAATCCTCTCTTTCATTAAAGTCCGAACGCCTTTTTAAGGGCATCATCTGTTGCCTGGGTCTGTTGCTGCCCACTGGCTGCGCCCACCTGGATGAATCCGGTAGAACCTGGTGCCTGGGGTTTCAGTGCCGGCACGTCCTCCAGCACCTTGTTCAGGGCTGCCTTAAGTGCCTCATCATTGATTTTCCCATCCTGTCCCATGGCCTGACTTAAATCAGCCATCTTGAGGACATAAGGGATTGTCTTGGCGTCAATTCCCAGGGATACCGCGGCCATGGTTGCCGCGGCCTGCATCTGTGCCTGTTGGGCGAGGGCCTGGGCTTGAGTGGCCTGCTGCTGTAACGCAGCCACATCTGGTTGCGATGCCGCCTTCTGCTGCTTGAATGCAGCAATCGCCTGCTCCATCTCTTCCTGGCTGAGCCCCTGCTGCTTGAAGTAGGCTTTCAGGGCCGTGTCCTCCTTAGCTGCCAGGGTTCCCTCCAGCATCTGCTGGATTTTGGCATAATCAATTATTGGGGATGCCGCCTGCTGGCTGGCCTGAGCTCCCTGCTGCTGGGTCTGTGCCCCTCCACCTCCCTCGCCGCCTGCCCCGCCTGCGGGCTCTGCAAATAACTGTAAGTTCATTGGTAACATGTCTCTCATCGTCAATACCTCCATTTTAAGGGTGTCACCCTGTGATTTTCGTTTCATCCATTGTCATCAGTGTCACTGGCCACGCAGCAGTTTAAAGCCATGCTCGTGTTTGGGCGTAAAAATAGCACCCAGGATAATCCTGCGTGCTTACTCCTCAATCTTATCAGTCAACAAACACCCAATCCTCAGCCAGCATATCAGCCTGGCTTGCCAGCCATCCCATCTGCACGCCACTCGTGCCAACAAAAGCAATGGCTTTATTCCCTATGTCATTATGTATGCAGTTTACAACCTCTCCCTCTGCATTTTTATAGCTGATACTGGTTGCCAGTTCAATGTGCTGATTTTTTCCATTCCATCCCTGTCTTTTAACTTTCAAGCCGCGTTTCATGTATTTAATGGCATCACCAAAATCAAATGTGGCAGTTCCTCCCAGGACGGGTGTGTTTTCTCCATTGGCCGGAACCCAATCCTCCGATAACACATTCTGCAATGTATATTCCACTCTTTGTGTTTCGCGAATATCAAGCCGCTGATTATCCTTTGTGTACATGACGACGGTTTCCTTCTTCGGGTCCCAGCACCAATACCCTCCCCAGGACGGGAGTTTCATTGGGATACCTTTTTTCATCTGATTCAGTGCGTCCAAAAAATTCATATATTTCCCTCTCTTTCCGTTGCGATATCGCAACAAATAAAATACCACCGGCCTTATTGACTGGTGGTATTAAAATTCTATAAATTCACATAATCAAGAAGTTATCTGGCAGGCGTACCATGCTCCTGCATCTCTCGGGTTTCCCCTGTCAAACCATCGGCGTGTGGACGGGTACGAAATCTTCCACCTCAGATAACTTCTCTTTTATGTTACTCACATTGTATCATTTTTATTCCTTTTTGTAAAGGATTAGCTTATTTCTAAGCAATCTATTCCATTCCTTTTCATCTATTTTCATAAATGTTATGATGGAATTCTTAAATCCTGGATTATCCGTTGATGTTGTCAATCTAAGCACAGTTTTAAACTGCCGTTCGTTAGATTCCTTTATCTCTTTTAGGATTAACGCTGTGTTGGGTTTCTTTGTTTCAACAATATAGTCCGGTTCCTCCACAATTAGTTTCAAATACTCACAGTATTTTTCGTAATCATTTGGATGGCGTTCTTTAATATGACCGATACGCTCATCTGTTATAATAACTTCGTCTGTGACTATGTCTTCCGTAATACACTTATATATCTCTTTGTCTATCTTTCCGACTGGATGCACCTGTATTTCCTCTTCTGTATCTATTGGCTTTATTATATCAGGTTCTGTATCTTTTGCAATAGTTCCCCATTCTTCTCTCTTTGCCATATACCGTTCCTGATTTTCTTTGTCCAGCGAATAAGCTACCAGCCGCCTGAACTTTTCAGCCTGACGCTCTGCATACTGCCGCTTTGTCTCCTTCTGATTTGCCCGTTCAACGGCATCCAGTTCCTCCTTGGTCCAGGTGTCGTCCGCAGTGGAGATTCCAGGGAAGTATGTTGTGTGGCTGTCCTTGCAACGTGGATGATATAGACCGGCTGCTATAGCTTGGCTCATCAGCGGGTACGGCCCATCGGATTTCTTTCCGCCGGACCAAACGTCGTCAATCAGGACCTTACCGACAAATGGCAGGCACTTCGGACACGGGTTCCCGCGCTTGTTGACAATCACGGTAGTAATCCCCCATTCTTGACGCTTCTCTCCTTCTCCTTGCAGATACGCCCGCTTGGATGCCGTCCGGATGGCCATATCCGCGTAGTCTGCCAGGGTATGGCGGGCACCGTTGGCATACTCCATACAGTTAAGACCACGGGAAAGCATGTCCTTGGTGGCCATGTCCACGGCCTTCTCATAGGTGCCGGCGCCTGAATTGGCATATACCTGGGCATTAAAGATGGCCTTCCGATACTGGTCGTTAGCCATGCGGAGAACTGCGGTCTCAGCCCGCTCCATGTCATTGGTAGTGGCCTTGATAAGCGCTTCCAGCTTACGGTCATTCAGCCGGAAGAACTCTGCAGTGGCTCCCTTGTTGATTTTCCTGGCCGGAAATCCTTTGCGGATTGCATTCAGAATCTGGATTTCCTGCTGCATGTTGCCTCTTTGCCTGGATATCCGTATCAGCTCCCCCATTTCTTTGTTGAGGTCCTGGAATCGGCCCTTAAAGCGCTGGTTGTCCCTCTTGTACTTCTCCAGGGCTTTCAGCTGCTCAGCCTGCCACATGGACCACTCAATGCCCTCTTTGGTCTCTTCGGCCCGGTGCCGGTCCATGTTGCGAATCATGGAGGCAATCAGCTCATCCTCTATGGCTTTGAAGGCGGCGCCGATATCGTACTCTGTCAACGGCATCACCTCCCATTTGCATGCACCTTGAACCCCTGCGCCTTAAACTGCCGTGTCAGACTCTTAAGCTGTGTGACGCTGCTACACTTATCACAGCGCAGCTCTGCATATCCCTGCTTCTCAATGGCGTATAACCCGAACGGCACCTGCTCACTTGCCAGCTTCAGCATCCCCTGGTACTCCTTCTGGCTCATCTGGTACAGACGGTTCATTACCTTGACCTTCATCTGGCTTTCCTCCCTTCATGTTCAGTTGGAAGCCGCCGGCAGACGTACTAATCCCGGGTTCCTCCACTTCCGCAATGCCCTGCTCTGCCTTCAATCGCGCTATCTCCTCTTGTTTCCATGCATCGTCCTTGCTGTCACCATACAATTCCTCTACCTGAGCCTCGATGCTCATCATTGGAACGCCGGGACGGGCCTTGGCCAGGGTCTCCACCTGGCTCTCAAAGGATGGGTTTGCATACTCACCGAAGGGGATATCCACTTTGACCTCTTCCACCCCCTTACCATGAAGGATATTGCAAGCGTTGATTGCCGCGCTGACCAGCTCCGGAAGAGTCTCCTGCAGAGCCTCCACAATAGCATTCCGGGTGTACAGGGTAGCTTTTTCCTTTTCGCGCTGCGCTTCGGCGTTGTCCAGCTTCTTGACATCAATCCCCAGAGTGGATGGGCTGATAACGCCCTGCAGGCACAGGTCCAAAGCTGTACAATAGGACGCCAGATAACTATCGTGGGGGATAGTTGGCTGCACCACATTGACCTTGTTGTCTGCGTTCTCTGACATATCATTATCAGAAGCAAAATATCGGTCGTCAAATGGGTTCGGCCGGATGACCTTCCCTGTCTCCGGGTCGTGTGGCACCAGGCAGTCCGGTATGTACGTCTTGGCCCGACCAGCACGCAGCGCATCCATCCACTGGGACCAGGCCTCGTCAAAGGCATCAAAACTGTCCAGCTTACCATCAAAAATACTACCACCGCGTCCTTCATACTTGGTGGACTCATAGACCTGCAAGGGCACGGCCAGCATGACTGTATCATCAAACTTCGTATCCTTTATGCCCTTGGTGGCATCGATGGCGTTCAGGGACACCTGTGTATTCCCCTTGCATAGCTCATTCTTGATGTAGCCATATCCATAGTGCTCATACAGGACATACTGTTGATACCCGGCCTTATATGGCGTCTTGAACACAACTTCCTTCACACGGTCCCGGTTTCGGACAATCTCAACCCGCTCCCCTGGATACCACTCCAGGATTGGATACTCACTGACGGTCGTGTCAACCGTGACCTTGAAGGCGCCGTCCCCGATGTACAGGACCTCCTTCAAGGCCTTCTCCAGCTTACGAGTGAACTTATTATCCTTTGCAATGTCCTCCCACAGCTGCCGCTGCTGGTCGTTACCTGCAAAATCAAAATCATTCATGTCATCCAGGACAATGCCTGACAGGATACGGATAATCAGCCCGGGCAGGCCGGTATGTATCTTGCGCATCTCCATACCCGGTGTACACCTACTGGCCCAGAACTTGTATTTGTCAGCGTACTCTGGAGCCTGCTGATACATCTGCTCCAGCTCGTTACCATCACCACGGTACCAGATGCGATTTCGGATGGCATTGGCCTCGAAGTCCAGGACCTCGTTAATCTGGATGCAGTTCCCGCTGGCCGGCACCACGTTCAGCCAGGTACGAATGCCCCTCTTGATTGTCTCATTCATGTTGTTCAGCCACCTCATTTCTTCTCAGCCTCCTCGAATCCAATCAGGTTCCGGTATGGTATCCATGCATACTGATTGGAATTAATGGTATGGTCGTTCCTGTCCTCCGGCTTGTCCTTCTCGTCATCCCAGGAGTACAGGTCCAATTCGGATAGATGTTCCACGCAGGTATCCACTACCAGGTAACACCCCTGCTGTATCCAGCCCAGCTGCAGGTTAATACGGTCAATGATTTCCAGCTGTTTATATGCATCCCAGAAGTTATACAGGCAGCCTTTAAGCCGCCTATACTTGCGTAGCTCTGTGATGGTTGCCTGGTCCGCATTGTCTATATACACATCCTTGGCAAAACCCCAGTCCTTGCGGCACTGCTCCAGGAAAGACACAAACTTAACCGCTGTATCACTGGGGGCCAGCGGGACATCCAGTTTGGCGTTGTTATAGACCTTCTCGGCCAGGGTAACAAGCTTCCTATCTTCTGTAATCCCCTGGAATATCATGGCTATGGTATCCGGTGACTTGCTAGAATAAGACGTATCCAAGGCCGCTGTGAACTTCTTGAATTTCAGTGTCTTGGCCTGCTGGACTGTGATGACATGCTTAGACCGCTCAAAGTTGGAGAAAATAAGGCCGGTTGCCTTACCACGCAGGCCCTGAATCTTATTCTTCCAGATTTTCGTTCCTTTGGGCGTGTTCGTCATAATCTGGTCCAGCTTCTCCTTACTCAGGCCCAGGTTATGGACAAAAGAAAAGAACCAATGCACCCAGCCGGGTTTTGGTTCCTCCTGTAATTCATCCATTATCTCTTTTGGTGTTTCATCTTCCCACTCAGGCAGTGGCCTGGAACAGTTGATATACTCCTTATACACATCCAGGCCCGGGTCATCCGGGTTGAGTGTGGCCATCAGGTAATCGCTTCTCATGGCGGCCTCACGCACAAACTCAATGTCTGCCGTGTTAATCTCATCAATGTACAAGCATCCGTACTGGCCGCCCAGTGCATCCTTCCACTTGCGCTTGTTGCCGTAGCCGACAACAAAGATAATCTTATCGCCGCCGGATGTGTGGAAGAGGATGTGAGGCATGTTATATCCACCACCACCGTTGCCCTTGTACTCCACCAGTATGCCGAAGTCATCCAGGATGCCCAGGTCCTTCTGGATGATGTTCTTTTCAGCGGCGCCTGTATCATCCGCAGCCAGGATGTGCAGCTTTTTGGGCGATTCCGCTACTTTTAACATGAATTTGAATAACCCCACCGTGGTCTTGCCGGCCGCCGTGGTACCTTCCAGGAACTCCACCGGGGCGTCACAGCGCAGGAACGCCTTGTACTTATCCGACAGCAGCAATCTCTCCGCACTCATTAGCCACCGCCACGCATCTGCTGGAGCAGGTCGTCAAGCTTGGTCTTTTCAGTATCCAAGCCGCCGGACAACTCCAGCTTATCCTTGAACATTCCCAGGTGCCGGCCCAGCATCTCCAGGGCCCTTAGCTTGTCAGCCATCTTGATTTCCCGTTCCAGACCGTCCTCGCCAAAGGTCTTGACTTTGACAGACTGGATGGCCGCCGTGTCCTCTGGTAACGCATTCTCTTTGACTGTGGCCGTTTTAGGGTCAATCACATCTGTCGCATTCACGAAGGCTATCTTCGCCAGCTCCTGAATCACACGGTCCGCATTGACGCCTGTACGCCTTGAACGCTCTGCCATAGCCCGGTCAATATGTGCACGGATGTCAGGTTTCGTCAAGTTCTCACATCCAATGGCTTTCGCTGTATCAGGACTGTATCCAGCACGGATGGCGGCCTGAGTGGCATTCAGGTCAATCAAGTATTCCTCACAAAATCGCTTCTGTTTCTTCGTCAATCAGGCTCACCTCCTTGTATTAAGCAAAGAAAAGAACCCCAGGCTTGTGACGGCCTGAGGTCCCAGGAAGGAATTTACAATGTCAAATGTATCTGTCCGAATAGCGAGGGACGGATTTGAACCGCCGACCTATGGCTTATGAGGCCATTGAGCTGCCAGGCTGCTCTACCTCGCATCAATACCGGCTCGTCACCGGTATGCTCCAACTCACGCCGCGGTTGGCTTACGGATACCTTGCACCAGTATGGTATCAACTGGGAGCTGCTCTCTATCCGATTTGCGAAGCTATGAAGAGGCAGGAGAACGTCAGCTTCTAATTAGCCACCAGGATATGGCACCTGGCGGCCGTTATTGTGGGGAGGATGCAAAATCAATCAGCTTTCCGCTTCATCCAATTCTGCATATTACAATTATAAATCATCCAAACGGACATGACAAGGACACGATTTTGACACGCTCCTGTCAAGTATCTAATCCAGCATGAGGGCATCAGCCCCAAAGAGATATACACTAAGAATCCCCGTAAGTTCCGTTATCCACCGCCTGGCTGTCCGCTCTCCATATCCGTAAATCTCTGCAATACTTTCGTATGTCATCCCATCCAGATAGAAATACTTGAATGCCAGATACTTCTCATGCGTATTCTTCCGACACTCCTCATCCTCCAGGAGCTTCAAGCACTTGTCTATGTGTCCTATCATGACAATACTCCGGAGCTTGCTCTTGAGGATACTGTTGATAAAGATATCTTCCTCCGTGAACTCCTCCAGTTCATCGCCATTATCCATGTCGGACAGTTCTGCCACTCCCTCCTCCACGCTCTGACAGATGCGGTTATAATTCTCCATCAGCTTCTTGGTGTTCTGGAATACCTTTATTCTCTTTTCCCTCCGGAGTTGCTTCTCATGCTCCTTAAGGGCTTCCCTTGCGGCCAGCCTGGCCACTTCCTCCAATGCTTCCGTCTGTTTCACCGGTATCACCTCCTCCCGCGTCCAGCCACGGACACGCCCAGCACCCGTACCGTATCCTGCCCTTGTTCGTCCTCTTGCCGTCACACCCGTGACGCCCGTTGTCTATGTAGCACTGTCTCATAATACCGTATCACTCCCCATCGGCGGCCTGCGCAGCTCCGGAACCGGACAGGCCGCTGTGTATGTAAAGGGCGGCATTCGGGCCGACCATGTATCCGGCGGCGGCTCCCGGATGGCTGATTCAGCCGAGGCTGCCACAGCTGATGCCCGAAGAACCTTGTTGGCCTTGGCCTGCTTACTGTCTGCTTTCTTTTTCAATCTGGTACCTCCCTTTCTCCTCAAAATATCAGTTTTGCTTATTAAAATCAATCTTACGCAAATCCAATTCTTGCTTGAGTTCGCGAATAATATCTTTTAATTGTTCCTTGTCCTTTGCATGTCTTGCTTTTTCCGAATGCGTTCTTAAAATTCCCGATACATCATATTGATTCATTCTATTGCCTTCTTTCTTTTCTTACGTTTCAATCTACAATCGTAATCTGTACACTCACAATCTCATTACATGCTGGACAAACAATTTGCTGTTCATACTCATTCATTCCGGTTCGGACGTTCTTTATGTCGTCTTTTTCAAACTCCAGCAAGGCTCCACAGTTACTACACGTTATTCTACGCTTTTGGCCATACTTAATTACTTTTACCATTATGCTATCCTCCTAAATATTAACTTTACCAACTTATGATACAATACCCTGGCTTTAAACCAAGTGATGGGGCGTCCCGCAAAACATATTTAACATGCCGCCTTACACTGTTTCCAGTGTAAAACCCGTCCCATTCCTCCAAAATGAGTAAATCTCCAACCTGGACATTATCTTCATCCACCCGGATTTCAAAATTCTTCTTTCTTGCTCGCACCACCCGAAAGTATTCAGGCAGTATCTTCTTTTTGACAACTTTCATCTTTTCCTTCCTCCGGTTCTCTCGGAAAAATTAATTTCCAATCCGGCTATTCCACTCTTTTATAGCTTCCTCTTCGCTTTTATGAAATTTTTGTCCGAGAATCGTGAATTTGCAAAAATGCTCTGTCCTGTATTCGCCTCGATAATTGGTTTCAATTATTTTATTTTTACGTTTGCACCCACAAAATGGACACGGCTTTATTTTTTCCATATTGCTCTCTCCTTCTCAAATGTTAATATTTCAGAATAGTTATTCTACCGGCCACGTAAGCGCCTGACCGCAATATGGACAATAATCATATCCGCACTCATGCAAATCATAAATATCTTGTTCACAGCGTGGACAATACATATAGATGTCGTCATCCTCTCCACGCACTTCAACAATTATGGCAATCTGCTTTTGCAGGGCTTCTTTTACTCTATTAAAATCAAAATTAACCTCTCGCACATCTTCTTCTGCCTTTCCGTCAAGGTTTATCTGGCGAACCTTTTTAATCATTATGTCTCTGATTCGCTCCATATTTTCAACGGTGTCCTTCATGCTCCACGGCATTTTTAAGTTCCTGCTCATAGTTCCCACCTCCGCTAAATCTTAACTGTCAGTTTTCCTTATAAGTCACAAAATCCTCGTACCCTTCCAGAATCTCCAGAAATATTTCTTCAAAGGGGATTAACCATTTTACAGAATTTTCATCACTGGTACTTGGTTCACTTAATCTGTTTAAAATGTAATCAACAAAATCCTGATCTCTCCCTCTCTTTATATTGCTACCGTCATAGTTTTCAGGGCTGCATTTAAACAATTTCTTTAAATCCGTAACCTTCAAGGAAAAATGAATGATTTTCCCGTCTGCTGATAACTCGGTTTTTAACATTCCATTGTCGTATTTCTTTTTCATTTTTCACCTTTCCCGGCAATGCCGTTAAACATTAATCTTCCACCCAGTCCAGCGGCTCACCGCAGTCCTGGCAATAATTTTGTCCCATCTCTACCTCACATCCGCATTCAGGACATTCGTAGGTAGCATACTCAATATCTATTTTTATTTTCGCCATGCAGTTTATCCTTTCAAAATTTTAATTTTGATTCCAGGGTTTAAAAGCCCTAATCTTCCCAATTAGTCCTAATGCGTCTCCGTCAAAGCATATTGCTCTATCGTCTATATAGCAGATTGCAGGCGGCTTGTGTGCAACTACATCATCAACCACAATATGGTTATCTCTCAAATAGCGCCTAACCGCTCCCATACCCTCTGGCCTTGCACATCTGGTAGATACCACAATTACCTCGTACCCTTCCATGCGTAAGTAATTGATTGCTGCCTGTATCTCTGGCACAACCGGGTCTGGTATAACTGATATACCCTGCCACCCGCTTGTGTAACTATGTATCACTCCATCAAAATCAAATACTATCGTCTTTTTATCCATGGCTTATTCCTCCTGTAAATGTCAGTTTCGTATGTTACATATCAAAACCGATGTTCTGCCATTTTTTATAAGCATCCATGTACAGTTCGTTCATATCGCCATTAAATGTCATTTCGTAGTACATTCCATCAGTCGCAGTTGTTGACAACAATGCCTTATGGTTCTGTAAGGTCTTGCAATACCAAACCACATACACATCATTTACCGTAATATCAACAGTATCTGTTTTTTCACGATGCTCATTAAAATAAGCTGCTATTTTCGCTTTACAGATATTTAAAAATTCCTGACTTCCCATATTCCCTTCTTTCTCCGACACTCAGCAGTCGGCTGCTAAATATTAATTTATGATACTATTCTTAACCGTTCCTCTGGCACATCCACGTACTCACCACAATCCAGTAACACGCCAACAGTCCCTTCATAGCTTCCAATGGCCTGTCCACGAAGATTTTTCCTCCATGCTCCGTTGGTCCATAACTGTACCCGTATGGTCTGGTTTGTATCTGTCAACATTATTTTCGTCATTATATATTCCTCATTAATCTTCTTGTTGATATGGCTCCGGCATCTGAACATTTCTGGATCTCCTTCAGAAACTCAACCAATTCCGTTTCACTGTGCGGAAACCGGTCATACGTCTCATGTCTGTTCCACTTACCGCATCCATACATCGGATGCTTTGTCGGCTCCGAACCGCCTACCAGATGCAGGTAAGAGGATGTATAATCCTCTCCGGTAAACTTGTTATAATTGCTATACTCCTCTGCGATCAGCCTCGCCCCATTCTCGAAATCATACTTGTAATACCTGGCCCCGATATGCTCATCCGTATACCACAGGCCCCAGGACTGGTAATCCTTCAGCCATGCCTTACGCTGGTCATTGTTCTTCATGACCGGAAGCGCTGGCTGTTTGGCTTCTTCTGGCTCCGGTTCTTCCAGATTACACAGCATACCCGCAAGAGCTGCCACCAGTATCTTTTTCTTCCGGAGCAACTTCGGCGGAAGAGGTTCCACCTTATCAACCTTTATCATTTCACCCAAGAATTCCTTTTCTTTTTCTAACATCCCCCGGAGCAGATCCACATCTGAGGGTTCGTTTTCTGCTTCCGCTGTTTCTTCTTGGTTTTCATTTTCGCAGCAGATCTCCTCATTCTGCTGCTCTTTCGCAGCGGGTTGCTGTGGTTCCTGATCCAGTACCCTCATGGCCCACTCGCAAATATATTCGCAAGGATTCTTGCAGTGCTTGCAGCATGGGCTTGGTTCCCCGTCTCCCGCCCGGTGATAGGCCAGTAGTTCATGGTTCACGAACTCACAATTCTCCCCTATCTGCTCCCGGATTCCGTCCAGATTCATAAGTATCTCGCACGGAAACGGATTCCCGCAGGACGCCCCTACACACCGCCGCTCTGCCTGCCGTATCTCGCATTCCATAGAGCAGGAGAAGCAGTCATGTCCGCCCTCGCATCCTTCTGTTGCTATCAGACTATCTGCTGGGTATTCCCGCCTGGGTGTTCCGTAGGCTGATAATTGTGGAGCCGGGCGCCGCTGCGAACTATAACATTCCAACTCACAGTCACCGTGCCTGACGCATTCCCAGCAGCACACCCGGCTGCAATCTTCTCCAGTACCCGGAATGAGCTTATGGGCTTCCTCCAGGGTGCAGTCAAATTCTGGCCGGTGGATGCACTTCCCGGACTTCTCCGGTTCATGCGGCACTTCTGACCGCGGTTCTGGTATCGGCTTTTCCTGTTGCGATATCGCAATGGATTCTTCCGTTTTCTGTTGTCCTGGATCCGGTAGCAGGTCCGCCGCGGATATTGTATAGGTCTGTTTCTCTGGCTGTCTGGATGCAATCTCTTCCCTGGTCTGGACTGATGCAGCCACATCCTCCGGTTCCACACCCGGGAAATCTGTCAGCTCTACCTGGCCTGGGATATGTACATACGGGATTTCCTTTGGTTTGCGCATGTTTCTGATATCCTCTACGCGGTCCGATGGCGATACCCGCTCCATCTGCTCGTCCGTAAGAGACAGCATCTCTTGTAACTGGCTCTTACCAAATTCCTTGTATTCATCCCTTATGATAGGGCTGTTTCCTTCCTTGGAAAACCGGTCATTCATGGACATGTATCGGCTGGCCGTAGACTGGCTGATGCCATACTCGGCCTTAGCAAAATCCCAGATGGTTTCATGACCATCTTCCCGGTACATCTCTTTGTCCCGGACCAGCTTAAGATAATACCCTATAGCAATAAAGCTCCTGGCCGCCGACGTGATATTGGATTTTATAAATACCTTGGCATCCTCATAGCTGACACTCTTATACCACTTTATTTCTGCTGGTTGTACTGGCGCCGTTTCCTCCATATTGGTTGTTAACTCCTCCATCGTGGCCCCTCCTTCCCTTGACTTTCATATATCTGTACCCAGGGACTGTTATGGTCCTGGGGCATTCGTCAATGTAATTTATCAATCCTGCTTCCCGCATATCCCGCATGTGGTTAAATATCGTTGAGGTGGATGTATAACCGACTCCATCTGCAATTTCCCTATTGGTAGGAGGGTAGCCACATTCCAGCAGGTAGCCTGTCACAAAATCAAGTATCTTCTGGTGGATTTCCTTCATTCCCTTCTCCTTCCCCCGCCCATTCCTTTACCCGCTGTAACACCAGAGCGTCATAGTCAACATTTCGTTGGTCAAAATTGTGGAACTGGTTTTTTGGGACCGGTTTTCCAGCCCTCTGCATCCGGTCCATACTCTGCATATAAAGGGTCTCAAACTTTTCCCGGAACTTTGCCGTGCTCCTAATATTGGTCCTCCAGAACGTGCTTTTAATGGCATAATCAAGAGCCTGGGATACTTGCTCCCTGCTCCGCTTATCAATGCGTTGCATCTTCTCAACCTCTGCTGCCCATTTCTGCCGGTCACGCTCGTTGGTTGGCACCTTAGCCCCTGGCATCTGCTCAAGGACCGATGCAATCAACCGGTCAACACATTGCATTTCAAATGATTCCGGAGAGAACGCTGCCGGCTCCGCAGGAGGCGCAGCACTCTTTTCTTTATTACCTTTTACTTTACTTTCCTTTACTACAGGGTCATTTGTAGCCGACATATCACCATTTGTAGCCTGCGAATGGTCATTTGTCTCCGACATATCCTTAAAAAATGGTACAAAAATCACACCTTTGCATTCTTCTTTTTGCAAAAGCCATAATTCTTTATATACCGTCCTGTCCCTTCGTCCAGAAGCAACTGTCCAGTAACTTCTTTGGATACCTTTACTGGTTAAGACCTCCCACCTATCAAATACCCTTTTATCAAAGAGATTTATTTGTAAGCAGTAGCCTACTACCTCGCGGATAGTACCGGAACCAATGCCGCAGCCCATCTTCCTGGCGGTCGATGCACAATCGTCAAAGCCCCATCGGTAAAAATATCCTTCACTCCCAAATGCCCTTTGACAGAGATAAAAATAAACGGAAAATCCTACCCATCCCTGTGCGTCCAGGAGCTTATCAATTTTTGTATCACTATCGAATATGTCAACTGACCAGCCGGCGTAATCAAGTTTCTTTTTTGCCTTGCCTGCCATGTTGCATTTCCTTTCTTTTTTTGAAAGAGGACGGAGCGGCGGTCAGAAAGTACTGGTTTGCCGCCCCGTGGACACCTCCGGCATTTAATACCGTGACATATTATGTGTCCGGAGGATAAAGCACTGATTAGCCTATGATTGTAATTCGGCTTCTGATTGCCTTAGGCATATTCATCAAGGCATCTGCAAAGTATTTCTTGATGTTCAAAACTGCCTCGGTCTTCCAGATTCCATTCTCGGCCTCAACAATCATGAAGGATGGTTCGTCCTTGTCACCAATCCGGAATACAAACTTGCTGGCAGGCTGCTCCACCTCCTGGAACGTGCGGTAAGGTATCAGTGTCACCGGATTGGGGACTATCACATCCGCCTTAGCTGCCACCCCAACGGTCATGGTTGCAACCTGGGACACGCCGTCATCCGAATAAGACTGATTATTCTTCCTTTCCACGTTCCCGGCCACCTTCATGATTAACTCCAGGTCTGGGCTGGGTTCAAAGTTGGCCTGTATCTCAATCATGAATTTCTCCTGGTCGTACCAATGGCCAAACTGGAACTCAGAAGTCACCGCGCCCACCTCAATTAGGCACTCCCTATTGCGCTCCGCATCCAGTGAGGACATCAGCCGCACCCGCTTTGGTCCCATGATATGTATAATCATATCCCTACCTTCCGGGAACTCCTGGCTGCAGTTGCCTATGTAGTCCACCATGGATGACAGGCTGTGGGTTTCGATTGCTTCGGCCCTCTCTGGCGAATCATACCGTCTCAAACTCTTGTTGGCATAGGTCTTGCCACATATCTCAATGACCTCTGTTTTTTCGTTTTTCCGTGCCAGTTCCTCCACATGCTCCAATGCTGCTTTTAATCCTTCCATCATCTCTCTTATCTCCTTTTCATTTTTATTGGTTAGCCGCTGCCCTTAAGTCAATCGGGGATTTGCGGGGTTCCTCGTAAATTTCTCCCGTTTCCGGGTCAAATGTCTGCGCCGGCTGCCGCACTTCTGTATAGGCCGCGGCTGGGGTAGCTGCAACAGATGTCACCTGGGGCCGGTCATTTCCATACTCGGACATTTCAATCCGGCCTGTGCGGGCATCCTGGCCAACCAGGAAATACTGTCTCGGACTTCTGAAACCCGGCCAGTTTGGTCTTGACATCAAACTTAATATCAATCACTCCGTTTGATTTAGGCTTGAAATTAAGATTGATGGTCATTCCTCTGGCTGTCTCAGGATCCATGTTTGGGTCCAGGATATTCCGGCCTATCTGAGCTAGGGCCATCTTAAACTTTTCGGCCAGCTCTCCTCCAGCAATGTTGTCAAATGTGATTGCCACTTAATCACCTCCTCTTTTACATATATCTATCAACCAATCCCGCGATATCATAGTCCCTTTCCTGACTCCAAACATCCCAGAAATCAATTGTCCTTGAAACAGGACGTTCCCTTGCCAGCTCCACTTTGATTTTGAGTGGTATTGGGACAGCATCGCCAACAATCAGCACCTCGCCTGGGTTAAACATCGTAACAGAATCAATTATCTTGTCGCCCCCATCCGGCAGCATCCCTTTAATCAGAGCCTTGTCATTCTCATTGTTTAGCTTTCCGATAATCATGTTGGCGCACTGGGAAACAATGGTCTTATTCAGCTCTGATGGCCTCTGAGTGGCGGGAAACAGGGTAATTCCGAACTTGCGCCCTTCCTTTGCAATATCCTCAAATACTTCTACCATCCTTCGTTGGCTGGCCGTCAGCTGGAAGTTGTCCGGGATGTAAACATGGGCTTCGTCACACACGATAGTAACCGGCCGTATGCTGTCCATGTCCTGCTGGCGCTGGATATCAAATATCAATCTGGAGATAACCCCTATGATAGGAAGAGCTACATCGTGCGGCACACCGGACAGGTCAATGTTTTTTACCGGCTTATCCGTTCCCAGCACTGCCTCCATTACTTCATAGAGATAGCTCTGTAACTTCTCCTCGAACAAGAAGCTGTACCGGCTGTCCATCATCCGATCCTTTAACAGGTTCACGGTACTGGTAAGCTTTCCGTTGTACTCCCCCTTAGTGGTTTTGGCCATCCCAGCCTTATCCCCGGTTTTGTAAACCTCTCCTGTCGTGACCACATGATTATCCAGGCTTTCCATTTCATCTATTAATCTTTGATAGCTGAAATATACCGGCTTATTTTCTTTTCCATCCGGGCACACCCGGTAATATGCCTTGCGGAGCGCTGTCATCACCGTGGTGGCGCTCTCCTCGCGGATTTTAAGGATATTAGCCACAATGTCGTTAAACCCAAACATCCAAATAGGAAATGGAAAGTCCTCTCCAATACGGATATTGGAGGCATACGACAACTGGCTATACTCCCCATGGATATCAAACACAACCAGGTTAGCCCCCGGGAGCTTTGCTGTCTCCTCCAGTATCTTTGCCACTGTCTCTGACTTGCCGGCGCCGGTATTCCCCACAATACAGGAATGGCGCTGGAAAAACTTATTGCCATCCACAACCGCGTCACAGGAGTAAGCAGCATAGGTGCCAATGCGGAACCCTCCCCGGCCACGACCCAGCATATCCTCAAATTCCCTAATCCCGATACGGCAGATACTGACATTCGTTGTTGGGTATGCGTCTATGGCCTTTAAGAAGCGCCCATCCTTAAGGCTGCCGATGATGGTACAGTCAATACTCTTAATCCCGGTTATCTCTCCCAGGAAATCCTCCTCACCAATCCGTTCCTCCGAATCAGTGTCGGTCAGTCCTGTTACCATGGTCACAAGGCTCACCTCCCCATCAGACACAGATAACAGGTCATTGATGCGGATATCCCGGAACTCTGACAGGTTTGTCCTTATCTGGACGCTGTCACTTAATATTTTTACAAGTTTCATACATTCCTCCCTTGCAGCTCCAAAAGCTCATTATAGTTACGAATGGATGCCGCCTTAATGGATTTACAATAATCACATTTTCCGCAATACCGCGGCGGAACCCGGCCCTTTTTTACATCACTAAAGTGTTCTATGTTCTCAATAATTTCAGTCCGGGCCATATCCAGCGTTGACTGTGGGATTTGGAAGATATCCAGGTCCGTCACCCGCTCCTTGGTCGCTACCGCCAGATAAAACGGCAGGCGCTCCCCGGTCACAACCTCAACCCCTGCCTGATAGACAGCCCCCTGCAGGTCATACCTCCAAAGTGGCAGGCTCTTAAAGTTCGCCACCACTTTAAGGTCCGTGATGCAGATGCCTTCCAAATAGCTGTCCATTTTCATCTTCCAGGCGATATCCGGGAATACCTCAAAGGTCATAATCCGCTGCTTTTCCCCGCTCATAAACCGCATAAACAACGGGTCTGACTTTATCCGGCCAATAATCTCATTGGCCTTACGGAACTCGCTTTTCAGTTCATTCTTCCGGGTGAACAGCTCTGGATTATCCTGCATAAATTGTGGAAGTGTTCCCTCGAAGTAGGAATCCACAAAGGAACCGACCAGCAGTGCCCTGGTGATGGGCTGCTGGTATTCCCCACGTATCTTTGCCACGGCCATTGCCTCACATTTGACAAAATCCTTGTATTGGGACACTGAAAAGTACTGCTCATTGGCTTCCTGGCTGTAATAATTCTCGGATGTCAGTTTCATAACTTCCCCCTATTTAAGCCTCGGCTCCTGAGTTTCATCCGGAACGAAGGACGGATCCAGATCCTGCGGCTGGGCCTGCCCTGTTTTCTGGTCAGTTTCGTTTGCAGGCTTTTCCACTGTCGGCGGCTGGGACTCTGCCTTTTTTGTTTTGCCCTTCTTGTCCTTTCCAGTCCCTTCCTTTCCCTCGAATGGATTCCTATTGATTTCGGATTCGTCTACAGCCGGCGCTAGATCAAAATAATCTTCACGGTCTGCCATACCATCACGCAGGGACATGTATACTTTTTTCAGGCGGATCAGGTTCTGCATGGTAAAGCTCTCTATTTTGCATCCTATGAACTTCTCCAACATTGCTACTGTCACGCCGTATTCCCTTTCAAACGTGCCGGCAATCGCGCGGACCGTATCTTCCAGGGGCTCCCCATTCTCACCCGCCAGCGTTTTCCCACACTGTGCAATAGCAGCCTCAATCACATCCCCAGGGATAACGCCCAGAATGCATGCCCTGAGCCTGCGGGCTCCATAATTTGCTACCTGTTCGTAAATGTCTCGCGGCGCGGTGAGGGGGACAATGCCGTTCTTTTTTGATTCCCTGACATGCGGCACAGAGAAAATCTTTGCCTGTCGGGTATTTGTTTCCAAATCCCAGGCATAGGCCATAACCTGGCTTTCCCCGTTTCTTTGCTCCAGCTCAATGATTCCAAAATCAATATTCCCCCAGCTCTGCGCCATTGCCTCCGCCAGCCGGATGGATGGCCCAGTCACACGTTCGCCGCCGCGGGGATATTCATACATGGATTTTTCTGCCAGACCCTTACGTTGGCAAGCCTTCATAATGCGGTTAAAACTTTCAAACTCATTTCGCGGGAACTTCTTGGCAATCACCATGGCCGCCTGTACTTCCTGGGCCTGACGGCTTACTACCATATCCGCTATTGTTCCGCGTGGCGTTGCCAGAGCATTGTTCTCAAAAATATTTGCAACCTGTTCCATAAATCATTCCTCCTTAATCCAATTCCCGGAATAATACCATTCCACCAGCATCTTCCGGAACTCTTTCTGTTCTTCCAGTGTGCCGCCCAGACAACGCTCCAGGGCATAGGCGTATGCGTCACCCTCATTTACAATGGTCCCATCCTCAGGGCCTATCCCTTTGTAGTGCATGGATCTGCATCACCTTCTCTCACCATCAGCTTTCCACAATTGGGGCACGGTGTAATCTCGCCCAGCAGGGACCAGTGCCGCAGGCCACAACTGCATACCAATGTAAAAAATGGTGCTGTAATCTTTACATGGCTGCTAGGATAATAAGTTTTAGATATTTCCACCTTGCAATCCTCCGATATCTCCCTTATAATAAGGGTGTGTGTTTTAGTTATTGGACCTCTCCGCGGTTGCCGCCGCTGGGGTCCATTTTTTTTGGCAGCAATCCATCCAGGTACTCCAATGTCTTGCGGAACCTTTCACTGCCCACCTCGTCCATATCAAAACCCTTATTGAAATCAAAATTCGTTCCCTTACGCCAGCCGCCCAGCTTTACCCAGACCGATATGTCATGTCCGTAGTTACTAAAATCGACACTCGCATAATGGCCTGTCTGCTCCTGTACATCCAGGACCTTATCCAACAATTGATGGATTAACTTCCTATCCGCCATCCTTCCTTGCCTCCCTTCACAGCCTCACGCCCATGGACCGCCCGGTCAGTTCAGCGCGAATCCACATCTTGAGAATCTCAATCGCCTCACCAACTTTATCCGCTACTTCCCATCCAATCCATCGGCGGAGCCATTCGTCGTCCCCTGTCTGCAGCTGGTCCAGATACTCCTCATAATACTCGCGGTATGGGTCCAATTCCATCGCCGCGTAAACCTGCGCATCCTCCGCGTCCGTCTTACTCACGGACAGTCTCGCTGCCCTATCCGCGATTGCCTCCATCTGTACTTTTGTCATCTTCATATCCTCCTTTTACAACTTTACGCCCATGGCCAGCGCCATGACCACTATAGCTACCATCCACATCCCCAGCAGCCAGATGACCGCCGGCACAATCCACTTAGCTGCCCTCATGATTGGGCCGTCCCGGCGTCTCCTGCGCTGTCTGAAGGTCACCATACGCCTGTGCCCCATGATGTTGGTGAGTACCGCTGTTCCTGGCCCGGTGATGTCCAGGCGCCAGCCGGGATACTGGACCGCTGCTTTGGCGCGGATGGCTAACTCAGTTACTTTCCTCATTGGCTTGTCCCTCCTCTTAATGGCCTTCCAGCCAGCTGCTCTATCAACCAAATGTCATCCATCCGGAACCGTCCCGGATTGCATTTTCTGTTACGCAGGGTTGGAAGTGGAATTCCTATCTTTTTAGCCAATCCCTCATCGTTCAGATTGTTCCGCACCTTTGCCTCGTTGATTAGGATTTTCACCTCATCCCCCATTTGCTGGTAAGCACTCTTTTTCATCCTCTCTCACCTCCTTTTCCCATTGACACACACCTACTGCATAAACTGCGACAGCGCCAATTGCTCATACTCCGGAACCTTTACAAAATCCACCGGGAGCTGGATGCCAAACTGCTCGCACTCCATCTTGAATGCCTCCGCAATCTTATATGCCGGCGAGCCCTGCTTGTGCATGATGCGCTCCGTTACCCGGCCAAGTTCTGCCACGCTGGATGCTATCTGTGGATTGAGGGGACAAGGAAGCTTTCCTTCCTCCATTTCGTGGAATCGGTTAATGTACCGCGCCGTGAATTCTGTTCCTTTCTGCCCCGTCATCTTGTGGGCTATGAACTCACAGCCTTTCTTTGTGACCAGGAAGCAAGGAAGGGTTTTGTTCTGTTCTGTTATATAGGTAGATTCCTTAAAGAAATCGGTAAAGCCAATTTTGGCTTCTCCTAACTGAGTTATATAATTGCGAATATCCCTCAGCAATTTTGAATGCTCTTTGCCGCACCACTCAGCGGCTTCCATTGATGTGATTGTGGTTTTTGTTAATTCGTTCATGCGCCCTCCTTTTCGTCTTCATCTGATAAAATTTCTGTTACATCAACACCTAACGCCATAGCTATGCGCCCAACTGTAGTAGGCTTACTCCTTCCTCGAGTATATGCACTGCATATTGTAGGTATAGGTATTCCAGCTTTAATAGCTAATGCATTGCGGTTAAGCTGTGCTCTTGCCATAGCAATTTCAAGCTTCTTTTTATCCAATCTCAATTTTTCACCTCTTTTCTCAATCAAATGCTTGATTACTTTTATATATTAACTCAATCATTTGCTTTAGTCAATGTCTTTTTTAATCTTTTGCTTTATTTTTTTAATACTTTATGGTATGATAACAATAAGATTAGTGGGGGTGAATATGATGACAACTGGCGATAAAATACGTAATGCAAGAAAATTATCAAAAACAACACAAAAAGAACTGGGGAATATTTTAGGTGTATCCCCTCAAATGATTGCGCAATATGAAAGCAATGCAAGGAAACCCAAAATAGAAACTCTCCGACGCATAGCAAAGGCATTGAATGTTCCTCTCTATGAAATTGCAACATGGGATGAATATTCTTCTGAAGATTTTGCAGAAGATTTTTCTATGGTCTCAACACCAGATGGGAAAATTCAAATTTTATCAAAAAAAGAAGCGCAAAAACAATTTGATACTGAATTGTTAGATACTGTTCATCAACTAAATGAAACGCAGCAAAACAAGGTACTTATATACGCACACGACCTTACTAAAATATCTGAATATACAAAACGAGATACTTCTTACCTAGAACCCCGGGCCGCCCACGAACGTACCGACATAGAAGTAACTGATGAAATGCGTAAATACGATGATGATATCATGGATGATGATGACTTCTGGAATAAATAGGAGGGTTTTTCAAAATTGACCTATGATGAATTATTGATTGAAGCTGATGATACTGGCGTGATTGTGAAGGAAGCCCCTCTTTGTTCAGGAGATGGCCGATGCAGGGGAAAACGAATTGCGATTAGGCAGGACATACCCACACTTGCGAAGAAGGCTGATGTATTGGCCGAAGAGTTGGGGCATTATCACACCACGGTAGGCGATATCGTTGAAATACGTTCCACTGCTGATGAAAAGCAAGAACGGGCCGCCCGCATGTGGGGATACAACAAACAGATAGGGCTTGGTGGGATTATTGATGCTTATAAACACCATTGCCAGAACCGATTCGAGGTTGCTGAATATCTGGGCGTGTCGGAAGATACACTGGAGGATGCGATTGAATGCTACCGGCAGGTTTATGGTCTCAAAACGGTGGTAGACAATTACATCATTCGGTTTGAGCCTACGCTGCAGGTTTATATGATTAAGATGTTCTTTTAAATGATTAATCAGCCTATGGCTTTTTAATAAATTTCAAAAAGAATGGGAGATTACAAGTATGGAAAACACTAAATTTTGCAAACATTGCGGTGAGGTCATTGATGCGGATTGTGTCGTATGTCCAAAATGCGGAAAGCAAGTAGAGCAGTTAAATAGTGGAAAAGATACCCCTATTATAATAAATAACTCCTCTTCTTCCAGTTCCGGCGCAAGCGCAAGTGCTGCCGCATCTGTAGCAGGGGGTTATAGAAGGCCATTACCGTGGTATCTTAAGTGGTTTTGGATTTTTCTTCTTGGATGTTTTACTGGCGGAATTTATTGGATTGTTGGATTCATTTTAAGAGTTAACTGGAAATCTAAGAATTAATAAAATAAAAAGCCCCAGGAGCTACCAACTCCCAGAGCTTTTCACATAGATTTTCTCTTGCCGGACTGCTCCAGCAGATATATTTTGCTTCACAACCAAATTATATCATTCCTGGAGCGTCCTGGCAAGGGGCGTATTTATTTTACCCATTTTTTAGGAGGAATGATACCATGGCACAGCAGAAAAAAACTAAAAACAAATTACCGTCAGGCAATATCCGCATCCAGGTATATGACTATACAGACGTTGACGGAAAGAAGCATTACAAATCTTTCACAGCCCCTACGAAGAAGGAGGCCAAGTTTCTGGCCGCCCAATGGGCCGCAGGCAAAGCAGGCATGACTGCGGAGAACATCACCCTGTATGAAGCTGTCACGCGTTATATAGACGCCAAAAGAGGGGTTCTGTCTCCCAGCACCATAAGGGGCTATGAGGCTGTACAGCGTAATTACATCAAGCCGTATGAATTGGGACGCATTAAACTGAATAACCTAACCAATACAGCCCTTCAAGTATGGATAAGTGATATCTCTGCTAAGGTAGGCCCCAAGAGCGTAAGGAATGCACACGGGCTTGTATCGGGCACATTAGAGATGTTCCATCCTGATTTTCATATTAAGACCACCCTGCCTGCCAAGAAACGGCCTACGTTGTACACGCCATCGGACCAGGACATAAAGACCCTGCTACAGCATGTTGAGGGGAAGGAACTTGAGATAGCCATTTTCCTGGCTGCTTTTGGTCCATTGCGCAGAGGAGAAATATGCGCATTGGATAGTGACGACATACATGGAAACGTGATTGATGTAAACAAGAGTATGGTTATGGGGCCTGACAAGATGTGGCATATCAAACCGCCCAAGACCTTCGGCAGCTACCGTCAGGTAGAATTTCCGGGTTTTGTGATAGAGAGGATGAGGGGTATAGAAGGCCGCATTGTGAAGGCTACTCCAGACCAGATAACCCACCGGTTTGAACGAGCCATCAAATCAACAGGATTGCCAAAATTCAGATTTCACGACCTGCGTCATTATGCTGCCAGCATCATGCATGCTATCGGGGTCCCTGACCAATATATTCTCCAACGCGGCGGATGGGCCACTGATAATGTCATGAAAACGGTTTATAGGGATGTCATTGACTTGGAAACAGTTCGCCAGACAAAGAAAATCAACAGGCACTTTATCAAGGTGTCCGGTCTCTCAAAATAGAATGTATCACACGAAGTATCACACGCGGACCGTAATCCCCTGTAAAATAAAGGTTTTACTATGGGTTCGAGCCCCATTACTTCCATTTTTCGTACCCTTTTTCAGTTTACGATTCCATTTCATTTTTCTTTCATCCCCCAAAGCCTGTTTTTTCCAGCCTCCTGATTTTTCCCTTGCAGCCTTATTTGTTTCCGCGGCTTTGTCCAGCGGGTGGAAATTATCAATTTTAAGATTTTCTTAATAATCTATTCAAAGAACATTCAAACATTCCGGAGGATTGCATGCTATACTAAGTACATAAGAAATGCACGAATGTTTAACAACTATCCTTCAACCCTTTTTGAAAATCCGAAAATCCTAAAGAAAATTGCTCCGTACCACCTGGTACGGAGCTTTTTCTATGAATTCCATAATGTTTGACTTTCTCTATCTCCGGTATCCATCTACGGTACCTATCTCCGGTTCAGCCCTGCCAGAACTTCCCTCAATTTCTCCACATTTCCATCATCAAAACAATATCCGTCCATCCCGCAGCGGCGCGCTCCCTCTATGTTAAGCTCAAGGTCATCCACAAAGAAGCATTCTTCAGGCTTCAGATGGAACCGCTCAAAGAGGTGGCCGTATATTTCCTTCTGTGGCTTCAGACACAGGACGTCGGCCGAGAACAGGATGCCGTCAAAACAGTCCACTGCGGGCAGCACGTCCTTATAGCAGCTCAAAAGGCGCACAGATGCATTGGAGCACAGATAGATGCCGTAGCCCATGGACTTAAGCCATCTTACCACATCCTCCATTCCTTCCTTCTTATACATGTTGAACTCATGCCAGCGGTTGAAACACAGGGCGGCCAGACTGCGCTCCTCCTCTGTATCCAGGCGGGCCTGCATCTTTTTTAATGCCATATCCTCCGGCATTACTCCCAAGTCCAGCAGAATCCACTCAGGAGATACGAATATGGAAGTGCTGACCTTTTTCCTGGTCTCCTGGTCCTCTATGAAATGCCTGCACACTCCGTCCGCTATGTAGTCCACCAGGACATTTCCCATATCAAAAACAATGTTCTTAATCATCCTATCCTCCTGCTATCTTTCATATATGATGGCTTTGCAGCCTCCAAGGGGAACATTTCACCATATTCAAAAACCCGGGACAAGGCCCCGGGTTTCACGTCTCTTAGGCTTCCGGTTTTTCAACCTGGATAATGGCAGCCTTCTGCATAGGAATACGGCAGTTTTTATTGTTACCGAATTCCACAATGACTGTATCATCTGTCATGTCGATGATAACGCCATAGAATCCGCTGCTGGTGAGAATGGTATCACCAACTGCAACGCTTTCCAGCAATTCCTTCTGTCTTTGCTTCTCCTTCTTCTGAGGACGGATTGCCATGAAATATAACATACCTCCCAGAAGAACAATATAGAGAACCCAGAACATCGGACCACTTGTCATTCCATTTTCCTCCTTCACACCTACCGCCGCCTCGCCGCAGTAGTTTCTTATTCATCAGACGCCGTACTGATCGCACGGCCGGAACCTTCCATACCGGCAAGCTTGGCCGCTTTATACTCAGCATAACGGTGTTCCTCGATGGCGTCGCGAATCTCTTTCATCATTGTATTATAAAAATACAAATTATGCAAGGTACATAATCTCATTCCAAGCATTTCTTTTGCCTTCAGCAGATGGCGTATATAGGCCCTGCTGTATGAACGGCAGGCAGGACAGCCGCATCCTTCTTCTATGGGACGGGAATCCAGCTCGTATTTCTGGTTAAACAGATTCAGCTTGCCCTGGTTGGTGTACACATGGCCGTGGCGTCCGTTCCTGGATGGATATACGCAGTCAAAGAAGTCCACGCCCCGGTCAACCGCTTCCAGGATATTGGCCGGAGTTCCCACGCCCATCAGATATACAGGCTTGTCCTCAGGCAGGCAGGGCACTGTCACATCCAGAATATGGTACATCTCCTCGTGGCTCTCGCCCACCGCCAGTCCGCCCACTGCATAACCGTCCAAGTCCATTTCCCGTATAGTCCTTGCATGCTCCATACGTATCTCATCCACCACGCCGCCCTGGTTGATGCCGAACAGCAGCTGCTGACGGTTCACCGTGTCCGGCAGGGAGTTAAGACGCTCCATCTCGGTCTTGCAGCGCGCCAGCCAGCGGGTGGTGCGCTCCACTGAATGCCGGATGTAGTCGTCGCCTGCATGGCTGGGAGGGCATTCGTCAAACGCCATGGCAATGGTGGAACCCAGATTGGACTGAATCTGCATGCTTTCCTCAGGCCCCATGAATATCTTGTGGCCGTCGATATGGGAATTAAAGTAAACCCCTTCTTCCTTAATCTTGCGCAGTCCTGCCAGGGAAAATACCTGGAACCCGCCGGAATCCGTAAGGATAGGGCGGTCCCAGTTCATGAACCTGTGCAGCCCGCCAAATTCCCTTATAAGCTTGTCGCCGGTGCGCACATGGAGATGATAGGTATTGGACAGTTCCACCTGGGTGCCGATTTCCCGCAGATCATCCGTTGATACAGCTCCCTTGATGGCGCCCACTGTTCCCACATTCATGAACACAGGCGTCTCCACGGTACCGTGTACTGTTTCCATACGGGCGCGCTTGGCACGCCCGTCCTTTGTTATGACTTGATATTTCATATGATATGCCTCAATTATTCCTCATCGTCTGCCAGGGCAGCTTTAATCATGATGGCGCACTCAATCCGCTTCTTCTGCATCTCACAGCCAATGTCATATGCCCCGTTGATGGAGCCGCTGAAGTTATACGCGTTGGCAGAACAGCCGCCGCTGCAGTAGAACCTGGCAAAGCAGTCCTTGCACCCCGGCTTGGCGTATACATTGCAGGTCTTGAACTCATCCCTGATATCCGTGTTCACAACACCTGTGTCCACATTGCCCATAAGGAATTTTTCATTGCCCACAAACTGGTGGCAGGGATAGAGATCGCCCCAGGGGGTCACCGCCAGATACTCGGTGCCGGAACCGCAGCCTGCCATGCGCTTAGCCACGCAGGGTCCTGCCTTTAAGTCCAGCATAAAATGGAAGAAGTTGAATCCCCTTCCCTCCTTTTTACGCTTGATATACTCCAGGGCCAGGCGGTCGTATTCCTTTAAGATGGCCGGGATATCTTCCTCCTTGATGGCGTAATCCTCTGACGGGTCAGCCACCACCGGCTCCATGGACATCTGCTCAAACCCCAGATCCGCATAATGGAGCACGTCGTCTGCAAAGTCCAGATTGTTCCTGGTGAATGTACCGCGGACATAATAATTCATCTGCTTTCTGCTGTCCGCAAACTTCTGGAACTTGGGGACAATCAGGTCATAGCTGCCGCTGCCGTTACGGAAGGGGCGCATCTTATCGTTGACATCCTTTCGTCCGTCCAGGCTCAGCACCACATTGCTCATCTCACGGTTGCAGAATTCCATTACCTCGTCATTTAGCAGAACACCGTTGGTTGTCAGGGTAAAACGGAATTTCTTGTGGTGGGCTTCCTCCTGGGAACGGCCGCAAAGTGCGTGACGGGGAGGCCATACAGCTCGCCAACAGCAA
>UMET01011624.1_pt1 | contig 31263 bp, 27 predicted proteins | sample 1964821 | NCBI WGS metagenome assembly UMET01 (sample SAMEA4836027, study PRJEB28245) | human gut metagenome | biome: gut microbiome; material: fecal sample | place: Denmark | collected 2008
AAGAGAGAAAGAAGTACGGCTTAAAGGCAGCCCGTCGTGCTCCTCAGTTCTCCAAGCGTTAATTCTGGAGTCAGGCATCTGGTTTACACCAGTATGTCCCAACAAACGTATACAGGACCTTTCGGAACCAGTTTTCCGGAAGGTCTTTTTGGCTCTCTATGTTTTTGATATCATCAGAACAGGGATGGCTGAACCTTCCGGCTCAGGCATCCCTGTTCTTGTGTGTGATATGCAATTTATAAATTACCGTACCCCGAATTTGGTACCGCGTCTGAGTGTTCCGTTGCTGTTCCACTCTGTATAAACATATGGACCGCCGTCAGTGGTTCCGTTTTCGGTGAAGGTGTGGGTCTGGCCATTGAAGGTGCGTTCTCCGGTCTGTAACTTACAGCTGTTGCTGTCGAAGTAGTAGACATTGCCGTTGATCTTCATGATGCCGCCCTGGAGCTCGCCTGTATCGGCGGCGTAATACCAGGTGCCGTCCTTCTGAATCCATCCGGTACGCATAATCTGATCCTCTCCGAAGAAGAACCAGTGGTTCTTGTAGTTTACCCAGTTATTGGTACAGTAATCTCCGGAACCCCACTGATACTTTGTTCCCTGAGAGGTGTGAACGAATCCCGCAGCAAATGATGTCATAGCGCTCCCTGCGGCCAAGGCCATGGAGAGAGCTGCGATTGCTAAATATTTCTTTTTCATAAGAAGCATGCCTCCTTGCGATTTATATTAGTGTATTGCTTTTCTGAGTAAATTCTACACCATGGAGCGGCTCCAAGGTCAATACAGTTAATATATTCGTAAGGATACGGAAAAGTTTCGGAAAGGTTCGGGAGGCATAGAAGGGGTCTGCCATCCCGTCTAAATCCAACGGCCTAAATCCATCAGCCTGAACCCATCAGCCAAGCCCCGCCAGTCTAAATCCATCCTCCGTCCAGTCCGATGATCTGTCCGGTAAGGTAGGATTCCTTATAGCCCAGATGGTAAGCCAAATCAGCCACCTCCTCAGCGCGGCCAAGGCGCCCGGAGGGAATCTCGTCCACCAGGGCGATAAGGTCGTCCTCATCCATCCACTGGTTCATTTCTGTGTCAATGGCTCCGCAGGCAATTGCATTGACCTGGATATTGCTGGGGGCCAGCTCCTTTGCCAGGGCCTTTGTCAGGGCGTTGATACCGCCTTTGGTGGCTGAGTAGGCTGTCTCGCAGGAGGCGCCCACAACGCCCCATACAGAGGATATATTGACAATTTTTCCCTGCTTCTGAGAAATCATATAGGGGACCGCCAGCTTGCAGCAATTAAAAACAGATGTCAGGTTGGTGCGCAGCATGCGCTCCCAGTCCGCCGGAGTCATATCCTGGAGGAGTCCGATATAGGAGATGCCGGCATTATTTACAAGGACATCCACACCCCCGAACATCTTTTTAATCTTAAGGAACAGCTCCTCACAGCAAGCCATATCCCCCATATCTCCTTTGTATGCCAGGCAGGGGACCTGGAAGGATTCGATTTCTTTCCGGGTCTGCATCAGCTGTTCCTCCCTGTGGACACAGCTGATAGCCACATTATAGCCCTTCTTTGCAAACTTAACTGCCACGGCCTTGCCGATGCCTCTGGAGGCTCCGGTGACCAGTACGGTTTTACGCGGCATAAAATACACATCCTTTCTGTTATGGATTATAACATATTTTACCATACCAATGATAGAATTGTAAGAAATTGAATTGTAATAAATAATTTATTTGTGATATAATAATTACAAATTGTTTAACAAAAGAAGCTAAAATCCCCCCGCCACAGCAGGCGGATGGATGCATTGCCGGAAACAAACAGTCGTACTCTGTTTCATTACCGGGTGCGGATTGAAACAAAATAGTGAAAATATCGGCTTGGATCGAATAAAAGGAAAAGGTGAAACTATGTCTCATATTTATGATTTGATTATTATCGGCTCCGGACCGGCAGGTCTGGCGGCTGCTGTTTACGCCCAGAGGGCAAAGCTGGACACTCTTGTGGTAGAAAAGGCCATGGTCAGCGGAGGCCAGGTCCTGACCACCTATGAGGTGGACAACTATCCCGGACTTCCCGGAATCGGCGGATACGACCTGGGGATTAAATTCAGGGAACACGCAGACCGTCTGGGAGCCCGCTTCGTGGAGGACGAGGTTCTGAATATCCAGGATGGAGGAAAAGGCGCAATCAAGGGCGTGGTGTGCCAGGGAAATACCTATGAGGCCAGGTCCCTTATACTTGCCACCGGAGCTGTACACAGGAAGCTGGGCGTTCCGGGTGAGGAAGAGCTGGCAGGAGCCGGGGTGTCCTACTGTGCCACCTGCGACGGGGCATTTTTCCGCAATAAGGTCACAGCTGTCATCGGAGGCGGCGATGTGGCTGTGGAGGATGCCATTTTCCTGGCGCGTATGTGCAGCAAGGTGTATCTGATTCACAGGAGAAATGAACTGCGGGCAGCCAAGAGCCTGCAGGAGAATCTGCTGTCCCTGGATAATGTGGAGGTAATATGGGACACAGTGGCCGACAGTATCAATGGGGATGGAATGGTAAAGAGTCTTTCCCTGACCAATGTAAAAAACGGACAGAAAAGAGAACTGGATGTGCAGGGCGTGTTTATCGCAGTGGGCATAACACCGGAGAGCAGGGCCTTTGAGGGTTTGGTGGATATGGACCACGGCTATATCAGGGCCGGGGAGGATACTGTGACATCGGCACCCGGTATCTTTGCGGCAGGTGACGTGAGGACCAAGCCGCTTCGTCAGATTATTACAGCTGCTGCGGACGGTGCAAACGCCATAACCAGTGTGGAGCGGTATCTGGTAGAGAATTAGGGGAGGCAGGCTACAGATGAATAACTGGAAGAAAGTAATCGTGCTCAGCGGTCTGTGCAGCTGTGCGCTTTCTGTGAACGCTATGGCGTCCACAAACCTGGAGACAGGATCTTCTCTGGCGGGTATTTCCGTTGCGCTGAATAATTATTATGCAGGGAATACAGAGCCGGAAAAGCAGCTGGCTTCATCCTATTCCAACATACAGAACAAATCAGCCCAGTCAAATACAGCCGCTGGTTCCGCCAGCGGCCAGGGCAGCGGCAATAAGGCAAGCGGCCAGTCCGGCAGCGCGTCAGGAGACGCCGGTAAGGCAAAGACTGCCCAGGAGACCGCGTCCAAACCAAAGTCCTCGGCGTATGACAACATTGCCGTGTCCAAGATAAACGGCACGGTAAACATCCGTACAGAGGCCAATACCAGCAGCGGTGTCACCGGCAAGATTAACAATGATTGCGCGGCCACCATCCTGGACACGGTGGACGGAGAGGGCGGCAAATGGTACAAGATTCAGTCCGGTTCCGTTACCGGCTACATAAAAGCTGATTATTTTGTTACAGGACAGCAGGCAGAATCCAGGGCCAAGCAGGTGGGAACCACCTATGGCACCATAGTGGGCACCCCCAGCCTGCGTCTGAGACAAAGTCCTGACATGGAAGGAAAGACACTGACACTGCTGTCAGAGGGCGCCCATTATGTGGTTACGGGCGAGGAAGGTGATTTCCTGAAGGTGCAGGTGGATTCAGATTTGGAAGGATATGTGTTCAAGGAATATATGAAGACCAGCGTGGAGTTCAACAAGGCTGTATCGGTGGAAGAGGAGAAGGCCAAGGCGGCAGAGGAGGCCAAGCGCAAGGAAGATGCGGAAAAGGCCCTGCAGGCTCTGGAGGACGCGAAGAAGGCAGATGCGGCCAAGAAGACAACGGCAGCCACCACAAAGGCCGAGAAGACCACGGAGGCTCCTGCCACCACAGCTCCCAAGAAAGAGGAGACAAAGGGAACAGACGCCGTCACCACCATCGCGGCCAATCCTGAAAACGGCAAGGACAGCACGGTGGCAGCGCCCACAACGGCAAAAGCGCCTGAGACAGTGGACAGCAAGGGGCCGGGCTCACCTGGCGGAACCTCCACAGAGGTGGCCTCTGCTACCCGTAACGCAGTGGTGGCATACGCAAAACAGTTCCTGGGCAATCCCTATGTGTACGGCGGGACAAGCCTGACAAGCGGAGCTGACTGTTCCGGATTTACCCAGAGCGTATTTGCCCATTTCGGCATCAGTACGGGAAGAAGCTCCAGGGATCAGGCTGCCAGAGGAAAGTCCATACCAGTCAGTGATGCCAAGCCGGGAGATTTGCTGTTCTATGCCAGCGGCGATTACATTAACCATGTGGCCATCTACATCGGCGGCGGCCAGGTTATCCACGCCAGCAACCCCACCACGGGTATCTGCATCACGCCGGCAAATTACAGGACACCCTGTAAGGCTGTTACGTTTTTGGATTAAGAGATGACAGTTAAGAAATGACAAATATATGATGACAGACATATGATTATGAAACAGGGCTTCTGCGGATTCGTAGTGATTACGAATTTGCAGAAGCCTTTGCCGTTGTACTGCTGCATCCCGGATGTTAAGCATTTTTGGTGTATTCCTGAATGGAATCTGATGACAGAATCAGGTGGCGGCTGGCCAGCGTATACACTTTTTCAAAATCACAGGTAATGATGCAAACGGTATTTCCATTGTTGGCTATGCGCTGAAGTGCATTTTTTAATACATAAACCGTTTCATAGTCAATATACTTTTCAGGATTGACACAAAATATAATCTTTTTGCGAAGAAATTCATAGCGGTAAAGATACATGGCCAGCTTTTCCTTCTTGGGAAGATGGCGGCATGATGTCCTGGATGTGAAACCCTCGTTTTTATATTCCGCCAGAAAGGCCTGCTCCATATACTGCATCCGGGTCTGCTTTAATATGCCCATGGGCCCGGCAGCTTTTTTGTAATTGCTGATACAGATATTATCCCTGGTAGGGAGCGGTTCAAAGATACAGTCGTCCAATTCAAAACCCGCGTTAATCAGACTAGGACATCCCTCATGGCTGACCGTCTTGCCATAGACGGATATGGAACCGGATGCTGTCCTCTGGGGATGGAACATGGACTCCAGAAGCTGAGAAGATGCATTCCGGAATAAATCAAAAATAGTTACGATTTCTCCTTCATGCAGATGAAAGGAGATATTATACAAGGATCCATGGCAGAGCCCGTCTACGCGAAGGGATATCTCGCCCGAGGCCTGGGAGGGGATTTCGCGGTAAATTATGGGGCGGCTGTACAGCGTGGAAATATCCACTGTATTTCTTTTCTCATTGTAAATCCATTTAATGGTCCGGTGATCAGCCATAAAGTATATGCGGTCGGAAAAGAGCTGGAGCTGGTTGATATCACAGGATGTTATGAGAAAGGAAATGGCTTTGGTCTTCAGATACTGGAACATTCCGGAAAACTGAGGCGTCTGGAAAAAGGAAAGAGGGATGTCGTCCAGGATAATCAGCTTTGCTCCCAGAATGTAAGCCTTCAGGATTTCCACCAGATATTGTTCTGTCTTTGTCAGGCAGCATACTTTTTCCTGAGGTGATATGGACAGTCCCAGCTCATTCATCCAGTTCAGGGTTTCATGCAGTATCAGCTTTCTGTGCACAAGATAAGTTCCGTATTTATGCCTTCGTATCACAAAAATATTCTCCATGACAGAGAGAGAGGGAATCAGAGAACTGCTCCTTTGTATCAATGCAGTGTTGGAGGAGAGTACACGGTGTGATGACGGGTTTTCCTCATAACAGAACTTTCCTGCGCAAGGGGATACCTGCCCGGAAAGAATCAGTGAAAGCAGAGTCTTGCCGGAATCATGCAGCCCCAAAAGCCCAAGGGACTCCCCCTTGTATTGGTACATGTCCAGGTGGTTGATGAGGAAGGAATGGTCTTTTTGGAAGCACAGGTCCTGTATGCGGTATAGTTCTTCAGGCATGGGTATTTCCTCCTGACAAGGAAAAGTCATCTGACTGAATGGAAAGATAGGGAATGTGGATTTCCACATCTGTTCCCAGGGAAGGAGTGCTGGACACGTGGAGCCCGTAGGTTTCCCCGAATACCAGCTTCAGCCTCCGGTTGACATTCCACAGTGCGATGCCGGTGCTTTTTTTGCCGGATGCGGGAGAGACATGATATTCCTGGTTCAGGGACTGGTTGAGCTTCTGCAGTGTGGAGGAATCCATGCCCTTTCCATTGTTGGATATGCGTATATTGATGTGCTTTTTCGTAGACACTGCCTCTATGGTAATGATACCCTGGCCGGCTATGTCCGTAAATGCATGGACAATGCTGTTCTCCACTATGGGCTGCAGGGTTAGCTTTGGAAGCACCGCGTCCATAATGCTGTCCCAGGAATCCGGCAGGTTTACATTCAGAAGAAAACGGTTCCTGAACCGGTATTGCTGAATTTTCATGTAATTGTTGATGACGTTGATTTCGTCATTTAAGGTTGCGAAATCACTTTTTGTGCTGATGCTGTAGCGGAAAAAATTTGACAGGGAGTAGGTGATATCTGCTATTTCCGGCATTTCGTTTAATACGGCCTGGGCACGTATGCACTCCAGGGCGTTATACAAAAAATGAGGATTAATCTGGTTCTGAAGCGTCAGAAGCTCAGTCTGTTTTTTGAGAATTTCATTCTCGTAGTATCTGGCCCTGTCAACCATGGCTGCCTGTGTATGTTCTTCCAGAAGCTTCTGCAATTTTTTTTCTGTGAGAAATTTCATGTTTCGTCCCGCCTTATTCTTCTTATCAACTGTATATCTTGCGGTAATCCTTTGGGGTAATGCCCACGTATTTCTTGAAGAGCTTGCTGAAATAACGGGCATCCTGAAATCCTACCGAATATGAAATTTCATTGACGGACAGGTTAGAGTCCTTGAGCTTTGTTTTTGCATGTTCGATCCGGTATGAATTCAGGTAATCCACGAAGTTTTCACCTGTTTCCTTCTTGAAAATGTTGGAGAGATAGGCCGGGCTTAAGGAAACCAGCAGAGCCGCATCCTCCAGGCGTATGGAATCCGCATAGTGTTCCTCTATGTATCTGAGGACCGTGCGCACAGGGCGGGCATTTTGGGCCTGTACAGCCTTGTGTATATTCTCAAATATATAGGATACCGGTTCAGCCACAGCAGCTTTCAGGGCCTCCAGAGATAATGCATTGTCAATTGCGTAATGAATCTGGGTGGAAAGATAGTCCAGCGACAGATCCCCCTGTTCCAGGGAAATATCCATATGTATCAGCATCTGGCAGATATCCTGCATCATGGATATGACATCAAACAACGGAAAAAGATGCTTTGGTTTGAAAAACAGCTGGTTCAAGGTGGCCATGAAATCCGCAAAATGAACGGATTCCACGGCTTTTCTGAATTGATGGAGATATGCTTCCTTTTCTTCCAGTGACAGGTGGGGAACAGGCGCAGTCTTTTCCCAAAACAGGATTTGGCCGCATCCGGCCAGAATGCGGTAATACAATGCGTCTGTGGCATCCTTATAGGAACGGCTGAAGGAAGAAACCTCCGAGTAGGCAGCACCTGCCCCTATCGTGATTTTTAATCCTGCAAACATATCCAGAAGATTGTACGCTTTCTGGTAAAATTCCGTCAGGCAGGCTTGAAACCGGATGTCATCCATTACGGGATAATTTACGCCAAAGCAGATAGTGTTGTCCTCCACGCAGGAGAGTGTCTGGTAACAGAGATCCGCCAGGTCCTCATGGAACATGGAAATCAGTTTTTTATTCAGGGAACCCATGTGGTCAGGGTTATCTGCTCCCTGATTGTCAAAGTCCAGCTTGATGCAGAGGATGCGGAAAAGTCCGGGTTTGAAATCAATGCCATACTCTTCTGTCACATGCTCCAGCGTGATGGAGGAATCCTGTATTTCCCATATGATTCGTTTTAAAAAGAAGGATTTACCTGGGTGTTCGGTATGGACAGCACAAAGATCTTCACTGCCAGAGACAGGATGCTGCCGTAATTCCTCCAGAATTTTTTTAAGGGCCTGATTGAGTTCTGTTTCACTGATGGGCTTTAGGATATAATCATCCACAGCGTATTTCAGTGCATTATGGGCATATTCAAATTGTTTATAGCCGCTTACGATGATAAAACGGCAGGGGATATTAAGATACCTGGTCTGGCGAATCAGTTCGATGCCGTCCATAACAGGCATGCTTATATCAGTAATTACAATAGCAGGTCTGTGCTCCTGGATTTTCTGGAGTAGTTCCTGTCCGTTATGGGCAAAACCCGTAAACTCCAGGCCTAATTCTTCCCAACATATCATTTTTTTGATAAGTTCACATATCAGGTATTCGTCATCGGCAATCAGTACCTTCATTTTTTCAATAAGCACAGGAATCCTTCTTTCTCTCTTTGGTGTGTCAATAATATAGCACAATGAAAATTGGGTGTCAAATAAATGAAGGGTTAAAAGTGCACAAAAATAGTAGAATGAAGAGTGGAAAATAGAAATAATACACATATTCTAAAAATCGGTGCATTGTGAAAAAGCGAAAAGCACATTATGATAAGTTCCATCAGTAAACAAACGGAGGTATGAAAGGAGAAGGAGTATGAAGAAACAATTACTTGCATGTATTTTGGCGGCATCCATGATGGCAGGAACTCTGGCGGGATGTGGAGGTTCTGCCCAGGAACCGGGGACTACGGCAGCCCAGGATAAGTCCCGGGAGAGCGCTGCGGCAGACGGACAGGACAAAAAGAACCAGAAAGACGGTAACGGGGATATTACCCTTACCTTATGGCATATTGAAAATGATGCGAAGAGGCTGGAAGTGGTAAAACGCTGTATTGAACGGTTTGAGGCCAGCCACCCCAACGTTAAGGTGGAGCAGGTGCCTATGGAGAATGATCCGTATAAGACAAAGCTTACCACAGCCATGGCTGCCGGGGAGGAACCGGATATATTCATCTCCTGGGGCGGAGGATGGCTTCAGTCCTTTGTGGAAGAGGGCAAGGTTCTGGATATTGACCAGAATGTCAGGGAAATCTCAGATATCTATCATGAATCAGCCCTGTCTCTGTTTGAGATAGACGAGAAGTACTGGGCGGTGCCGTTCAGAGCCGGCGCGGCTCCTGTATACTACAACACAAAGATATATGAGGAATTAGGGCTTAAGGTTCCGGAGACAGTGGACGAGCTGGAGGCAAACTGCCAGGTATTAAAAGACAACGGTATCATCCCCTTTGCCCTGGGTAATTCCAGCCAGTGGCCGGGCGCCCTTACCTTTATCTGGCTGTCTCTGAGGGAAGGCGGTTCCCAGACATTCCTGGATGCGTTTAACAGGACAGGAAACGCCACCTTTGAGGATGAAAGCTTTATCAAAGCCGGACAGAGGATTCAGGACTGGGTTAAAAAGGGATATTACCCGGAAGGCGCTAACGGCATCAACTATGATACAGGCGGTTCCCGTATGCTGTTCTACAGCGGTCAGGCAGCCCATATCGTACAGACTAACAGCTTTGTTGCCAACTGCAAATCCGAGCAGCCTGATTTCTACGAGAACAACTTAGGATTATTCAATTATCCTGTGATTGAAGGCGGAAAGGGCAAGGCGGACGAGATTCTCGGCGGCGGCAACGGATATTCCATCGCTGCGTCCTGTGAGCATCCCCAGGAAGCCATGGAACTGGTAAAGGCCCTGACAGACCAGGAATATGCCCAGGATATGTCCGATACGGCGGGTATCCTTACCGGAATAAAGGGCGTGGACATTAAGGACAGCAAGCTGCAGCAGATGGAGGATCTTCTGGTAAATGCCTCCTACATGCAGAACTTCTATGACCAGTTCCTTCCTACAGAATTAGGGAATCTGCACAAGCAGACCACATATGATCTTTTTGGCCTTACCACCACACCGGAACAGGCGGCAGCTGATATGGAAGCCCAGGCACAAAAGGATTTGGCAAAGTAACAAAAGTTGATTTCGGTATGTGAGGGTGCTGCGGACAGCGCCCTCATTCCGGATAACGCTCTGTCAGAAGGAGAAATCATATGAGCAGAAGAAATAAACATATTGGAATCATAGCGCTGTTTGTACTTCCCGCACTGTTCTTTTACGGTACGTTTAATGTGGTGGGAATCGTCAGGACATTTTTCTACAGCTTCATGGACTGGAAGGGGATCAGCGCTAACCGGACCTTTATCGGACTTGGTAATTATATTGAATTGTTTGGGGATTCGTTTTTCTGGAATGCCATGAAAAACAATGTAATCCTGGTGATTGTATCCGTGGCAATCCAGCTTCCGGGAGCGCTGCTTCTGGCGCTTCTTATTAATCAGGAATTAAAGGGAACACGCTTTTTCCGCACGGTATTCTTTATGCCCATGCTTCTCTCCACCGTGGCAACAGGCATTATGTGGATTTTGTTTTATGATCCGTATTTCGGCCTGATGGCCAATCTCATGCAGAAGCTTGGGATGAAGAGCATCGCATTTTTGGAGGGAAGTTCCTCTATGCCTTCCATTATGTTCGTCATATGCTGGCAGTTCATCCCCTTTTACATGATTATATTAAAGGCAGGGCTGACCAATATTTCAGCCGATATTTATGAGGCGGCAAAAATAGACGGCGCCAATGGGAACCAGTGTTTCTGGCGGATTACCCTGCCTTTACTCATGCCCACGCTGCGCTCAGCCGCGGTGCTGCAGCTGGTAGGTTCTCTTAAATATTTTGATCTGTTCTATGTAATGATGGGAGGGGCCCCCAACAAGGCAACGGAACTTATGGCCACCTATATGTATAAAAAAGGATTTACGGAGTTCCGCATGGGATATGCCAGCACCATTGCAGCCAGTATGTTTATCCTGTGCTTTGCCATAGCGTGTATATTCCTGTACATTACCAGAAATAAGGAGGCGGCATAATATGGGCGTATTGTTAAAAAGAAGAGTAATGCATACGGTTCTCTATGTAATCAGCATTGTCATTGCCCTGATTACAGGATTTCCGTTTCTGTTTCTGGTTATCAACAGCTTCAAGGGAATGGGAGAGTACCTGACAAATATCTGGATGCTGCCCAAAGAGCCGTATCTGGGCAATTACCAGATGATCCTGAAACCGGATTTTCTGAGATATTTTCTCAACAGTGTTATCGTGTCTGCAATCAGCGTGTTCATTATTGTAGTGGTATCTTCCATGATATCCTTTACATTTGCCAGAATGCGTTATCGGGGAAAAAATCTGTTGTACTTTGCTATTATCGCCGGAATGATGATTCCTGTACATACGACCCTGATTCCTACGTTTACCCTGTTAAGCAGTATAGGGCTGACCGATTCCCTGGCCGGTCTGGTGGGACCCTATGTCAGCTATAACATACCCATCGCAGTGTTCATACTGACCCAATTTTTCCAGGAAATCCCAAAAGAGCTGGAGGAAGCAGCTATTATTGACGGGTGCAGCATTGTGGGAACGTTTAAAAATATCATACTGCCCTTGTCGGGACCGGCTATATCCACAATCGTGGTGTACACGTTTTTGAATATATGGAATGAGTTCATCAATGCCAATGTTCTGATCACCAGTTCAGCCAATAAAACCCTGCCGTTGGGAATCCGTGAATTTTACGGAATGCAGTCTGTTAACATACCGGCAGTCCTTACTGCAATCCTGGTGGGGTCCCTTCCCGTTATCCTTCTGTACTTTTTTGCGCAGGAGAAGGTGGTGAACGGATTGACACAGGGAGCGGTCAAGGGTTAAGGAAAGGAGAATGCGGATATGGATTTTGAGAAAAGAGCAAGGGAACTGGTGGGACAGATGACGCTGGAGGAGAAGGCTTCCCAGCTTCGGTTCGACGCCCCGGCCATCGGGCACCTGGGTATCCCCAGATATCACTGGTGGAATGAAGGGCTCCACGGAGTCGCCAGGGCAGGAACCGCCACCATGTTTCCCCAGGCCATCGGCATGGCGGCCATGTTTGATGAGGATATGATGCAGGAAATAGGCGCTGTGGTGGGGACGGAGGCCAGAGCCAAATATAATGCATATGCGGCCCAGGAGGACCGGGACATCTACAAAGGACTTACCCTATGGTCTCCCAATGTGAACATTTTCCGTGATCCCAGGTGGGGCAGGGGACATGAAACATTTGGAGAGGACCCTTATCTGTCCGGAAGGCTGGGAGTGGGATTCATCAAAGGAGTACAGGGAGACGGAGAGTACCTTTTGGCTGCTGCGTGTGCTAAGCATTTTGCAGTGCACAGCGGTCCGGAGGAAAAGCGCCATGAATTTGATGCCAGAGTCAGCCAGAAAGACCTTTGGGAGACATATCTGCCTGCGTTTGAAGCATGTGTGGTGGAGGGAAAGGTGGAAGGCGTCATGGGCGCCTATAACCGGACGAACGGGGAGCCATGCTGCGGCAGTAAGACTCTGATTCAGGATATCCTCAAGAATAAGTGGAAGTTTGACGGATATTTTGTTTCAGATTGTTGGGCTATAAAAGATTTCCATGAAAACCATCAGGTGACGGATACAGCCGCAGAGTCGGCAGCCATGGCATTGAAAAACGGCTGTGATATCAACTGCGGCAATACGTACCTGCACATTTTAAGCGCATGGGAAAAGGGGCTGGTATCAGAAGAGGATATCACACAGGCTGCGGTACATGCCATGGGTACCAGGCTCAGGCTTGGGCTGTTTGACAGAGAATGCACATATCACAATATTCCCTATGAGACAGTGGGATGCAGAAAACACCGCAGACTGGCCATAAAGGCAGCAGAAAAATCCATGGTTCTTCTGAAAAATGACAATATCCTGCCCCTTAACCGGAATATGAAGAAGCTTGCAGTAATTGGCCCTAATGCGGACAGCCGCTGGCCGCTTATTGCCAATTACCATGGAACGGCGCCCAGATATGTGACGGTTCTGGAGGGGATTGAAGCCCTTTTGGGAGAGGAAACCCGAATCTACTATTCGGAAGGCTGCCACACTATGAAGGAGAAAGTAGAACGGCTTGCCGCCCAGCCGGGTGATCGCATAAGCGAGGCGGTAACAGCGGCCAGGGAAGCCGGTATTGCCGTTGTTTGTATCGGACTGGATGAACGCTATGAGGGAGAACAGCAGGATTTGGGCAACCGCTTTGACGAGGCGGTGAGCATGGCGGACAAACCTTCGCTGGCATTTCCCAATTCCCAGAGATGTATGTTAAATGCCCTTATTGAGACGGGCATACCTCTTGTGGTGGTAAACATGACAGGAAGCGCCATGGATTTAAAGTGGCTGTCCCAGGCAGAGAGTGTAAAGGCAATCCTTCAGGCGTGGTATCCCGGTGCAGAGGGAGGAATTGCAGTGGCAAAAACTCTTTTTGGTGAGAACAATCCTTCAGGAAAACTTCCTGTTACATTTTACCGGTCCGAAGATGAACTGCCGCCCTATGAAGATTACAGCATGACCAACAGGACTTACCGGTACATGGAGGGGGAAGCGCTTTATCCCTTTGGATTCGGCCTTTCCTATACCAAATATAAGTATGGGAACCTGACCTGCCTGCCGGATGAGAATGGGAATGTCCTGGTATCGGTTGCGGTCAAAAATGACGGGATTCTGTATGGGGAGGAGGTAGTCCAGGTATATGTGAAAAATCTGGATTCCCCGTTGGCGGTCAGAAACCACACCCTTTGCGCATTTGCCCGTGTTGGCCTTGAAGCAGGACAAGAGAGAACGGTGAATTTTTGCCTTCCGGCCCATGCATTTTATGTGGTGGACCAGAGTGGGCAGAGGCGGCCGGATGGCCGGAGGTTTCATGTATTCGCAGGCGGAAGCCAGCCGGATGACAGAAGCTGCCGCCTGATGGAGGAAAAACCTTTAATGGCACAGCTGGAGCTGTGACAGCGAATAGAAAAAGGGCGAAGGAGGAGAAAATATGGATTTTTTGCAGGTAAAAAACGGAAAAATTGTGGACCAGTCCGGCACGGAGGTCTATCTCAGGGGAACCTGTGTAGGCGGCTGGATGAATATGGAAGACTTCATTAACGGCTACCCTGGCACAGAAAGCGGTATGAAACGGGAGTTTGCAAAAGCAATGGGGGCAGGAAAGGCGGAATTGTTTTTTGAGAAAATTCTGGATAATTTCCTGAATGAAGACGATATAAGGTTCATTGGGGAAACAGGGGCCAATTGTATCAGGATTCCGCTGAGTTATAAACATTTTGAAGATGATATGAACCCCTTTGTGTATAAGGAGGAGGGATTTAAACGTCTGGACCGTATACTGGATGCCTGCGAGCAAGAGGGAATCTACGTAATATTGGATATGCATGCCCTGGCCGGCTGGCAGAATTGCCATTGGCACAGCGACAATGAGAGGGGCGCGGTGATGCTGTGGAAATACCGTCATTTCTAGGAACGGATTATCGCGCTATGGGAGGAATTTGCCAAGCGGTACAGGGACAGGAGCGCGGTAGCCGGGTACGATCTTATGAACGAACCTTCCACCGGCACGCCCACCGGTGAGCATGCCTATGATTTTTACGAATTCTACCAATCCGACTGGGATGCCATTAACCGGCTGTACCGGGAAATTGGGGAGGCAGTGAGAAAAATAGATAAAAGACATATACTTTTCCTGGAAGGCGACAATTACTCCAGAGATTTTGCCGGACTGGACGCTCCCTTTGAGGAAAATCTGGTTTACAGCAGCCATAATTACATTCCGCCAGGGTATGGTCCGGGTAAATATCCGGGATATTATGACGGGGTATATTGGGATAAAAACAAACAGGAAAATGCATTTCTGGACCATCAGGGCACCCGCTTTGCCATGAAACATCATGTGCCCCTGTGGGTGGGAGAGTTTGGCTCCCAGTATCATGGGTATAAGGAGGAGATACCTTACCGGCTTAAATCCATGGAAGACCAGCTGGGCATTTACAATGCGCACGGGGTCCACTGGACCACCTGGACGTATAAGGATCCGGGAATTATGGGTTGGGTATTTTTGGATCCGGACAGTGAATATATGAAAATTATCCAGCCGGTACAGGAACAAAAGCGGATTCTGGGAGCTGAAAATTTTGTGGCAGATTACGCTGGCGTGGCTGAGGGAAGGAGAAAATCACGCGTACTGGCCGACTATATACTGGATGTGATGGGAGAAACGCGGATTGACAGGGCGTCCAATGCGTTTGTTATGAACTATGGAGTACTGAACGGATATGCGGGAGCCATGCTTCAGCCTGCTTATGCCAGACGCTTTAGAGGATACGGGGAGGATAGCCTGGAGCGTATCGCGGGTGCTTTTAAGCTGGAAAACTGCGTGAAAAATGAGGGGTATCTGGAAGTGCTGAAGGGAATGCTGCATTGATAAAATACAGGTTCTCTGATAAACTTAAGCTATTATTTACTTAGACGGCGGCGGGCTGTTATTACATATGAAAAAGGGGCAGATGTCATGATGCAGAGGAAGAACATGGTTTGGAAAGAACGAATGTCGGAGTACTGGATGATTGGTCTGCTCCTTTTTCTGATTGCGGTTTTTTCGTATATCTCCCCGGTCTTTGCCACCAGAGGAAATTTGTCCAACTTCCTTCGTTCCATACCGGTGTTGGGGATTGCCACGCTGGGTGTGGCAATGCTGATGATTTCCGGCGGTATTGACCTGTCATGCGGGGCTATTACGGCATGTGCGGGAACCATGGCTGCCTATCTGGCAGTTTACGGGTGCCACCCTGTAGTATGTGTGGCAGCAGGCATTCTGTGCGGAGGGGCCTGGGGACTTTTAAACGGTTTTTTGATTACGAGGTTTGAATTAAAACCATTTATAGTAACAGTGGGAAGCAATTACATGATTCGGGGCCTGACGCAGATGATTACAGGCGGTGTGCTCATTGGGGGCCTTCCGGGCTGGTTTTACAGAATATCCAATACAAATCTGTTTGGCGGCATGATATATTCAAACTTTCTTATATTCCTGGCATTGGGAGCAGCCGTGGTACTGGTGATGAAGTATACCATATTCGGGCGCTGCTGCTATGCTGTGGGAGCCAGCAAAAAAGCCAGCGGCCTGGCAGGCATCCGGGTGAACAGCCATCTTCTCAAGGTGTATTTTATTGAGGGCGCCTTAGCCGGAATAGCAGGGGTCATCCTTATGTCCTATTTGAATGTGGGGGCATCCAGTGAGGCCATGGGGCTGGAGGCGTATGCTATCGCCGCAGTCATTATAGGAGGAATCCGGTTTGAAGGCGGTACAGGCGGTATGGAACGGGCTTTTCTGGGCCTGCTTATCATTGAGATTTTTAAAAACGGAATGGCCGTAGCAGGGCTGAACACCTACGGCCAGCAGGCAGTGACCGGGCTTATGATATTGGCAGCCATTGTGATGGATTATTTTAGGAAGAAAAAGGAAGAGTCTGTATGAAATTCAGAATGCGATGGAACTTATGCCTGATGGCCTGTCTGGTCCTTGCCGCGGGAGCAGGTCTTACAGGGTGCGTAAACCGGGGCGGCACGGGAGCCGGGAATGGGAAGGGTCCCACGTTTTATTTGATTACTCTGAATGAAAATGGGCCTTACTGGAAACCTTTGATTGACAGTGCAAAACAGAAGGCCGGGGAGAGGGGAATCCGTCTGGTGGTAAAATCCGGACAGCCCGGAGATTCTTCCAGGCCTCAGAAACTCATTGAGATGGTACAGGAGGCGATTGACCAGAAAGCAGATGGCATTGCCATGGCTGCATTGGAACCGGAGAGATGGATTTGATGAAGCCATGGGTGATGAAGCCGGACATTTTACATGGTGTCAGTGGATAATCAATGACTTAAGCGTATCAAGGGCCAGGGAGCAGCTGGAGACCCAAATTATGTCGTATCCTGATTTGAGGGCGGTATTCACGTTGGGAACGGAGTCGGTCATAACAGGAACTATGGAAGCCATCCGATCCCAGAAACAGGAGGGGGTCTTATATCACTACGGATTCGACTATTCCCCCACCCTTGAGGCGGGGGTGGATGAAGGACTGATTACCGGGATTGTGGACCAGAACAGCGAAGCCATAGGCAGTCTGCTGGTGGACAAGCTGGCTGACGCGGTGGACGGACGGGAAATCAGTAAGGAATATCCTGTGGATGTAACGTGGATCGAGGCGGAAAATTTAAAGGAGTATGGAAAGAATCATAAGAGGTGACAGGCATATGGATATAAAACAGAAAAGCGCTCCCCAAAGGGAGCTCTGGGCACAGTTTGACGCGCTGCAGCTGGGCAGCGGATGGGAAGAGGAGGATATCAGGAAACCTCAGATCCTGTTGGAGGACGCCTTTGGCGACAGCCATCCGGGAAGCGTGCATCTGGCGGGGATTATGGAGCAGGCTAAATACGGTGTATTTGAAACAGGCGGATTTCCTGCCCAGTACCACACTACGGATATTTGCGACGGGTGCGCGCAGGGACATGACGGCATGAACTATATTCTGGCATCCAGGGAGGCCATATGCGACATGATAGAGATACACGGACGCGTATATCCCTGGGATGGAATGATATTGGCTTCATCCTGCGACAAGTCAGTGCCTGCCCAGCTTAAGGCGGCGGCCAGACTTGATATACCGGCCATATTCATACCGGGTGGCAGTATGAGAAACGGACCGGAAATGACCACATCCCTGAAGGCAGGCGATATATCCCTCAGACAAAAGCGGGAAGGCGCTATTACAGAACAGGAAATACGGGATTACAAACTGACCGGATGTCCTTCCGTGGGGGCCTGTACCTTCCTTGGAACGGCCAGCACCATGCAGTGCATGGCCGAGGCGTTGGGCCTGGCTCTGCCTGGAGCGGCCCTGATTCCGGCAACCATGAGGGACATTCTTTCATGGGCCCGCCGGGCGGGCCGGATTATTATGAAGTTAGCCCGTGAGGATATCCGTCCGGGCCGGATTATGACGGATAAGGCTTTTGAGAATGCGATGATGGTCCACAGTGCCATCGGAGGGTCTACCAACGGAGTCATTCATCTTACTTCCATTGCAAGGGAGCTGGGGATTGAACTTCTTCCTGAGATGTTTGACGAGATTAACCACAAGGTGCCACATATAGGAAACATAGCTCCCGGAGGCAGCCACTTGACGGAGGCATTCTGGTTTGCAGGGGGAGTTCCCATGGTGGAGCTGGCCCTTAAGGATATGCTGAATCTGGATGTGATGACAGTTACCGGGAAAACCCTTGGGGAAAATCTGGACGATCTGCAGAGGGATGGCTTTTTTGACAGATATACCGGATATCTGAGCAACTGCGGTCTGAAAAGGGAACAGGTGATTTTTCCGGTGAAGGATACGCAGGAGAAGGGATCCATAGCCATCCTGCGGGGGAATATCGCCCCGGACGGAGCCGTGATTAAATATGCGGCATGTGTAAAGGAGATGAGGGAGCATCAAGGGACTGCCAGGGTTTTTGATTGTGAGGAAGATGCTTACCAGGCTGTTGTGAAGAAAGAAATCCGCAGGGGAGACATTATTGTAATCCGGTATGAGGGACCCAGAGGAAGCGGTATGCCTGAGATGCTTATGACAACTGAGGCAATCGTATGCGATGAGGATTTGAACGGGACAGTGGCGCTGGTCACGGACGGCAGATTTTCCGGGGCAACCAGGGGAGCTGCCATCGGCCATGTCTCTCCGGAGGCTGCCTCAGGAGGACCGCTGGCATTTGTAAAGGACGGAGACATTCTATCCTACAGCGTGGAAAAGCGAAGTCTTGAACTGGTGGGAATACAGGGGAAGGAAGTGTCCCCTCAGGAGGCGATTAGGATACTGGAGGAGAGAAGAAAGGAAGGACTGCAGCCGCGGCCAAGCCGCAGAGGCGTCTTTGGCCGGTACACCAGAAATGCCCTGTCCGCCATGGAGGGAGCAGGGTATGAAGATTAGAGGAGGATGCTTTTATGGATGCGAAATATATAACACCTGCGGTAACCGCGTTTGACCATGAGGGCCATGTGGATATGGAAGCCAACAAAAGGATTTACCAGTGGCTCATAGAGGGGGGAATGGATGGGATTTTGATATTGGGAAGCATTGGAGAGTTTTTTGCCATCCCTATGGAAGAAAAGAAACGCTTGATTCAGGAAGCCCTTGATTATGTGGACCACAGGGTTACCGTGTATGTGGGTACCGGCGGAACTGTTTTTGAGGAATGTGTGGAGCTGTCACGTTTTGCCCTTGACAGGGGGGCGGACGGAGTCATGGTCATTTCACCCTATTACTTTAACCTGCCGGACAGTTCCATCCTGAATTTTTACGATACCCTGGCAGGGCAGCTGGATGGACCGGTGCTTCTGTATAATTTTCCGGCCAGAACTGGTTATGACCTGAAACCGGAGGTGGTGCTTGAACTGGCCCGCCGCAGGAAGAATATTGTGGGGATAAAGGATACTGTGGATGTAATGGGGCATACCAGGGAATTGATACAGACCGTGAAACGGGAATATCCTGAATTCCTGGTATATTCGGGGTTTGATGAATTTTTCTCCCACAATGTCATAAGCGGGGGGAACGGATGTATTGCGGGGCTGTCCAACTTTGCTCCGGAAACAGCCTCCAGGCTTGCACAGGCAGCAAGAAAAGAGGACTTCCGGCTTTTGCGGGAATATCAGGTAAAGATTGACCGCCTTATGGCCGTGTACGCGGTGGCGGAGCAGTTTGTTCCTATTATAAAGAAGGCCATGGTATTGAGAGGCATTGGAATGACCGGAACATGTGCCCGGCCCATGCTGGAGGCATCGGAAGAAGAAACGGAAAAGCTGTTGAATCTGTTGAAGAAGGAAGGATTGGTTTTATAAACAACCTTAGAGCGAGAAAAAATGCGCTTGATACGCAGCAGACGTAAAAGACACAGTATACAGAAAGGGACAAGCCGGCAGCCGCATACAGCGGTTCTGCCGGCTTGTCCGTATTATGTGTGAATCCGTGGTTTAGAACTCCGGCTCAATCAGTCCGTAAGTTCCGTTCTTACGCTTATAGACCACGTTCACCTGGTCTGTATCCGCGTTCAGGAACACGTAGAAATTGTGTCCCAGCATCTCCATCTGGAGGCATGCTTCCTCGGGAATGGTTGGCTTGATGGCAAATTTCTTTGTCTTGACAATCTGAATCTCGTCATCCTGTACTTCGTCCTCTTCCTCTATGAAGGCCTGGGAGAAAGAGATGGCAGCCTGTTTCTTATCAATGAGTTTCTTTCTATATCTGCGGATCTGGCGCTCAATGATTTCCTCTACCAGATCAATGGATACATACATATCAGTGCTGGATTCCTCCGCGCGGATGGTATTGCCTTTGACTGGGATAGTCACCTCGATTTTTTGTCGGTCTTTCTGTGCGCTAAGCGCTACGATTACTTCGGTGTCCGGCGTGAAGAAATGTTCCAGCTTGCCAATCTTCTTTTCAACGGCAGCCTTCAAACCTGGAGTTACCTCAATATTTCGTCCTGTTATGGTATAACGCATAAACATCAACTCCTTTTCTTGGGATAGTGACATTATATCATATTTATTGCAAAATTACAATTAGAACCTAAGAATTGTTTAACAATTTATCTTAATTTTTTATAAAAATTTGTTTCAAATGCAGTTAAAGACTATTGCATTCCTAATAGAAGACTCCCTGAAATGTCAAGAGAAAACCTTGTTTTTTCTTCCGTACTTATCAAGTTTATCAGAAGTGTACAAAAATAAAATAATTATAAAGTCTGAACGGGAGGCGCAGATGAAAAGTTATAAACTTGTGGATAATGTGGATAAGTTGGTGTATAACTATTTTTTGCCTTAAAATGGACAAACTGGGATGTGGATAACTTTGGGGGTAATGTGTATAAACTTCTGGGGATAATGTGGACAGGTAAAAAATCGAACACATTTTTTGTGCAATCTGCTTGGTTGACCATAAGTTTGGGGAAAATGGATTCAAAGCAGGAACGTATATGGACAAAATGTTAATTTTTCATTAACCCGTTGAATTAATCTTTCCCAAGTGCTACAATAAGTAAGATTGTATCATAGGCGTAGTATTTGTAGTATTTTATCTGAAAGGTCCGCAATGAAAGGCATTGCGAAAGGTAAGGAATAGACAGGAATCAGCAGGCAGATAATAGATGGTAGGGCAGATGCTGCAGATACAGGCGCTGGTTGAAAATTAGTTTCTATTATATAGGAAGAAGTTAGGAGAGTATACCATGAACTTGATTGAAAAGGTGTTCGGGACTCACAGTGAAAGAGAACTGAAGATGATAAGGCCAATCGTGACAAAGATTGAATCACTGCGTCCCGAGATGATGGCCATGTCGGATGAGGAACTGCGTGACCAGACCAGAATCTTTAGAGAAAGGCTTGCAGATGGCGCCACTTTGGATGACGTTCTGCCGGAGGCATTTGCCACAGTCCGTGAGGCGGCAAGAAGAACTCTGAATATGGAGCATTTCCCAGTACAGCTGATTGGCGGTATCGTACTGCATCAGGGCCGTATTGCAGAGATGCGTACTGGTGAAGGTAAGACGCTGGTATCCACCTGTCCCGCATACCTGAATGCATTGAAGGGAAAAGGCGTTCAGATCGTAACGGTCAATGACTATCTGGCAAAGCGTGATGCTGAGTGGATGGGTCAGGTCCACAGATTCCTGGGCATGACCGTGGGCGTTGTACTGAACGACATGACAAGCGAACAGCGTAAGGAGGCATATGCCTGCGACATTACTTACGTTACAAATAATGAACTGGGATTCGATTACCTGCGTGACAACATGTCCATCTACAAAGAGCAGCTGGTGCTGCGGGATCTGGACTACTGTATTATTGATGAGGTTGACTCCGTGCTGATTGACGAGGCCAGGACGCCTCTTATCATTTCAGGCCAGAGCGGCAAATCCACCAAGCTCTATGAGGTGTGCGATGTACTGGCCCGCCAGCTGGAGAGGGGCACCGTGTCCAAGGAGTTCTCCAAGATTGACGCCATTATGGGCGAGGAGATTGAGGAGACAGGCGATTTTGTTGTGGATGAAAAGGATAAAGTGGTCAACCTGACAGAACAGGGCGTCAAGAAGGTGGAGGAGTACTTCCATATTGAAAACCTGGCAGACCCTGAGAATCTGGAGATTCAGCATAACATTATCCTGGCTCTGCGCGCCAACAACCTGATGTTCAGGGATAAGGATTATGTTGTAAAGGATGACGAGGTCCTGATCGTAGATGAATTTACAGGCCGTATTATGCCAGGCCGCCGTTATTCCGACGGACTCCATCAGGCAATCGAGGCAAAGGAGCATGTAAATGTGCGCCGCGAGTCCCGCACCCTGGCTACCGTAACATTCCAGAACTTCTTCAACAAGTATACCAAGAAGGCCGGTATGACAGGTACTGCCCAGACCGAGGAAAAAGAGTTCCGCAACATCTATGCCATGGACGTTATCGTCATCCCCACCAACAGGCCTATGATTCGTAAGGACCTGGAGGATGCTGTATATAAGACAAAAAAAGAAAAATACAAAGCAGTTGTGGATGAGGTGGAGAAAGCACATGAGAAGGGACAGCCTGTTCTGGTGGGTACCATTGCCATTGAGACTTCCGAGCTTCTGAGCAAAATGCTGACTAAAAAGGGAATTCCCCATAAAGTGCTGAATGCCAAGTTCCATGAGCTGGAGGCTGAAATTGTAGCAGATGCAGGTATCCACGGTTCTGTTACCATTGCCACCAACATGGCTGGCCGTGGTACGGATATTAAACTGGACGAGGAGACCAAGGCACTGGGCGGCCTTAAGATCATCGGTACGGAGCGCCATGAGTCACGCCGTATCGACAACCAGCTGCGCGGACGTTCCGGACGTCAGGGAGACCCGGGTGAGTCCAGGTTCTACCTGTCCCTGGAGGATGACCTTTTAAGACTCTTTGGTTCTGACCGCCTTATGGCTATGTTTGAGGCCATGGGTGTGCCTGAGGGAGAGCAGATTGAGCATAAGATGCTGTCTAATGCCATCGAAAAGGCACAGATGAAGATAGAGAGCAACAACTACGGTATCCGTGAGCAGCTCCTTAAATTTGACGAGGTCAACAATGAGCAGCGCGAGGTTATCTACGCAGAGCGCCGCAAGGTGCTGGACGGCGACAACATGCGCGATCTTGTACTCAAGATGATTACGGATACAGTGGAGAATGCAGTGGATATCTCCGTGTCCGATGACCAGACTCCGGATAAGTGGGATTTACAGGAACTGAACAACCTCCTTCTTCCGGTCATTCCTCTGAAGCCGGTAACTCTTTCCGACGAACAGAAGAAGTCCATGAAAAAGAATGAGCTTAAGCACAATCTGAAGGAAGAGGCCATCAAGCTTTACGAGACAAAGGAAGCTGAGTTCCCTGAGCCTGAGCAGATTCGTGAGATTGAGCGCGTGGTTCTGCTGAAGGTAATTGACAACAAATGGATGGCGCATCTGGACGATATGGACGCACTGCGTGAGGGCATCGGCCTTCAGGCATACGGCCAGAGGGATCCGGTGGTTGAATATAAGATGCAGGGTTACGAGATGTACGAGTCCATGATGGCTTCCATCCAGGAGGAGACAATCCGGATTCTGTTCCATATCCGCGTAGAGCAGAAGGTGGAGCGTGAACCGGCTGCCAAGGTAACGGGCACCAACAAGGACGCATCTGCCCCAAGCGCTCCCAAGAAGCGTGCAGAGCAGAAGATATACCCCAACGACCCATGCCCATGCGGTTCCGGCAAAAAGTACAAACAGTGCCACGGAAGAATTAAATAATCCACGTATTACCAGGGCCGGTGTGATATCATCTGAACACCGGCCTTTATGAAAATGACTGCATATAACCATGAAACAGCCCTGAACAGGGGCTCACAAAATATAGATTGAAAGTGGGTGAAGCTGTGGTAGAGTTAGACAATTTTAAGTATACGTTATCGACGTATGACAAACCATTAGTGGAAGTGAGGGATTCACTTTGACCTGGACAACAAGGTCAGAAGAATCGCGGAATTAGATAAGTCCATGGAGGAGCCTGGTTTCTGGGACGAGCCGGAACAGTCCACCAGGATGGTAAGGGAGTCCAAGAACCTGAAGGATGAGGTGGACACCTACCGGGCATTGGAGCAGCAGTATGAGGATATCCAGGTAATGATTCAGATGGGATACGAGGAAAATGATTCCTCCCTGATTCCTGAGATTGAGGAGATGCTGGAACAGTTTAAGGAAACCCTGGAGAATATGCGGATGAAGCTTCTGCTCTCCGGGGAATATGATTCCAATAATGCCATTTTGCGCCTGAACGCAGGGGCGGGCGGAACCGAGTCCTGTGACTGGTGCAGCATACTTTACCGCATGTACTGCCGCTGGGCTGAGAGCAAGGGCTTTAAGGCCCATGTGCTGGATTTCCTGGACGGTGAGGAAGCGGGAATCAAATCTGTCACCGTGCAGATTGACGGTGAGAATGCATATGGATATCTGCGTTCAGAGCACGGGGTGCACCGTCTGGTGCGTATATCTCCCTTTAACTCCGCGGGCAAGCGCCAGACTTCCTTTGTGTCCTGCGACGTTATGCCCAATATTGAGGAGGACATAGATATTGAGGTGAATCCCGACGATATCCGCGTGGACACCTACCGCTCCAGCGGCGCCGGCGGACAGCACATCAACAAGACGTCCTCAGCCATCCGGATTACCCATTTTCCAACAGGAATCGTGGTAACCTGCCAGAATGAGCGTTCCCAGTTCCAGAACAAGGAGAAGGCCATGCAGATGCTGAAGGCAAAGCTCCTTATGGTAAAACAGGAGGAACAGGCGACCAAGGCAGCAGGTATCCGCGGGGATGTAAAGGATATCGGATGGGGAAGCCAGATACGTTCCTATGTGCTGCAGCCCTATACCATGGTCAAAGACCACCGTACAGGCGAGGAGAGCGGTAATGTGGACGCAGTGTTAGACGGGGCAATTGATAACTTTATCAGCGCCTATCTTCGCTGGATGAGTCTGGGATGTCCGGATAAGAATGTAAGGGAAGATGAGGCATAAGAATAGAACCAATGCGCAGGGGACCGGAATTTTCCGGTCCTTTGTGTATCCCTCATCCTCTGTATATCAAGAAAAATTACAGAAAAACAGTTGCATTTAAAATAAAAATGTGTTAATATCTTCCTCATGAGTACAGATGTATTTCTAATACGGACACACACCAGACCTACGAAAGGATTGGACAATGGAAGACAAAAGCAAATACTTTGTGGTGAAGCAGAAAGCCGTGCCGGAGGTTCTTTTGAAGGTTGTAGAGGCCAAGAAGCTACTGGAGACAGAACGGGCCATTACGGTGCAGGAAGCCACGGATAAGGTGGGAATCAGCCGGAGTTCTTTTTATAAGTACAAGGATGACATATTTCCCTTCTATGACAACACCAAGGGGAAAACCATTACCCTGGTGGTGCAGATGGACGATGAACAGGGACTTCTCAGTGACCTGCTTCACGTGGTGGCTGTGTACAGGGCCAACATACTGACCATTCACCAGAGCATTCCGGTCAACGGCGTGGCAACGCTTACGCTGAGCGTGGAGGTAAGGGAGAATACAGGCAATGTTTCCAGCATGATAGAGGAACTGGAAGTATTGGACGGAATCCATTACGTCAAAATACTTGCCAGGGAGTAATGAGCGGGTTGTGCCTTTCAATATCAGAGGAGAATAAAACACAGGGAGCGGAAGATTATGATTAAGACAGCAGTTATGGGGTATGGCACCATTGGTTCCGGCGTGGCGGAAATCCTTGACAAGAACAGGGATGTCATAGCAGGCCAGGCAGGACAGGAAGTGGAGTTAAAGTATGTTCTGGATTTAAGGGAGTTCCCGGACAGTCCGGTGGCAGACAAGATTGTCCATGATTTCAAGGTGATTGAGCAGGACGAGGAAGTGAAGATTGTGGTGGAGACCATGGGCGGACTGAATCCCGCTTATCCATTCGTGAAGGCCTGCCTTATGGCCGGCAAGCATGTGGTCACCTCCAATAAGGCCCTGGTGGCAGCCCATGGCACGGAGCTTCTGGCGATTGCCAGGAAAAAGCATGTGAATTTCTTTTTTGAGGCCAGCGTGGGAGGAGGTATCCCTATTATCCGTCCTCTTTACCGCTGTCTCATGGGAGAACGCATTGAGGAAATCACAGGCATATTAAACGGAACCACCAACTTTATCCTGACCAAGATGGACAAAGAGGGGGAATCCTTTGAAAATGCCCTGAAGGAAGCCCAGAACCTGGGATATGCAGAGCGCAATCCGGAGGCGGATGTGGAAGGCCATGACACCTGCCGTAAGATTGCCATTCTCACAGCCATGGCAACAGGAAAAGAAGTGAATTATGAGGATATCTACACCGAGGGCATTACGCGGATTACGGATATCGACTTTAAATACGCGGAGAAGATGGGGACATCGGTGAAGCTGTTCGGAACCAGCCGTATAAAGGACGGCAGGGTTCTGGCCTATGTGGCTCCGGTGATGATCAATAAGACCAGTCCCCTGTACTCTGTGAATGATGTATTCAACGGCATCTTAGTAAAGGGCAATATGCTGGGGACCTCCATGTTCTACGGCAGCGGCGCCGGAAAGCTTCCCACAGGCAGCGCGGTGGTGGCTGATATCATTGAAGCGGCCCAGAATCTTAAAAGGAACGTGCCCATGGGCTGGACCGGGGAAAAACAGGCCATTGAATCCATGGACCAGGCACAGTTCAGGTACTTTGTCAGGGTGGCCGGTTCCTACCGCAATAAGGAGCAGGATGTAAAAAATGCCTTTGGCCAGGTGGAGGTAATCGAGCTCTACGGAATGGATGAATTCGCCTTCCTCACCGCCCAGATGACGGAGGGAGAATTTAAGAAAGGGGCTGTTTCCTATGACGCCAGGGAACGGGAGCGGTCTGAATACGGTATCAAGCAGATGATACGTGCGGTGCTGTAGCATATGGCATCGGTTATAAGCCGGATTATCGGTGTGATTACAAGGCAGGGATTTCCCTGCCTGTTTCATCTTTTAACAGGACTTTACTGTCCTGGCTGCGGCGGCACCAGAGCGTTCCGGGCGCTGCTTGCGGGTAATCTGCTCCTGAGCATCCGGTACCACCCCCTGGTTGCCTATATGGCAGTGGTGCTGACAGCCGAGCTGGTAAGCTTCGGGGTGTCCAGGGCAGCAAAAAACCCCAGATATTATCTGGGGCATGAGAAATTTCTGGTCTACACCGGTGCGGCCATTGCGCTGGTGAACTGGGTGTACAAGAACTATATGCTGGTGGTGAGAGGCGTGGACCTGCTTCCACTCTGGCCGCGCTGAGCCGGATGAACGAAGGGGGAACCGGCAGCAATGGAATGGAAACCGGCGCCAATGGGGACGGAGCAGGCACTAAAACCAGATAAAGCCGGTGGTTTTAGGCAGCTGCATCTGCTGGTTCAGCTGTTCCTGGAGACGGTTGATGAACTCATTAATCTGGGGTCCGGTCACAGGGTCGCTGAGAGCCTCATAGTAGCTGGCCAGGGCATAGAAAAAGAAAAATGTAAGGGTGATGGCAATGACGCTTAATACCAGCCCTGCAATAGCCCTGGCATTAAAGGCTTTCCTGGGGCTCATATCGGCGTTTCTGGCCATGAGGGCAAGTAGGATGCCGATGACGCCGCAGACAAGGCCTGTGGGTATGGCGGTCTGGTTATAGGCCAGTGACATGGGCAGATAGAAAAGGCTGCACACGATTCCGATAATGCCTGCTATCATGGAACAGGTGCCCAGGCGTTCGGAGGACGTAAAGTTCTTTCCCTGCTTATTGGAAGGCGGTTTCTGGTTGTTATGAGTATCATTCATCATTCTGAATAAGGACCTTTCTTTTGTCAGGCGCGGCCGTTTCTGCCGTGCCGAAATATTGTAACTGCTATCTTGGCTATTTTATCACGAATTACCGGCACTGTCCAGATGAAGAAGCTTTCCAGATGCGGGGAACTTTCGGCCAGAACTTGCATAAGCGGTTGGGATGCACTATAATATAACAGTTAGTTAGATTACAGATATGCGAGGTTTACCATGGATATTATTAAAAAACTGGCGGAAGAACTGAATATCGGACGCCATCAGGCGGAAGCAGCCGTCAAACTCATTGATGAGGGAAATACGATTCCGTTCATTGCCAGATACCGGAAGGAGGCAACCGGCTCCTTAAACGACGAGGTACTGCGTAATCTGGATGAGCGGTTAAAATACCTGCGCAACCTGGAAGACCGCAAGAGCCAGGTCATTGCCTCCATTGGGGAGCAGGAGAAGCTGACCCCGGAGCTGGAGCTTAAGATAAAGGAGGCCCAGACCCTGGTGGCGGTGGAAGATCTTTACCGCCCCTACAAGCCCAAACGCCGGACAAGGGCCATGATTGCCAAGGAAAAGGGGCTGGAGCCCCTGGCCGACCTTATCAGCATGCAGATGACAGCTGAGCCTGTTGAGAAGGCGGCAGCCGGTTTTGTATCGGAGGAAAAAGGCGTGGCCAGTGTCCAGGAGGCCATACAGGGAGCCAGGGACATACTGGCAGAGCGCATTTCAGATAACGCGGCCTTCCGCACCTATATCAGAAATATAACCATGAACAAGGGCGTTATCCAGTCCTCTGCCAAGGATGAGAAGGCCCAGTCTGTCTATGAGATGTATTATAATTATGAGGAGCCTGTGAAGAAGGCTGCCGGCCACCGCATCCTGGCCCTGAACCGGGGCGAGAATGAAAAGATGCTGACTGTGAAGATTCTGGCTCCTGAGGAGCAGATTCTGGGGTATCTGGAAAAGCAGACCATTGTCAGGGACAACCCATATACCACGCCAATCCTTAAGGAAGCGGCAGCCGACAGTTACAGCCGCCTCATCGGGCCTTCCATAGAGCGGGAGATCAGAAGCGATTTGACGGAAAAAGCAGAGGAAGGCGCCATCAAGGTATTTGGAAAGAACCTGGAACAGCTTCTGATGCAGCCTCCTATCGTGGGACGGGTAGTTTTGGGCTGGGATCCGGCTTTCCGTACCGGCTGCAAGCTGGCGGTGGTGGACAGCACGGGAAAGGTGCTGGATACGGTGGTCATTTACCCCACAGCGCCTCAGAACAAGGTGGAGGAATCCAGGAAAATACTGAAGGATTTCATTAAAAAGTATAATATTTCCCTTATATCCGTGGGCAACGGCACAGCATCCAGGGAATCTGAGCAGATTATTGTGGATTTGCTGAAGGAAATCAGGGAACAGGTCCAGTACGTGATTGTAAACGAGGCAGGAGCATCCGTGTACTCTGCCAGCAAGCTGGCCACCGAGGAATTTCCGGCCTTTGACGTGGGCCAGAGGAGCGCGGTATCCATTGCCAGACGTCTCCAGGACCCGCTGTCTGAGCTGGTGAAAATTGACCCCAAGTCCATCGGCGTGGGCCAGTACCAGCATGATATGAACCAGAAACGTCTGGGCGAGGCGCTGGAAGGCGTGGTGGAGGACTGCGTGAACAAGGTGGGCGTGGACCTGAACACAGCATCAGCCTCCCTGTTGGAATATGTATCCGGCATCAATAAAACATTGGCCAGGAATATTGTGGCCTACAGGGAAGAGAACGGGGCATTTAAGAGCAGGAAGCAGCTGTTAAAGGTGGCCAAGCTGGGACCCAAGGCATTTGAGCAGTGCGCGGGCTTTATGCGCATTACCGGGGGAGAGAATCCTCTGGACGGCACCAGCGTCCACCCGGAGAGCTATGACGCAGCCGGGAAGCTCCTGGAAAAGCTGGGTTATAAGCCTGAGGAACTGTCCGGAGGAGGACTTATGGGAATCAGCCGGAAGATTAAGGATTATAAGAGGACGGCGCAGGATCTGGGCATAGGAGAGATTACCCTGAGAGATATTGCCGGAGAGCTGGAAAAGCCTGCCAGGGACCCCAGGGATGAGATGCCAAGGCCCATTCTCAGAAGCGATATTCTGGAGATGAAGGATCTGGAGCCGGGAATGGTGTTAAAGGGAACCGTGCGCAATGTCATTGATTTTGGCGCTTTTGTGGATATCGGCGTTCATCAGGACGGCCTGGTACATATCTCCCAGATGACAGACAAGTACATCAAGCACCCGCTGGAGGCTGTCAGTGTGGGAGATATCGTGGATGTAAAGATTTTGAGCGTGGATTTGGCCAAGAAGAGGATTTCACTGACCATGAAGGGCGTAAAGTAAGGATGAAAGAGGTAGGAAATGGTAATCGAGACGCGGAAACCGGAAGAAACATATGAGCTGGGAAGAAAGATGGGAAGGGAAGCAGAGCCGGGACAGATTATCTGTCTGAGCGGTGATTTGGGCGTGGGAAAGACTGTGTTTACGCAGGGATTTGCCGCAGGCCTGGGCATAGAGGGGCCGGTGAACAGCCCCACCTTTACGATTTTGCAGCAGTATGAGGACGGACGGCTTCCGCTGTACCATTTTGACGTGTACCGTATCGGTGATGTGAGCGAGATGGACGAAATCGGCTATGAGGACTGTTTCTTCGGTGACGGCGTCTGCCTCATCGAGTGGCCGGGCCTGATTGAGGAGATACTGCCTGAGAAGGCGACCTGGGTGACCATTGAAAAGGATTTGGAAAAGGGATTTGATTACAGGCGGATTAGCGTGGAGGATAGAGGATGAGAGTACTGGGAATAGAGAGTTCATCCCTGGTGGCCAGCGTGGCCCTGGTGACAGATGACATATTGACAGCAGAGTATACAGTGGATTTTAAAAAGACCCATTCACAGACCCTGCTTCCTATGCTGGATGAGATAGTAAAGCTTCTGGAGCTGGATATGGATACCATTGACGCCATAGCGGTGGCCGGCGGCCCGGGTTCCTTTACCGGGCTGCGCATAGGTGCCGCCACAGCAAAGGGACTGGGGCTGGCTCTGAAAAAGCCCTTGGTCCATGTTCCTACCGTGGATGCCATGGCATATAATATGTGGGGGGCAGAGGGGCTTATCTGTCCTATTATGGACGCAAAACGCAGCCAGGTCTATACAGGGCTATACCATACCAGGGACGGCCTGGAGGTGGTGATGGAGCAGCAGCCTATGGATATGAGGGAGCTGGCAGGACTTCTCAATAAAAAAGGAGAGCGGACCATATTTCTGGGAGACGGTGTACCTGTATATAAAGATATAATCAGGGAAATGCTGACCGTACCCCATGCCTTTGCACCGGCTCAGATGAACCGGCAGAGGGCTGCCTCCGTGGCTGCCCTGGGGATGAACGCACTTTTGGACGCCAGGGGCTGCCCGGGTGTCCGGGTGGTGACAGCGGCGCAGTTTACGCCGGATTATCTGAGAAAGC
>UMET01000858.1_pt1 | contig 30090 bp, 24 predicted proteins | sample 1964821 | NCBI WGS metagenome assembly UMET01 (sample SAMEA4836027, study PRJEB28245) | human gut metagenome | biome: gut microbiome; material: fecal sample | place: Denmark | collected 2008
CTATCTTTGCCAAACAAATCCCTTCTTCACATACCTTAACCGGTACCTGTCCGTCTATTTCACCGGCAGCACAATCTTACGTTTCTTTTCCTCTTTGGCAGGACGGTAAAGAACGATTTTCCTGCCAATGACCTGTACCACCTGTGAGTGTGTGCGCTCTGCAAGGACATCCGCGATGGAACCGCCGTCGTCCAGACAATTTTTCAGCACCGTCACCTTAATCAGTTCCCTTGCTTCCAGTGCCTCGTCCACGGCCTGGGTAATCTCAGGCGTAAGACTGGATTTACCAATCTGGAATACAGGATCGATGTTCATGGCCAGGCCTTTTAAATAGGCTCTCTGCTTGCTTGTCATAATAACTCCTTCTATTTGTAATAATCAAACTCCAGCCCATACATACGGACCGTATCGCCTTCCTCTATGCCGGCCTTCTCCAGGTCGTCCAGAACTCCCGTATTCTTAAGGAACTTCTGGAAGAAATCAAATCCCTTCTCAGAATCCAGATTGGTGTATCCAAGCATCTTGTCGATTCTGGGACCTTCCACCACATAAGCGCCGTCATCCGCCCTGGTAACCGTATAAGGCAGGTTCCTGTCGCCCTGGTACTGGACCTCGAATTCCTTCTCAAACACAACAGGCGCATCATCCACTGTTTTAAGCAGATCATTGATATGGTACAGAAGCTCCTTCACTCCCTGTCTGCTGACAGCGGAAATGGGGAACACCCTGATTCCCTTTGGCTCGAATTCATTTCTCAGCTCGTCAAGTATAATCTCAGTGTCTTCTTCTGCATACACCGCATCCATCTTGTTTGCGGCAATCACCTGGGGACGCTTTAGCAGCTCCGGATTATAGGCTTCCAGCTCCCGGTTAATGGTCTTTATGTCCTCCAGAGGATCCCTGCCCTCCACGGAAGCGCCGTCCACCACATGGACCAGGACCTTGGTGCGCTCAATATGCTTTAAAAACGCATGTCCCAGGCCGATGCCTTCAGAGGCGCCCTCAATCAGGCCCGGGATATCAGCCATGACAAATCCGGCTCCGTCTCCCAGGTCCACCACACCCAGATGGGGATTCAGAGTGGTAAAATGGTAATTGGCTATCTCCGGCTTTGCGTTACTGACAACAGACAGCAGCGTGGATTTTCCCACATTAGGAAAGCCCACCAGGCCCACGTCCGCAATGACCTTAAGCTCCAACTGCACCCACAGCTCGGCACCGGGCTGCCCGGGCTGCGCGTACTTGGGCACCTGCATGGTCGATGTTGCAAAGTGCATATTTCCAAGACCGCCCCTGCCGCCCCTTAAGATGACTTCCCTCTGGTTGTCACCTGACATGTCGGCAATGACCTTACCCGTCTCAAAATCTTTAAGAACGGTTCCCTCAGGCACCTTCACAATCAGGTCATCGGCATCCGCTCCATGGCAGCGTTTCTTTCCGCCCTCCTGGCCATCCTTTGCAATATACTTACGCACATGCCTGAAATCTACCAGGGTATTTTTTCCTTTGTCTACCTGGAAAATGACATCGCCTCCACGGCCGCCGTCACCTCCGTCAGGACCGCCGTTGGGAACATACAGCTCGCGTCTGAAGGACACATGGCCGTCTCCGCCCTTACCGGATTTAATAAATATTTTTGCGCTATCGGCAAACATACACAGTACCTCCTGTGGTGTGAAAAAGAGCCCCATACGCTAAGTATGGAGCCCTTCGAAATTATTCGTTGATTGCCCTTGGGTATACAGAAACCTGCTTTCTGTCTCTGCCCTTTCTTTCAAACTTAACAACTCCGTCTACTAAAGCAAATAAGGTATCATCGCCACCCCTGCCTACGTTGTTGCCAGGATGAATGTGGGTTCCGCGCTGTCTGTACAGAATGTTGCCAGCCAGTACGAACTGTCCGTCGGCTCTCTTGGCGCCAAGTCTCTTGGCCTCGGAGTCTCTACCGTTCTTGGTAGAACCAACACCTTTCTTATGAGCGAATAACTGAAGGTTCATCTTTAACATGTGTTACACCTCCTTAAACTTCACGTTAATATATGATTTCCCATAATCCCTCTCAATATTCTGAAGTCCCAGAATAAGAGAGTTCATCAGGAGTTTTGATTCAGGACTTATATCTGAAGTGAAACGGAATTCAAACGAACCGCTCTCTCCCGCTCCGCCTTCAAATCCATCTTCCGTAAATGCCTCCACTGAATTGAAAAAGTTAAGAGCCAGAGCCGAAACCGCCGCGCAGATGATATCCTCACCCTCATCGGCATAACCGGCATGTCCCTCCATCACAATCCCTGTGTAAACAGCATTGCCTGAATCTGTGGAATTCTTGAATACGGTTGCTTTAATCATATCATTTACAATTAAGCGTTGATTTTTTCAATCTTCACCTGGGTATAGAGCTGTCTGTGGCCGTTCTTCTTGTGATAGCCAGTTTTTCTCTTATACTTGTAAACGATCACTTTTTTAGCCTTACCTTCCTTCTCAACTGTTGCTGTAACAGTTGCACCGGAAACGGTCGGGCATCCAATCTGCAGCTCGCCGTTATTTACAACCAGCACCTGGTCAAATGTTACGGTCTCGCCTGCGCCTGCGCCCAGTCTCTCTACCTTAATGACATCGCCTTCTGCTACCTTGTACTGCTTTCCGCCTGTTGCTATAATCGCGTACATGAAAGGCACCTCCTATTATCATTACTCGCCAGCTTCGGTGACCTGCTTTCTTCCGTGGAATACTGGCAGACTCTTACAACCCCGCTGTGCGGCATACTGGTATATCATAGCATTTTCCTTTTCCGATGTCAACCGGAATTTCCAGATTTTTTGTCATTTGTTTTTTGTCATTTGTTTGCCACTTTTACGGGACTGATTCAGTCAGACACCCGCTCGATTGACCCGGCATCAAAAAGCTCCAGATACTGCCCCTCTGCGATGTTGACTGTGACCGGCTCAAACAGCGCGGCGTATTCATCTATATAATCATAATAATATCTCACGTCGTTATAAAGGGCGTAATACCCGCTGCCAAAGGTAAGGGGCGTGATGCGGTATGTGCCCGGTTCCATATCCCGGCCAGCCTTGTACATACCGGTGGTTCCCAGGGTGATGCCCGCCCGGTCCGCCTCCACCGCATACCCTTTTGTGATTACCAGATGCTGTCCTTTGTAAAGGGTAATCAGTCCGTGGTGCTGAAACTGGAAGGTTCCAATGCGCCGCTCATCCGTATCATCCTTATATAAAGTAATGGTACAGGTGGAATAGGCGTTCTGTTCCGATGTGTCCTCCGTAAAAACCGCATATTCTCCCGGCAAAATATCCTCGCCAACGACATAGCTTCCGGGTCCATAGGTGACTGCGCCTTCCAAAGCTTCCGTCTCAACGGCCCATGATACAGCCGGATACGCAAACGTCAGGGAGAGCGCCAGAATCAGGGCGCCGGCGCCCTTTGTGCCTTTTAAGCCCTTTGTACATCTTACCAATCCGTCTCCTCCTTCACGGTGATTTCCATACACGCCAAAGGCGTGCCATCATAAATTTCTTATGGAAATCATACCCTGCCGTCCCGGATTCGTCAATAAAAGTCACTGTTTTTTCACTTGTTTTTCACAATTCTCAACTGCGTTTCCAGGTTCCCGGAGACAGAAGAACCAGCATGGGGAACAGCTCCAGCCTTCCGGCCAGCATATCAAATATGAGCACGGTCTTGGACAGATAGGACATCATGGAATAGTTGGATGCCGGACCCACCACAGACATTCCGGGACCAATGTTGTTTAAGTTGGCGGCCACTGCGGAGAAGGATGTCATAAAATCATAATTGTCCAGACTCACAATCAGGGTGGATATGCCGAAAATCATAAAATACACAATAATATAAGCGTTAAGAGACCTTAGGGTATTATGCTCCAGGGGTTTTCCTTCAAACTTCAGCACCTTTACGCTGCGGGGATGGATAACTGAAGCCATCTCCTTTTTTATTTCCTTAAACGCAATCATGACACGGGATACCTTCATGCCTCCGCCCGTACTGCCGGCACAGGCGCCGATAAACATGATGAGCAGCAGGATTGTTTTGGAAAACTCCGGCCAGCTGTTGTAATCAATGGTGGAGTATCCCGTTGTGGTGATAATGGAGGATACCTGGAACGCCGCCTGGTGGAATGCCATAAACAGGGACGGGAACAGGCTCCTGATATTGATGGTGATGAGCAGGATGGCAATGGCCACCACAGCCAGATATCCCCTCAGCTCCTCACACCGCCCCGCATCCTTGGGCCTGCGTATAAGCAGCAGGTAGTACACATTAAAATTCACGCCAAAGAGCAGCATAAAAATAGTGATGACAGCCTGCTGGTACACCGTGTAATCAGCCTGCCCTGAATTACGGCAGGCAAAGCCTCCTGTGCCGGCAGCCCCGAAGCTCATGCATATGCTGTCAAATAAGGGCATTTTTCCAAGCAGCAAAAGGATCATCATGACAATGGTCATGCAAAAATAGATGGAGTACAGCAGTTTGGCGGTAATGCGGATTTTAGGCACCAGCTTTCCCACGGAAGGGCCCGGGCTCTCCGCCCGCATAATATGCATGTTATAATCCCCTGCCATGGGCAGAATCGCCAGGATAAACACAAGAATTCCCATACCGCCGATCCAGTGGGAAAAGCTTCTCCACATCAGGGTGGCGTGGGACATGTCCTCCACCTTGGGGATAATACTGGACCCTGTGGTGGTAAAACCTGATACGATTTCAAACATGGCGTCAATGATATGGGGAATCTCTCCGCTTATGACAAAGGGCATGCATCCGAAAAAGCTCAACACAATCCATCCCAGGGAAACCGTCACAAATCCTTCCCTGGCAAAAAACATCTTTGTGCATGGCTTCTTCCTGGTGCACATAAATCCCAGCAGACCGCAGACAGCCGCAACGCCCAGATAGATAAAGCCGATGCTTTCCCTGTAGACAACAGCCGTAACAACGGGCAGTGTCATGAAAATGGCTTCCATATTCATGATCCAGCCCAGCATATAGATGATTATACTTCGATTCATGTCCCGCCCGCCTTTACATTAAGATATCCTTTAAATCATTAAGCCCTGTATGAGTGGTCACAATGATGACTGTGTCCCCTGCCTCCAGGGTATCCTTGCCTCGGGGCATGATAATGCGGCCGTTGCGGTTGATGCATGCCACCAACAGGTTATTCCTGGTCCTCAGCTTCTCCAGCGGAATCCCCAGTACAGGCGAATCTCCCCTCACCCTGAATTCCAGAGCCTCGGCCTTGTCGGCCACGATTTTATACAGTGTCTCTATGTTGCTGCCCATGGAGTTCTGCATGGCCCTTACATACTGCAGTATGATGTCGGCTGTCAGCATCTTGGGGTATATGACGCTCCCCAGGTTCAGGGCGTTGATTACATTTTCAAAGGCTATTTTATTAACCTTGGTGATCAGCTTGGCCCTGGACTGGCTGGCTGCATATAAGGACAGCAGTATATTTTCCTCATCAAACCCCGTAAGGGAGGCAAATGCTTCTGTCTGCCGGATACCTTCTTCCAGCAGCAGCTTCTGGTCCGAACCATCCCCGTGTATAATCATTGCATGAGGAAGAAGCTCACTTAAGATCCTGCACCGCTCCTCGTCCTGCTCAATAATCTTAATTTTTATCTTGGTATCAGCCAGGGCCTTGGCCAGGTAAACGGTCAGCTTTCCTCCGCCCACAAACATGGCGGAATTGACTGTGTTGTTCTCAATTCCTGCTTTGCGGAAGAAATCAGCACATTCTGCATGAGGAGCAATGAAGGATATCTTGTCCCCGCCTTTCATCTCAAAATTGCCGTCCGGTATCACCACATCGTCTCCGCGCTCCACGGCGCAGATCAGCACATTGCTCTTTAACCGGCTCACCACATCCATTACCTTCATCCGGTCCAGAATGGAATCCTTGGGAATCAGGAATTTGAGAAGCTCAGTCCTGCCCTTGGCAAACAGCTCAATCTTGATGGCGTTGGGGAAACGAAGCAGCCTGGCAATCTCCCTGGCCGCGGCCAGCTCAGGATTGATGGCCAGAGAAAGATTCAGTTCTTCCCTGATATAGTTGATTTCCGCTGAATATTCAGGGTTGCGGATACGGGCAATGGTATGGCAGTTGCCTGCTTTCTTTGCAATCAAACAGCAGAGCATGTTAAGCTCATCTGAATTGGTGGTGGCAATCAGCAAATCCGCTTCCTTGATCCCTGCCTCCATCTGTACCTGATACACGGCTCCGTTTCCGGTAACGCTCATAACATCCGTGCTGTCCGAAATGGACTGAAGCGCTTCGCTGTCACAGTCAATCAGCGTAATATCATGGTTTTCCCTGTTCAGCTGCTCTGCCAGTGTGGTTCCCACCTTACCGCAGCCCACAATTATGATTTTCATATTTCTTCCTCTTTATCCCCTGTGTATTGTCATATTCAGACCTGTTCGTGGAGCGGCTTTCTCACTTTCTTTCTGGTGAGCTCCACCAGGTTCAAAGCCGTCATATCCACCACCGTGGTCTTTACCGGGTCTTTCAAAACAACTTCTCCTAAATGGGCAAGAAGGGCCTTCCTGTCCTCATCCCTCTCCATATCAATAAAATCCACAATGATGATACCGGAAAGGTTGCGTAGCCTAAGCTGCCGTCCAATCTCATCCGCAGCCTCCATATTTATCTTGTATACGGTGTCCTGCATCTTTTTCCTGCCTGAGTACTTCCCTGTATTAACATCAATAACCGTCATGGCTTCTGTGGGCTCTATGACCAGGTATCCCCCGGACTTTAACCATACGTTCTTACCCAGTGCCTTTTCAAAAGCAGTTTCCAGGCTGTAAAGCCTGCCAAGGGGCAGAAGGCTGTCCTCATAAAGGGTCAGGCGTCCCGCGTCTTCCTTCTGGCACATTTCCAGATACGCCTTCAACTCCCTGTGGTACTCAGGAACATCTGTAATAATTTCTTCCAGGGTCCCGCCAAAGGAATCCCTTATAGCCGCTATATAGCCCGGCAGCGCCCTGTAAAGACAGCTGTAGCAGACTCTGCACCCAGCTTCCGCCGAAAGCCTTTGCCATGTCCGCATCAGCTCAGCCAGTTCCTCCCGCACAGCACTTTCCTCCACCGTAACTGCATTGGTCCGGACAATAACGCCCAGGTCCTTAGTTCCGGCCAGGTCACTTTCCAGAAGCCCGCGAAGCCTGGCCTTGTAGGAGGCATCACGGATTTTCGCGGAAAAACCGATTCCGGTCTTTCCCACAGTCAGCACGCAGTACCGCCCGGTAAAGGACAGACGTTCCGTGACCACCGGAGCCTTTGATTTCACAGCATCTTTGCTGACCTGCACCACCAGCTCGTCGCCGGTCTTAATACGTTCCGGCTTCCACCGCTCCTGAAGGCTGTAGTATCCGGTACATCCCGGTCCTATGTCAATAAAGGCGGCATTGATATTGCTTACCACCTTCTGTACCTTGCCGATATAGATATTGCCCAGCAGGGAGTCTGCGGTATCCGGTTCCAGCATAAGCTGGCTTATCTTTCCGTCTGATACCACGGCCGTACAGACCTTATCCCCCCGCCGGGTCACTACTAATTTGTCCATTATCTGATTTCCTCACCCAGCTGTTCCAGAGAGATAAAGGAGTGAATACCGGCTTCCTTCTCAGCATCAGAGGCCCTGTCCGCATATACTTCTTCCCTCTGTACCATAAAGGCAAAGGGCGGGCGCTCCTTTCCCAGGAACCCGTAATACGCATCCAGCACCTGTTCCGGTTTCACATTGGCAGCGCTGCCTGCGGATATTTTCATAAACAGACGGGGACCTTCCATTTCGCCATCCCCCTCAGGACAGATTCTGAGCTCATAAACCAGGGGCTTTAAATCCATCTCCTTTTCACCGCGCTTGGTTTTCTTTGTCACCATGACGCTGGGACGCTCAAAAAAGGCAATAAGCCCCTGAAACCACGTTTCCTTATCCATGTCCTCCGGCTCGTATCCCGGTCTGAAGGCCAGGGTATAATCCCCGGCCCCGACTATGGACATGGCATTGGCCGCGTCATCCGGCAGACCCCTGTAGCTTACAATCTCAAAGCCTTCCGACATCACCCCGTTCAGACATTTCTTCATGGTTTCCGAATCTTTGGTGGAGGCCACTTCTATGTCCACGTATTCCCCTCTGCTGGTAATTCCCACTCCCAAAGGGGCCGCAAAGGACATGATCTGGTGAGGGGAGAATCCTCCGCTGTAACATACATCCACATCCGCCCTGCGTATGGCCTTCTGGAAATAACGCATCACGTCCAGGTGGCCGATAAATTTCATTGTTCCATATTTTCTGAATTTAATCCGAATTTTCATTTATCCTATTCCTTTACGGTTTCATAACAGACGCCGCAGCCAAAATCCCTGGCTCCGCAGCCTGAACATCTCTGACGGCAGTTAGGCGTCACTTCTTCCTTCACGGCATGGTTCCACTCACGGATCAGGAATTCCTTTGATACGCCTGCATCAATGAAATCCCACGGGAATACCTCATCCAGACTTCTCTCCCTGGTGGTATAAAATCCGATATCCACGCCGCAGGTTTCAAAGGCCTTCATCCACACATCATTCTTAAAATATTCAGACCAGGAGTCATAGATGGCCCCTGTGCGGTAGGCTTCTTCTATCACGGCCCCGACCCTGCGGTCGCCTCTGGCCAGTACGCCCTCCAGCACGGTAAGCTCCGCCTCATGCCAGTTATATTTAAGGCTCTTGAAATTCTTCATCTCACGGAACTTGCCCCGGACGATATTGGCTCTCTCAATGAATTCTTCCTTTGTACACATCCTGGCCCACTGGAACGGTGTAAAGGGCTTTGGCACAAAGAAGGAGGAGCTGGCTACAATCTGTACCTTTCCGTTTCTCCGGTCCTTGGGGATATCATAGTAGGCTTCCGCAATCTTTTCAGAAAGCAGCGCAATTCCCTCCATATCCTCCACTGTCTCCGTGGGCAGACCCAGCATAAAATACAGCTTCACCCGGTTCCAGCCTGATTCAAAGGCATCTGTTGCTCCCTTCAGTATCACTTCTTCGGTCAGCCCCTTATTGATGACGTCACGCAGTCTCTGGGAACCCGCCTCCGGCGCAAAGGTAAGGCTGCTCTTTTTCACATCCTGCACCTTGCTCATGACGTCCAGAGAAAATGCGTCGATGCGCAGGGAAGGCAGGGATATATTCACGCCTTTGCCCTTGAATTCGTCAATGAGGAAATTGACCAGGCCCTCTAACTGGCTGTAATCGCTGGAGCTTAAGGAGCTTAGGGATATCTCCTCATGGCCCGTGCTCTTTAACATGTCGCTGGCATAGTGCTTCAGATATTCCAGGCTGTGCTCTCTGAGGGGCCTGTACACATCCCCAGCCTGGCAGAACCGGCACCCGCGGATACAGCCCCGCTGAATTTCCAGCACCACCCTGTCCTGGGTCACTTTGATAAATGGCACCAGCGGCTTTTCAATATATCCCACACTATCCATGTCCGTTACCACTTGTTTGGTAACCACCGGCATGGCATGTTCATTATTTGGCAGAAAACATTCAATGGTACCGTCTTCCTTATAGGTCACATCATAAAAAGCAGGCACATAGATGCCCGGTATCTCCGCCGCCATTTCCAGAAACTGCTTTCTGGTGCCGCCGGCCTTCTTATTCTCCTTGTAGCGGTCCATCAGCTCAAAATATACGGTTTCGCCCTCTCCGATATAAAACAGGTCAAAAAAGTCAGCCAGCGGTTCCGGATTATATGCGCAGGGCCCGCCTCCGATAACAATGGGGTCATTCTCCGTTCTGTCGCATGTATGGAGGGGAATCTGTGAAAGGTCCAGAATCTGAAGCACGTTGGTGTAACACATCTCGTACTGGAGTGTGATTCCCAGAAAATCAAAATTCTTTACCGGCTCCTGGGTTTCCAGGGTAAATAGCGGTATCTTCTTCTCCCTGAGTATGGGGTCTAAGTCTGTCCACGGGGAATAAACCCGCTCGCAGCAGATGTCCTCCCTGTTGTTAAACATGGAATACAGAATCTGAATGCCCAGGTGGGACATACCGATTTCATACACGTCAGGGAAACACATGGCGAAGCGGACATCCACTTTTTCAGGGTCCTTAATCACCATATTTACCTCGCCTCCGATATAGCGGGCGGGTTGTTGAATGCTTAGTAATATCTCATCATTTAAAGCTAGTTTTCTCATGGTTTTTCCTTATTTATTGTGCTGTTTACACAGTATTTTTGGCTTGTAGCAAGGGCCGGTCCAAATCGAAAAGAGCCGGAGTTCAGGTCCTTATTCTGCTCTTTTCTGCTCTTTTTCACCCCTTTTTCAAAGATAATCAGGCCCCTTTATTTTAATTACGACATTTTTTACCCCAACTATATAATACGGGATAAAACATTATGCCACAATGCCTAATTATAAGGCATTTCACAGTATTAAGCAACACCATTCGGCAGTAGTTTCATTTCATTTGATTAATTTCATTATAAGCACCCATGCGATATGAGTCTTCCTGTTTTGTTATTTTCCCCTGCTTCCCTTATAAAGCAATCCATATTTTCATACGAAAGCTTCAAGCTGTCTCTCTTTCCTTTTGTTACTGCCTTCATAAGCAGTCTGTCAATGGTTTTCATTTTCTCTATCCGCGCTTCGCCTCCAAAGGCTTTGACAGCAGCCGCATTTTTCAGCAATGTGTGCGCATTTTCTTTGAAACGTAGCCTATGTAAATGGAACTCCCCAAAATAACGGTATCATACATCTCCAAATCAATGGCATGGGGGTTGGCGCTCCTTGCCGCAGCGTATTCTCAATTGCCTTACACCTTTCCACCGTCTGACCGGCCTGTCACTGTACTTGATATAGAGAATAAAGCTAATGCTTAATTTGTAATCCACTCAATGGGAACACCCGGTTCCAATGTTCCGTGATTTATCGGTGTGATTTCTCCTGTTTCCGGATTGGCCGGTTGGTCGATTTGATATAAATATCCGTTTTTCCCGTATCTGCCCAGCTTGCTTTTCCTTACCGTTCGATTTCCAGCCTGTAACGATGAATACCAACGATGGCATGGCTGTCACAAAATCATACCCTGACAAATTACCACAGGCAGCCAAGTATTGCTCCGTTTGTTTTAATCTTAACATATGTAATACGACACCTTTATGTCTTATTACTTGTATTGAGCTGATATGTTTTTTGCTTTTTTACGAATTTAAATAACTATAATTTGTTTTTAGATTTTGTAATCTGCTTAAACGATTCAATTTGAAAAGTCTATAATCTTGTTGAGTAAGACAGTACCCGTAAACATACCATGCAAACCATCTAAATATTATAAAAAATAGCTATCCTCCACGGCCATAGAGGATAGCTGGTAACTATAAATTTTGTCAGTAACCCCTTTCGCGGTCTGCGTGTAGTTTGTTGTAAACTGACCTAAGCAGCACACTTACAATCATCCGGGACGAATTCCTGATTTCGGATTTAAATACATTCCCCATATACCTTCTCAGTTTAACATTTTATTTTCCATATCTCATCGGACAGACCATTCTGCACTGATTACAGTCTACCGTATCAAATCCACGGCTCGTTTTACCATATGCATTTTGACGGCATAAACTTTGGTTCACTACTCCGTGACCGATAGCCCGGACCGGACATGCCTCTATACATTTCTTACAGTTTTTAATACAGATTTCTTCACATGGTTTATCTGACTGCAGCTTCAGTTCAAAGAGAATGGCGCCCAGCACTAACAAATTTCCATATTCCGGATTTAAAAGCAAACTGCTTTTTCCAAGGGTACCAAGCCCGCATAGAACAGCGGCGTGTTTCATGGAAATCAGTCCCTTACCTGTCAATGTTTCTGAATCCCAATACTCATATGGATTATCACACGGCAGCGGAACTGCTTTAGCCCCAAATTTACGTTCAAGAGTCTTTGCGCCCCTCAATGCTATTTTGTCAACCTCATCACAAAGCAGGGAGTTATAATGCCCATAAACCAGACGTGAATCTGCTTTCGTTATTCCCCGGGGAAGCGCGCATCCAAATACAATGACAGATTTACAGTCTCTAAACAGATCCGATGGTGAAAAACCCGGAGGCGCCGCAGCGAATCTTTCAATATCTGCAATACCGCATACGTCTGCGCCATATGAATAGATGATTTGTTTAACATCGTTATTCATAATTCACCTCGTTTATATAATCTTTTGGTACAATTCAAACCAGTCCAGTCCATGCACTCCGTAACCCAAATCTACCCGGTCTATGTATTGGTATCCACACTTTCTGTACATATTGACAGCAGGTATATTCTTTTCATAAACGTCCAGCCGGATGGCTTTGACTCCTGTTTTTCCGCCGTATTCCTCAGCAAAATCCAGGTGCCTTTTCCGATTCCCTTCTTTAAGTACATAGGGTGAACTGCAAAGGTGTACACCTCCGGATAAATCCCCTTAATCCAGCCGGGATAGTTGACCGTATTGGTTAGATGGTCAATCAGTCTGTTATAAAGTTGTTCCAGCTCATCTATGTCCGAAACCGTCCCTTTTTCTATTACCATTTCCATTTCTCACCCAATGTTTCTTACTCAATAAAAGCATGGCTCATAATATAAAACTCTTCCTGGCTCGGCTGATATTTCTTTTCCATTTTCTCTAAGGTATTATCATATTCCTGTGCCTCTTCTTCAGAGATTGCCATTACAGGGCTGTCATAATAGAACCATTTTCTGCCGTCCAATTGATTCGGAACCAGTTCCTTCACCATCATCGCAGCCGGATATTTCCCATTTTCCATACAGATATTCAATTTCCTGCTGCTTTTAAAACCGCACCCCACATAGTTCATCGGACTTCCCAGTATGACAACCACATCATAGCCAAGCCGTACGGCCTGTTCAAAGGAATGCTCAATCAGCATCTTTCCGTACCCTCTTCTCTGATACTCAGGAGCAATACTGACCGGACCAAAGGTTAGGATTTCTTTTTCTGTTCCGGCTTCATCAACCAGCCGGGCTTTTGTATACATAATATTTCCAATCACCTGTCCGTCCAGTTCAATTACAAAATCCAGCTCTGGTATAAAATCCTCATGTCCGCGCATGATGTGAACCAGATAATGTTCCGCACATCCAGGGATATATAGATTATAAAATGCCTTTCTCGTAATCTCTTCAACAACCTTGTAATCACGTTCTTCTTCATTTCGTATCGTTATCATATCAACGGCTTCCTCCATACCTCTTATTTTGAATTGGTTATCCCTTTAATCATATCTTTTTATTCAGTCCCGCGTTCCTAAAATATAATGATAAAATTCTGTCTAACTGCCGTCAGCCCGTTCTGTTTCTTCAGCCTACGCCTGTGTCTGCATATAAATCCAGGCCACCGTCTGCAATTTTCTAATACAATGCAGAAAACTCATAATAATATGATAACTGCTTTTAGGATAAGCCAATGGCAGGGGGATATACTTGACAATATGCCGTTCTTAACGATTCAGCTGCTGCAAAGCCAGCTTACGCACAGCAACCTCAGCACAGATCAGCCCGGCAATATACTCTGCTGTTTCCTCTGTCAGAAGGAAGAGCATTCCGTCATTACGGCATTTTTTTTGTGTCTCTCCATTCAGAGAATAGACGAAACCTTTCACACATGTACCACTGCATGCATCAGGGTCAATAAGTCTCTTGCAATCACGGGAAGCCGTCATTTTCTTTTGCATGTCAGCAGGCAGAGCGGCGATGACCTCCTCATACCTGCCGGCATTATCTCCGTAAATGCGTGCCCAGATACCTGTCTTGCGAAACACCCAATTCATTACGGTTTTCTTCTCCAGCTGGTATGTGGCAGTGTAACCGCTTTTGACTTCCTTGATTACCAGTTCACACCCCTGTTCCAATAGTTTGTCATTCAGCTTCTCCACAAATACACGGCGCTCCGGCGCAACTGCCAATAGAAATTCATTAAATGAAGTCTTTGCCATTATCATTTCCCTTTCTTAAATACAAATTAGTCAGACGAATATCTTCATCCAGCCCTGCCTGCTGTTCAAGACAGCCGCTTTTTCTGCTGCATCCTCCATAATCAATCCCATCAGTTGTGCGGCAGGAATGGAACTATGGTGGTGTCTCACCCTAAGATTACGCCATATATAAAATACTCATCACATGCGCCGGGCATATAAATCAAATTTAATATGCCATTCTCCGTCCTCTGCTACCGTAACATCCTGCCAATGAAAATGATTGTCCCGGATTTTGGCAAAGACCCATTTTCTCCTTTCGTCCTCAATATTTGTAAGGACTATAATATCGCCCTGCTTCCTTGCTTCAAACCGCATGATTTTTCCTGTGTAGCAATAGGCCACATCCCAGGCGTGTGTGCCAGGGTTGTAAACGCGAAGCGTTGTTCCGCATTCAAAGCCGGGCAGGACAATAACATCCTGTACCGCCATTCCCTCAAGAACCCATGAAAAATGCCATTCACCTTTCATCACGCGGGAATTGCTATTGTCAATGTAGTCAATATTCCAACTGCCGATCAGCTTACCGAAAAAATTGAATTCTTCAGGTAACGCTTCATTTTTTGCCCTGCTTGTCAGTGCTTGATAGAATTGTTCCATATGTAAATCCTCCTGCTGCTATAACTGTTTTCCGGGCTAAAAGCAAAGAATGCCTGTACTCTTTCCTTCATCCTCTACTTTATTATTTCCTTAACAGGCAGCAGCAGATCAATCTGTGTATCTTCCATTTTCGCCCCATTATTCATAAGGTTGTAATAATTTAATATTTCCTCAAAGCATGGACCGCCGGCTTCTTCGTATCTCCCGCTTTCTGCGGCCCACTCCTGAAGCAAACGCCAATCCTGAAAATTCCAGTCCCTCAATACATGGGCAGCATACATCCCGCCGCCAAATGTTTTTTTAACCAGAGGCGGCTTAACCTCCATATCCTCAGGGATTGATACCCATGCTTCATAAGCGGTGGGAGCTGCTCCGGCTTCCACTCTTAAATCTGCTCTGGAACAATCAAATCCCATCCCTCTGGCATCGGGTTTTAGTTTCAGCAATTCCGTTTCGTAAACAAATTTCTCAATCATACCGGTGGCTTCCGGCCCCACTCCATACTCAGCTTCCCCTGAAATGCGGGCTGCTGCTACGGTCATTGGCGGAAGGTAAATGATCCGCACGTCTCTGTCCTCCAGTTTTTGTAACGTCTCATTTGCTTTCTTAGGGTCTTCCATCGACGATTCCTCCTGTATTTTGTTTTTGGAAAGAAAATGCTGTCCACAACGGCAAAAACCGAGCTGTCTCCAGGATTAATTTTTTGATATTATACTGACAGTCTGCATTGGTTCCATCGTATTTGTACCTTCTTCCTAAATTAAGTATAAAGCACGACACGGTGTACATGTCAAGAAAAATTTTCCATGAGGCTTAACTGCCGGCAGAAAAGATTTACAATCTTTATCTGCGCGCTGATTCCTGTGGAAGTTAATAAGGTATTCTAACCATCACCCCTTAGGAATATTAAAATAGACCTGACCAGCCTCCAGCGGCACTCCTTTGGCCGCATACATCTCACTGACCGTAACAAACCGGTAGCCCTGGGCAGCCAGAAGGGGGATGACCGTCTCAAAGGCCTCAGCCGTAGCGGAATAAAGGTCGTGCATCAGTATGATGCTTCCATCCCTTGCCTGGGAGAGCACAGAGGCTGCAATGGCATCCTTATCCTTACTGGACCAGTCCTGTGTATCTATGTTCCACTGAATCATGGGGTAAGATACCAGGCCCGGCACCTGGCCCTTAAAGGCGCCGTAAGGCACACGTACCAGTTTTGGCCGGAAACCTGTTACAGCCTCCACCGCATCATTAGTCATCTCAATCTGGGAGGTCACTTCTTCGGAAGAAATCTTTTCCAGATTCTTGTGGTTAAATGTATGGTTTCCTATCTCGGACCCGGAATCCCGGATTCTCTTAAGGGTGTCCTTGTAGTCATTGACGCGGCTTCCTACTATAAAAAAGGTAGCCCTGCCCCCGTAAGCCTGAAGTGTGTCCAGAATTCTGCTGTCCACACTGTAATAAGGGCCGTCATCAAAGGTAAATGCAATCATGGGCTTGGAGGCGTCCGCAGGCCCGGAAACAGGGAACAGCTCATTTCCGCCGCCTGCCGGGCCTAAGGCCCCTTCTCCTAAGGGCGGTGCGGCCTGCACCACGTTACCCGGTCCATCGCTGGAGACCGCAAAGGGTGCAATGGTCTCCGGTGTCTGCTGCCCCTTTTCAGAATCAGGCAGAAACGGATCCAGAACGATTCCGGACACCGGTTCCCCGGTTTGCATTTCTTTGGAAGCCAGACCTCCTGTTGTACCTTCTTTTGTTTCAGGACCTGCTGTCTCTTCCTGTTCTTCTTTCTCCGATTCTCCTGTTTTTGATAACCCGGATGAATCAGATGGATTGTCCTTTGTTTGACTGTTTTCTGCCGCTATCCAGGCAGCGGGACCATTGCTCCTGTCTGCCATCACATTCTTTCCATAAAAAAACAGTTGTGCACATCCAATCACAACTGCCAGAACCAAAACCAGCTTCACACCAAACTTCAGAGTGGACTTTACTTCCTCCTCCCGCATCTTTGCCTGCCTGGTCTTACTGATTCGCTTCATTGCATTTTGCCTGTCCTGTGTTTTTAAGTTTTTAGGGATTTTACTGTTTGTATTTTTTCTGTTGTCAGTCCCATTTATATTCTTTTTGGTATCTTTAGACATAAATTCTGGTCTCCTGTGTATTTTAAATGCAGCCAGCCTTTGACCAGCCTGTCTATTGTAAACAAATTAATCGGCACTGTCCATGGATTTAAAGAAATTGAAAGAATATGTAACAAAAATTCATACAGGAACAGATGCCTCTATTAAGAATAAATCGGTTGTCAAAACCTCGCTAAATACCATGAGAAAAAACTTCACGAGGCAAAGCAAGCCAAAAAATTTACGAGAAAAAATATCATGAGAAAAAATATCCTTAAATCAATGTCGTTTCTTGAAGAATCTTCATTTATATGGTAGAATTATCCATAAGAGGTATTTTATGGCAATACTACGGGGTTAAAGACATATATCATATGGGATTACCAGGAAACGGGGACGTACTGTGAGAAACGAGAAACTGATTGCACTTATGAATTTAAAGGGCATGACCCAGGCAACCTTATCAAAGGAGACACACATACCTGCCAGCACTTTAAAGAGAATCATAAACGGAGAAAATCAAAAGGATAAAATGGTTCACATGGAATCCATCGCAAAGGCACTTGGCACTTCCGTCCATTCCATTTTCGACATTCCATTGGAAACGCCTCTTGCCGCAGCGCTGCGCCCGGACGAAGCAGGGGCATCTGTCACCAAGCTGCTGACTTCAGATGAATCACTGCTCCTTTACTGGTTCCAGAACACATACCGGGAAGGCCAGGCAGCTATTCTCAAACGGGCCAAGGAAGAATATAATAAAACACAAAAAGAAATATTAAAAAAAGTAACATCACTTGAAGAACCAAAGGACAATCCCGGAGATTTCGACCAGCTGTCCCTTGAGCTCAGAACGTAACCAGGCTGCGATGAAATAAATCTCATCGCAGCCTTTATAGAGTTTTTTTCTCACATCTTAAGCGTCCTGCTTCGGCTGTCCGGCCGTCCTCTTAATTTGGAGAGGCATTCTGACTCCCATGGGATTGAGAATCACACCCTTTGCCTCTTCTGTCATGATCTGCGGTATCTTATCAGCTGTCACCACAAGGGGACGCAGTTTCCCCTCCCTGTTAAATTTCTGGAACTCTAATATATCTGTGAAGATAGCCTGGAATAACTGTTCGTTTACTTTGACAGCAGCCAGCCCCTTTCCCTCCTTCTCCACAGGAACAATGAAACTGCCCTTGCTGAAATCATTGGAAATCTCATCCTGCCACTCTTTAATCTCCGGAAGACTCTCCTGTCCCGGCTTTCTTCTAAGTTCCTGCATATAATACAGCATAGTCAGATGAAGGGACGGGTTCTCCACCCATATCTTCTCCCCTGACTCCTGTCCCTGCTGCTTATTGCGTTTCACAAAGTCCTGCAGCTGAATCAGGGTGTCTCTCCCGCCGTCTTTAACCAGCAGCGCATTTACCCCAAGTGTGTAAAGGCTGGTATAAAAGAGCAGAAACTGCTTGTTCTCCAGCTTCATAGGCCTGACAGGCCTTCCTGCTTCTGTCTGTTCTTTTGCCTCTTTTATAGCTGCCTGTGAATCAAAGAAAACTATGATTTCATCATCATATGTTTCCTGGTCGCAGACCACATAGGGTTCTCCTGTACACAGGGAAAGCAGGACATATAGCTCCCCTGCGTTTTTAAGACGGTGCATGATTTCCTGATTTCCTGTAGCTTCATTCGGTTTCATTTGTTTGTTTCTCCTTTATGTTGTAATATCAAGCCGTATTATTCATGCGGTACGCCCCATCAGGAATGCTTTCCGATGGTCTTTAAAAGCACCGCAACCATTACATTGACATCAATGGGTTTTGCCACATGGGCCGTCATTCCGGCTTTAAGGGCGGCCTGTACATCCTCGGCAAACGCATTGGCTGTCATGGCTATAATGGGTATTGTACCGGCATCCTCCCGGGCCAGGCCGCGGATAGCCCGGGCCGTATCATATCCGTTCATCTCCGGCATCTGAATGTCCATCAGTACAGCATCATAGGTGCCTGGAACGCTGCCTTTAAATTCATCCAAAGCCTTGGCCCCGTTGGTCCGTATAACAGATTCCGCCCCCTGCATCCGCAGCAGCTCACAGAGAATCTCTGCATTGATGGCATTGTCCTCGGCTATCAGGAACCGGCAACCGGCAAGATTTCCGTTCCCGGACAGGACCGCCTGTTCTCCTTCTTTCCTTCCGGTCCCTTCATCCCTGACCGGTTCAAATTCCAAATCCACCTGGAATGTGCTTCCCTGGTTTTCCCGGCTCCTGACCCGGATTTCTCCCTCCATAAGGTCTGCCAGTCCCTTGGTGATGCTTAGTCCCAGTCCGCTCCCTTCCACGCTGCTGTCATTCCTGCCGCGGCTGAATGGCTCAAACATATGCTGTAAAAATTCCTCTTTAATTCCCACCCCGGTGTCGCTGATCGTAAAACGGTAGTGAATCCAGCCTTTCTTTTTGGCAGGTCCGCATTCCTCCACGCAGAAGCTGACCCTGCCTCCTTCCGGTGTGAATTTACATGCATTGCCCAGCAGATTAATGAGAATCTGGTTCAGGCGCAGGGAATCCCCGTAAAACTCCTTGTGGACAATCCCGCTGGTACGGACCTCAAAATCAAGGCCTCCCTGGCGCGCCTGGGGCTTAATTATTTCGGCAATCTGCTCCGTCAGACATGGAAGGGATATCCTCATGCGGTTGAGAATTAGCCTGGAGCGCTCAATTTTACTCATATCCAGCACATTGTTTATCAGGCTCATGAGATGCCCGGAGGACAGTGATATCTTTTTCAGGCAGTCCGCCACACGTTCCTTGTCATCTATATGGACCGTGGCCAGCTCTGTCATGCCTATGATTGCATTCATAGGTGTGCGGATGTCATGGCTCATGGCTGAAAGGAATTCGCTTTTGCCCCGGCTGGCCTCCTCTGCCAGGGCAAGCGCTTCCCTGAGCTCATCCTTCTTGCGCCGCTCGTCCGCCAGCATGTCTGTCACATCTGCCCGGAGCATACAGACGGTCTTGCGGTTCCTGTCTCCCCACAAAATACTGATTTGCTTATACCGCACGCCCTCCCCCACGGTATATGGCACCACAAAATCATATCCCGCAGGCTCCTTCTGCAGTCTGGACACCATAGTATCCAGACTAAACTGTGTGTGGATGGATGTGCTTCCATCTCCAATATCACAATATCCGGCAATGAGCTCCAGGGAATCATTATAATCATCCAGTATATAAGGAGACAGATTCTCCTGCACAGTCTGTCTTGTATACATGGTCATCCGCCTGCTGCGGATATTCACAACCCCCATGAGCTCAAAGGTGGAAGCCACCACATTCAGCATTCCCTGCTGTTCCCGCACGGAATCCGTGATATCGGTCCTGGCCATGCAGATGCGTCCCAACCGCAGGTCAATGGATGAGATTGTCAGGTTTTTTGTCAAAATGTCGCCCTGTTCGCCAATGATTGAATAGTGGAAGGAATAGGACTCCTCCTTCTGCAGCTGTTCCAGGATGTACCCGGATTCCAGCATTTTTGCCACCTGCTCTTTGTCTCTGGGAACAACCTGCGCCTTCAGCATATAGTCTATCTGCCGGGAATGGCATCCTGACGGCTCAGGGACATCCCCGGCCTCCCTGCCGCTGTTCAGCACCGTATAGCTGTCATGGAATAAATCCACATCCACCACCAGGTCACAGCCCACTACGGTCAAGCGGTGCAGGATTCTCTCCGATAAGATTTGTTCCGTGATATCTGTCACAGTAAAAATACCCGTAATGTCATCCGCGTCCGGTGTTTCCACCAGATCCACCTTAAACCGGACATAACGCCCGTAAGGATCTCTTGGAAATTTGATGAAACAGTTAAAGTCCTGGTTCACCCCCTGCGCCTCCACAAAGGCTTCCTTGTATGCGCGCCTCTCATCCTCATCCGCGATGAATCCGCTAATGCCGGCAAAAAATTCCTTCCGGTTGGAACCAAAGTTCTCCATAAGCCCGGAATCTGTGCGGTCAATGACCTCCATTATCTGGTTCTGCGTAATGCTGTAATGCCCTACAATCAGAGCATTGGGCCCCGGCATCCGGTAATGTTTAAGCAGAAGCTCCCTGTACCGGGCCCGCAGCTGTTCCTGCTCCTCCCGCTCCTTTGTTATGTCATAGTAAATGGCATAAATCCGTTCGTTCCCCTCATCATCCTCAATAAGGCTAAAACGGTTCCTAACCCATATATAGCGGCCCTCCTCACGGCCCTTCTTCAGGCGGTACACAATCTCTCTGCTGCCAAAGCCGCCGGAGGCATACTCCTCCATCAGTCCTGCCACATATGGCTGGTCCTGGGGATGCACCCCATACATGGCATCATCCCGGTACAAGTCCCACGCTTCCTCATATTCCATACCCGTCATTGCCGCAAAACCATCGGATAAAAACTCCGGCCTCATGGTACCGTCCTTTTTCCGGCAGACCACTGCAACCCCTCCGGGCAGGTTTTTAACCATAGTCTGGAAATACTGTTCCAGACGCTTCTTCTCTTTCTGGGTCTCCACTTCCTCTGTGACATCCCTCACATACTGGATATAGGCCGGAATGCCGTTCCAGTCTGTTTCACAAAACCGGGCATTAAAAACCCTTCCCTGACTGGTAAGCATCATGGAGTTATCCTTGCCGTCGGCCTGGCAACGTTTCATCACACAGTCACTGCAGGGAGACATGTTTCCATGGAGGGCCTGATAGCACTTCTGCCCCAGGCTCCTCTGCCCGCTGGCAAAGGGTCCTTTCATCTCATTGGCATAGAGCAGATCATAATTTTCCTTGCTGATAACATAGATACTGTCCACGGTTTTACTGGCAATGCTCTGGAAGAGACGGGCTTCTTCTGACATGCCGGTAAACACCGCATAAAAACTCATTTTATCAGACAGGGGACCCATACGCCGCCCATTCAGGTGAATCCATATAATGTTTCCGTCCCTGTGGCGCATGCGGTACGAGATATCCAGGACTTCGCCGCTTATGACTGCCGCCCTGGCAGCTGACAGCACGCGTTCCCGGTCCGGCTCATATATGATATCCATAGCATCACGGGCCACCAGCGCCTGAAATTCTTCCCTGGTATGACCGGAAATAGCAAGGACTCCGTCGGAATAATATTCCGGTATAAAACGGTCGCCCTCTATCCGGTAGCTGGCAATACCTCCCGGAATGGAATTGACAATGACCTCCATCTGTTCATTCACAGCAGCCAGCTTCTGCTCCAGACACTCAAGGCTGTCCTCTCTGCCGCAGGCGCTTAACAGGAATTCCCGGCTGCCGTATTCAGATAATTCCCGGCCGCTGTATTCAGATTCACGTTCCCGGCTTTCCGGTTCCTGCCCCTCTTTCGTTTCCCTGGCCGTCTTTTTCATCAGCTCCTCAAAGACATCCTCAGGCATAGGCTTTCCAAAAAAATAGCCCTGTACGTAATCACATCCGATTTCGCTGAGCCGTTCCAGCTGTTCATCGGTCTCCACCCCTTCCGCCACCACACTCAGGTTCATCCACCGGGCAAGGCTCATGATAAAACGCAGGATTCCCTGGTTCACAGGCTTGGCTGTCTCGCTCTGGATGAACTTCATATCCAGCTTCAGTATATCGAGAGGCATCTGGTTCAGCATGTTTAAGGAGGAGTAACCGCTTCCAAAATCATCCATCTCAATGATGAATCCCAGCTCCCTGAGGTGGGTTACCGTATCAATGATTTGTCCCGGATTTTCAGTATAAGCGCTCTCTGTAATTTCCAGATGCAGACGCGAAGGCGGCAGGTTATATTTATGTACGGTCCTCAGAAGAATGTTGGCCAGGTCCGCGTTGTATATATCGGCCCTGGACACATTCACGGATACAGGTATCTGCGGATATCCCTTACGGTCCCAGTCCCGCAGCAAAGCGCAGGTGCGGTCCCATACATACTGGTCTAACTGTGTGATGAATCCATTTCTCTCAAACAGGGGAATGAATTCACCGGGCGACTGGAAGCCCCATTCCGGATGAATCCACCTTACCAGAGCCTCCGCCCCTGACAGTTCCCTGTCCTTCAGCCTGTACTTGGGCTGCAGGTACACAATGAACTGCCCCTGTGCCAGGGCATCCTCCATGCTGTCCGTGATGGCCTGTTCCCGAAGCAGCTTACTGCGCAGGGCATCATCATAGGCTGCAAAATGCCTTCTGTACTGTCCCTTAATGCTGCGGACCGCCAGCAGGGCGCGGTCGCACATCTGTTCCACGGATATGGATCGGTCATCAATATGGTAAACCCCCCATTTCATCACCATGTTTTTCACGTTGGACATGGCATTAATCTCATTGCCCGCCTCCACAAACAACTGCTCTGAGTAGTCAAGACGGCGCTCTGAAAGACAGGCAAACTGGTCCGCATTAATACGGCCGCAGATGCCCCATCTGCCAACCTGCTTTGAAAACATGGCGGCCACATTGACCAGGAGCCTGTCCCCGGCAGGAACTCCGAATATATCGTTGACCAGTTTAAAATTCTCTATATTGGAATATATGATGTCATACTCCTGCTCAGGATGGGCGGCCAGGGTTTCCTTTACACGCTGGTAAAAAAATTCTTTTGAGTAGAGTCCGGTCAGCCGGTCGTACTGGACCAGATTTATCATGGCGGCTGTTTCCCTGAGCTTGATGATACTGGCAACACGGTGCAAAATAATCTGGGGTTTATAAGGCTTTGCCACAAAGTCTGTGGCTCCGTGTGAAAGGGCGGTGACTTCATCGGATTCACCATCGCTCTGGGTGGTTACGATGACCGGTATGGATGCCAGCGCCGGCTCCTCCTGCATACGGGCAAGGAAGGTATATCCGTCCATTACAGGCATGATGATGTCCAGCAGAATCAGCGCGATTCCATCCCTGTGTTTTCTAAGTATCTCCAGGGCCCTCTGCCCGTTCTCCGCTTCCAGCACCTCATATTCCGATGAAAGGATGGCGCTCAGCATCATGCGGTTTATTTCATTATCTTCCACAACCAGAATTTTTCTTTGTGTGAACATTGTTTTCCCTCTTTTCAAATGATACACAGCTTTGTTTATTGTACCATATCCGAAAACCATTGCCAAGTAATCCCTGTAGATGCTGTTACTTTCATTGTGTTTTCCGGATATTTCTGGTATTATCATAAATGCGCAGTGTGCTGTAGCCATGCAGCGGGAAAGGAATATAAAAATGAAACCAACCGGTCTGTCACTAAACGATTATATTGATGCAACAGACGGTATCATTGATACCATCTGGGAACTCCGTCTGAAGGAGGAGGAGGTATATGTCTGGAGAGACCGCACCCTTCCCTCCACCACGGGACAGACCCTTGATTTGGAACAAACGCTGAGGGAGCTGTCAGAACATAATGTATATGGTCCGGACCAGGCTGTATGGAACGAATTCTTCTGCATGGAATCTCTGCGCAGCTTTATTGCAAGCGGCCGGAAGCACAAACGCATGGAAATCCGCTTCATCGGGGCTCCCTATGGATTTGAATGGCATGAGATTTTTTTAAGTTCCTGTCCCCATTCCGGATGCAGCAGTGACAGGCTGCTTTTATTTGCCCGCAGGATTGAGTCAGAAATGAGGTCCCATCTGGTAGAGATGGCGGCCCAGGATGATTACGATTATGTGACTTACATAGATGCCAATACGAACCACCATATCCGCTATCTGTCTTCCCACAGTTCAGAGAACCTCCTCCCTCCTGAGGTGGGCGACAATTACGAAAAGGAGCTTATGGAATACAACCGGGCCTATCTTCCTGAGGATGAATGGGAAGAAACCACCCGTCTTATGAGCCTTGACAATGTATTAAAGGAGCTGGAACAAAACAAAGAATACATCCTCTACTCCCGCACCATCCAGAATGGTATCCTCCGGGACAAAAAACTGCGCTACAGTTACTACGACCGTCAGAGGAAGATCATCCTTCTGACCCGTTCCGACATCACGGAAATAAGGGAGGAAAAACGCCAGAAGGAGCTTTTACAGGATGCCCTCAACGCTGCCCAGGTGGCCAACCAGGCCAAAAGCACCTTCCTGTCCAGAATGAGCCATGATATCCGTACCCCCATGAACGCCATCATCGGGCTGACAGCCATCGCTGCCTCCTGCGCCGATGATCCGGACCGGGTAATAGATTGTATGGAAAAAATCACTAGTTCCTCCAAGCTTCTTCTCTCACTGATTAACGAGGTTCTGGACATGTCAAAGATAGAGAGCGGGCGAATCGTCCTGTCTGAGGAGGACTTTCTTTTGGATTCCCTCTTTAAGGATGTCATTTCCATGATACAGCCAGACTTAAAGCGCAGAGGCCATACCCTAAATATCCATATAGAAACGCTGGAACATGAGGCTGTGTGTGGTGATATGCAGCGGCTCCAGCAAATTATCAATAATCTCCTGTCCAATGCCATCAAATACACGCCCCACGGAGGAACCATTACACTGGAGCTGTCAGAAGCACGCAGTCCCCAGCAGGGTTACGGCACCTACCGGCTGGTATGTGAGGACAACGGGGTGGGTATATCGCCTGAATTCATAGAGCGGGTCTTTGAGCCCTTTGAGAGGGCTGAGGATGAACGAATCCGGGGTGTTCAGGGAACCGGCCTGGGCATGGCTATTACCCGCAACATAGCCAGGATGATGGACGGCGACATATGGGTGGAGAGTACGCCCGGCCTGGGTTCCCGTTTTACAGTCACCTTTAACCTGAGACTGAGAAACCAGATTCTGCCTGATTCCTCGGTGCTGACTGAGCTTCCTGTCCTTGTGGCGGATGATGACAGAATCGTATGCGAGGAGACATGCCGGTGCCTGAACCAGATTGGCATGAACAGCTCCTTTGTGACATCCGGCAAAGAGGCTGTCTCCAGGGTGGTTTCCGCCCACCGTGATCTCAAAGGATTTTTTGCCGTTATCGTGGATTTGCGCATGCCTGACATGGACGGCATCGAGGTGACCAGACAAATCCGTGCCCAGGCAGGCAGTCACGTTCCCATTATCGTTATCTCGGCCTACGACACGGCTGAATATGAGACCGCGGCAAAAGAAGCCGGAGCCAACGGATTCATTTCCAAGCCCCTGTTTCCCTCCAAACTCATATGCATGCTGCGGCGCTTTGCCCTCCATGAGGAGGAAGAGACCAGGACAGCCTCCCTTCCCCAACTTCCCAGGGCTGATTTTTCCAACAAGCGGATTCTGCTGGCGGAAGACAATCTTCTGAACCAGGAAATAGCCAGGACTCTACTGCAGAACACAAGAGCCCATGTGGAGACAGCCGCGGACGGCCGGGAAGCAGTTGAAATGTTCGCAGCCTCTTTTACAGGGTACTATGACCTAATCTTCATGGATATACAGATGCCCCTCATGGACGGCTACCAGGCTACCCGGAGAATTCGCGCCATGAACCGTCCGGACGCAGCCACCATCCCCATCGTGGCTATGACAGCAAACGCGTTTACAGAAGACATCAAACTGGCCATGGACGCCGGCATGAACCAGCATATGGCAAAGCCCATTGATATCCGCCAGCTGGAGACCATCCTGTACCGCTGGCTGGGCTAAAGGCTCACACAAAAAACAGAGAGACTGTACCCGCAAGGTCTGGCAGCCTCTCTGTTTTTCGTATCCTGCATTTTCCATGTCTAACTTTTTGTAAGATTATTTTCTGAATATATCCACATCCACGTTACCTGTGGAATAGATTCCGGTCCGTTTTTCAGCACTGCTGAAGCCGGCCGCCATGGCAGCCTCTGTTATTTCATTCTTCTTTACTCCAAGGTCATATCCCTGCATATTGTACGGAAGCCAGCCCAGCACCATGTCCCACGGTCCGGATCCATCCCGTTCGATTCCCTCTGAATAGCAGAGCAGCACGCCGCCCGGATTCAAGGCCTTATAAAGCTTCCTCATAAGGCCGGCCAGCTCATGTTCCACGAAGCTTAAGGTGGCAATGGCCAAAACCAGGTCATAGCCATCTCCTATATCATCTGTCAGATAATCCCCTGTCATGGGTGTGGCTCTCTCGTTCAGGCCGGTCAGACGGATGGACTCCCGGATTGCCGGTTCCATGGCCGGACGGTCATAGAGAATCCCGTACATATCCTCCCGTTCTCCCATCACGCCCAGGCCCAGCAGCCCCGTTGCGCAGCCCAAATCTAAAATTTTCCTGATTCCCGGATATTCCGGAAGTTCCTTTACCATTTTCTGTATCTCAGTCTGGCGGAAGCCCATTTGGGAATCCCGCATGTTCTGCACATACTGCTCAAAGGCCGGCTGACCCTCCGGTTGGCTGCCCCCGCCGGGGCCCTCTTCAACCAGCCTCTTAATATCCCTGCATCCTATACACTCCTCTGCGCAGTGAAAGGCCAGATGTCCTCCGATGTATTCCGGTCTTCCCTTTACAAGATAACGGTCTGTTTCCCTGCAGTTACAGTACATTTCATCCCTTTTCCAGATAAATCCAAGACAGTAAAGGGCGTCCAGGAAATACCGCGTGTTATCTTCATTCCACCCTCTCTCCTCTGAAAGCTCCCTGACGCTCTTACGCTGGGTAAGGTCCGAAAAAACATCCAGCTCTACCGCCGCGTTCAGTACGCCCACATACAGCGGAAGATAGGGAAGCCTGATGAGCCTCCGTAAAATCCCTTCTGATGAAAATGAATCCATAGGCATTGATTTCCCCTCCAATCCCCCATATACAGTTTATGCTGATTCCCTCCTCCATAATAGTATATGTCTGTATCTTCGGATTGTCCTACTGTCCTGACGGTATATAGGCTCCCAGCACATCCCTGGACTTTCTGACCACCAGACCGCTTCCTCCGGCGTTCTTCACATCTTCCACCATGCTGACCATTAAAACCGGCTTCTGTATGTCCTTATCCGCCGTATACACGGCAAACCATCCCAGTTCCGTGCCGCTTGTATCTTCCTTGGATGCTTTTATCTCAGCAGTCCCTGTCTTTCCTGCCAGAGTAATGTCTGAACGCATGGCTGCATGTCCTGTGCCGTGTTCCGAACTGATTACAGCCTTCATTGCGTCCTTCACGGTCTCTGCTGTTTCCTGCGTACAGGCGTCCTCAATCCAGATCTCCGGCACCGGTGTATCCTTGTATACAAGATAGGGTTTCAGAACCTTTCCCTGGTTGGGGAACATGGTATAAAGGGATGCCAGATGGATGGGATTGACCAGCACCTGGCCCTGACCGTAACCGCTGTCCGCCAGCTGTATTTCCGTTTCAATCCGGTCAGTATTGGAGTACTGGGATTCAGCCACCGAGATTTCAAAGGGAAGTTTCTGGTTAAAGCCCAGCCGGTCCAGTCCTGCCATGAAATCATCATAGCCGATTTTCAGGGCTGCTTTTGCAAAGTATATGTTATCCGAATAGATATAGGCATTTTTAAGGTTGACCGGGCTGTAACCGTGAAGGGTGGTGACATGATAGCCGCCCCAGCCGGCATCCTTCTGCCAGCTTAGTCCTGCTGCGTCCTCCCCAAAATTCTCATCCGGCGTAAGGACGCCTGCGGTAAGGCCGATAACACCTGTGATGGGCTTAAAGGAGGAGCCTGGGGCAAAGCGCTGCCTGAAACGGTTTAGCATGGGCTTTCTCTCATCCTCATTCAGCCCGGTCCAGGTTTCCTCCGACATGCCCAGGATAAAATCATTGTTATCATAGCTGGGAGTGTTCACCAGGGCAAGAACCTCCCCAGTGTAGGGATTCATGGCCACGGTACAGCTTTTGCTGTCCCGGAATGTGTCATACACCAGCTCCTGCAGGCTGCTGTCGATGGTGAGTGTGATATCCTGGCCGTCAATTCTGGGAATGGCTGCCAAAACCTGTTTTTCTTCTCCCTGGGACGTAACAATGGATATAATGCGGCCATTCTGTCCCTTTAGCTCCTTCTCAAACAGGCCTTCCATGCCGCTCCTGCCGATGACGCTGTCCGGCAGGTATCCTTCCCCCTTGTGCTCCTCAAGATCCTCTGCCGTTACATTCTGTACATAGCCCACCAGATGGGCAGCCTTTTCGCCCAGGGGATAATATCTGACAGGCGTATCTGTGATCATGACGCCCGGAATGGTCAGAAGCTGGTCCTGAAGCGCCCTGTTCTGTACATTATCATCCTCAGGGAGAGCGGATTGGAGATTGAGCTCATCCACCTTCTTTAACGTTTTAATGGGAACAAGGGAATCATCCTTCACCCAGTTAGCCGACAGCTTTTTGCGGATACTGTCAGCGGAAACACCTAAAAGCTCTGAAAGCCGGTTTATGCCGTCCTCTGAATCGTTGTCAGCCTCCCGGCTCATCTTTCCCGGCACAAGCCCCACCATGGACGCGCTTCCCTTTCCGGCCAGCATAATGCCGTTTCGGTCCAGAACGCTTCCTCTTACAGCCTTATCCGTGGTGACCCTTACCTTGTCGTTCCAGCTCAGGTTGGGAAATATAACGCGGTCGTTCCAGATCAATCTGTATTCTTCGTCTTTTGCTGCCTTCCTTTTCTTTCCTGCCTTTTCACTGTCATGGCTGTCTGTCCCGACAGCCCCGGAGGATGCCTCCAGCTTAAAATCCACCTGGTTGAAAAAATGGATGGTGCCTGCCAGGCTCTCCATGCTGGTCTCATAGCTAACCGTCTGAATACCCTGGTCCTCCTTTTCCTCCACTCCGGCAATATCCACCTGGATGGAGGAGGCGCCGATGCCCTCATATATTTTCTTGTTCCTGGTGATAAACTCCTCCTGGCTGATGTCCATACGGCTCCCGGAATCCAGCATCAGGTACATGGCTTCGTAATTCCCCTCGGTCAGATATCCTGTATACTCCATGAACCGTTCATCCGGCGCAGCCTGCCTTACACCCGCCTGTCCCTTTGCAAACCATAAAAATGCCATGCCCGCAGCAGCGGCCATAAGACACACTAAAACCAGGGGAATGATAATAACCGCCCTTGATCTTCTCCGTCTCCTTCTGCTTCTCATTTTATGTTCCTCTCTTAAATATCCATCATTATACCGGTCCAGACATACTGCCGCTGAATCCATCTATAAATTGTTGCACATGAAGCAGGCAAAATCAATAGCACAACCGGATAATTAAGAAAAAAGGAAGAAGATTCTGCAAACAGTCTCCTCCTTTTTGTCCGGTCACATCTGTACCGGCAGTACAAATTCCTGATTCCATCCGTAGGTGGGCCTTTGAAGCTGCAGCCGGATTACAGATTCCCCCTCCTCATATAATGCCTTGAATCCGGCCAGCTCACCTGCGTTATTTTTATCTG
>UMET01014324.1_pt1 | contig 29690 bp, 18 predicted proteins | sample 1964821 | NCBI WGS metagenome assembly UMET01 (sample SAMEA4836027, study PRJEB28245) | human gut metagenome | biome: gut microbiome; material: fecal sample | place: Denmark | collected 2008
AGGCGCAGGCAGAAGCTTGCACGGATGTCACGGCATCTTCCTACATTAATTTTATTATTAGCAATCACTGTACTGGTAGGGGGCGGCATTTTCGCCCTCTACCGGTTCGTTTTAGCGAAACAGCCGGACGGAACGGTCCAGGTCATAGCCTCATCAGGGAACGGCTCCCCTAATCCGGACAGGGGCAGCAATTCCGACCGCTATCCCGACGGTAGCTCCGGCCCCACTTCCGGCGGCGATTCATCAAACCAGCCTTCCGCCGAAGTTCCCCAGGACGACATTTCCCGGCTCATCGCACAGGCTGACCGCATCGCCATGGGTTACGATTACGACAAGGCAGCGGAGCTCATCAACTCCAGCGGCCTGGACCTTAATGACTCCCGCATGAAGGAGGCGCTGGCACGGTATGAATCACAGAAGGCAGCCCTGGTTCCAGCCGATATGAACGCTGTCACTCACATTTTTTTCCACTCCCTTATCATGGATACCTCCAAGGCCTTTGACGGGGACTCGGACAGCGCCAACTATAATTCAGTCATGACCACCAAGGACGAATTTCTTAAGATACTGGAGGATATGTACCAGAAAGGCTATGTGCTGGTCCGCATCCACGATGTGGCCTATGAGGCACCTGATGAAAATGGAAACGTGCGTTTTGTAAAGGGAAGCGTCATGCTTCCGGAGGGCAAGAAGCCTTTTGTCATGTCCCAGGACGATGTCTGCTACTATCCCTACATGGACGGGGACGGGTTTGCCAAACGGGTTGTGATTGGCGAGGACGGAAAGCCCACCTGCGAGATGGTCATGGACGACGGCACCACCTCCACGGGTTCCTATGATTTGATTCCACTTTTGGAGGATTTTATACAGGAACACCCTGACTTTTCCTACAAAGGGGCAAGGGCCATTATCGCGTTTACCGGCTATGAAGGCATACTGGGGTACAGAACCGCCTCCTCCTACCAGGACAGCCCCACCTATGAGGCTGACCGTGAGCAGGCAGCCAGAGTGGCCCAGTGTCTGAAGGATAACGGCTGGGAGCTGGCTTCCCACAGCTGGGGCCATCTCCACCTGGGTGTGGCGGATGATCCGGAGGCCGGATTTGCCATTGACGAGGAACGGTTCCGGGCTGATACGGACAAATGGGAGGCTGAGGTGGAATCCCTCATTGGGCCCACTGATATCATCCTTTATCCTTACGGCAACGACATTGCAGACTGGCGCCCCTACCATCAGGACAATCCCCGCTTTGCCTATCTGGAATCCAAGGGATTCCGCTATTTCTGCAATGTGGATGCCAGCAAGCCTTACTGGACGCAGATGGGGACAAACTACTTCCGCATGGCCAGAAGGAACCTGGACGGCTACCGGCTGTATGAGGACCTCATCCAGACAGATCCGTCCAAGAAACGACTGACTGATTTGTTTGACGCAGCCCAGGTATTTGATTCAGCCAGACCCACGCCGGTAAGCTGGAGTTACCAGAAGTAAGGGATTAAGGAGCCCCGCTCATATTGTTATCATGCAGGCTCCCTGCCGCTATCAAGCGGCAGGGGCCTGTTTTCTTTTTCCTGCTCCGGGCGAACGGTTTCCCGTTGTCTACATATAATAAAGCAAGGAATTGATTTCTAATTGAAAGGAGCTTCTTCATGATTCCCAAACTGGAAGTAAACGGGGTCAGCTATTCCTACCATTCATTGGATGGTGAAACGCTGGCCCTTGATCATATATCATTTGATGTGTCACCAGGGGAATTCCTGGCTATCGTGGGACCTTCCGGATGCGGCAAGTCCACCCTTCTGTCCATGCTGTGCGGACTGACTCAGCCTGAGGGGGGCACCATCACCATAGACGGCGTCCGCCTGACCAAATCTCCTTCTGCCATTGGATACATGCTGCAGAAGGATCATTTATTTGAATGGAGAAATATTTTCTCCAATATATCCCTTGGCCTTGAAATTCAAAAGCGGTTGGACGAACCTGCCAGGCAGGAACTGCTGGAAATGATGGCAGCCTACGGTCTGGCAGGCTTTGAATATGCCAAACCTTCGGAGCTGTCCGGCGGCATGCGCCAGAGAGCGGCCCTTATACGGACCCTGGCCCTTAAGCCGGACCTTCTTCTCCTGGACGAACCATTTTCAGCCCTGGATTACCAGACCCGGCTGTCTGTGTGTGACGACATCAGCTCCATCATACGCCAGACACACAAGACCGCCATACTGGTAACCCATGACCTGTCTGAAGCCATCAGCGTGGCTGACCGCATTCTGGTCCTGTCTCCCCGTCCCGGACGGGTCAAAAAAATCCTGTCCATTGATTTTCCGGAAAATTGCACCCGCTCCCTGGACCGCAGGAACTGCCCGGAATTTTCCACTTACTTTAATATGGTATGGAAGGAGCTGAAGACTTATGAATAGAGATAAACAGCCTGTATCAGCCTGCAATATGTCCGTGGCCCAGCAGGAATATGTGGCCCGTGAAATACGGCGCCACCGTCAGGTGACCATATGCCGCGTCATGCTGCTGGTCCTTCTCCTGGCCCTGTGGGAGCTGGCGGCCGACATGCACTGGATTGACAGCTTTATTTTCAGCTCCCCTGTCATGATTGCCAAATGCCTGGTTTCCATGGCAAAGGACGGAAGCCTGTTCCTCCACACAGGGGTCACCCTTATGGAAACCCTTATCAGCTTTGCCGTATGCACCATCTTCGGCCTGGCATGCGCCCTGCTTCTGTGGTCCAGCAAAAGTGTGGCCCAGGTGCTGGAGCCCTTTCTTGTCCTGTTAAACAGCCTCCCAAAATCCGCCCTGGCCCCCCTTTTGATTGTGTGGCTGGGCAATAACATGCGGACCATTGTGGTGGCTGCCGTGTCCGTGGCTGTATTTGGATCCATTCTAACCTTATACACCGGATTTTCCCAGATGGATACGGAGCAAATCAAGCTGATTTACTCCCTGGGAGGCGGAAGGAAGGATGTGCTTTTAAAGGTTCTACTGCCCGGTTCCCTGCCCCTGGTTATCAGCAATATGAAGGTGAACATCGGGCTGTGTCTGGTGGGTGTGATTATAGGCGAATTCCTGAGCGCAAAAGCAGGCCTGGGATATCTGATCACCTATGGCTCCCAGACCTTTGCCATGACCATGGTGGTGACCTCCATTGTGATCCTCTGCATTGTGTCAGGGGTGTTGTACCAGATTATCGCATATGCGGAGCTGAAGATTAAAAAGAGACAGTGAGTTAAAACTGTCTCTGGCCTGACAATATAAGGGACAGGAGGAATGACAAACCCTCCGGTCCCTTATATCCTGATTTTATCACACGCATATCCTTTGTTCCAAACAGCCTATCCCGCGTTCTCTGCCGCAAACTGGCTGTTATACAGGGCTGCATAGTAACCGCCCTTTGCCAAAAGCTCCCTGTGGTTTCCCACCTCCTTGATATCCCCATGCTCCATGTACACAATCAGTTCCGCATCCTTTATCGTGGATAAGCGGTGGGCGATGACAAAGCTGGTCCGGCCCTCCATCAGTTTATTCATGGCCTTCTGGATTGCCACCTCGGTTCTTGTATCCACGGATGAGGTTGCCTCGTCCAGAATCAGGATTTCTGGGTCTGACAGGAAGGCCCTGGCAATGGTCAGAAGCTGGCGCTGGCCCTGGGCGATATTGGAAGCCCCCTCATGAAGCTCCATGTCGTAGCCTCCCGGCATAGACATGATGAATCCATTGGCGTGGGCTGCCCTGGCAGCGTCCACGACCTCCTGGTCAGTGGCATCCAGCCTTCCGTAGCGGATGTTCTCTTTTATGGTACCTGCGAACAGCCATGTATCCTGCAGCACCATGCCTATCATGGAGCGCAGGGCCTCCCGTTTCATATCCCGCACATCCACGCCGTCAATGGTAATGCTCCCTCCGTTTACATCGTAAAAACGCAGAATCAGATTGACCAGCGTTGTCTTTCCAGCTCCGGTGGGTCCTACAATGGCAATCTTGTCGCCTGCGTGTACATGGAGGTCCAAATCATGAATAAGGGTCCGGTCCTCTGTGTAGCCGAACCGCACATGGCTGAAATCCACATTTCCTTCCCGGCTTTCGGGGAATTGCGGCTTCTCTGCTTCCGGCACCTCCTCCTCGGCATCCAGGAACTCAAATACCCTTTGGGCCGCAGCCATGGTGGCCTGCATGATGTTGGCAATGTTGGATACCTGGTTGATGGGCTGGGAGAACTGGCGCAGATACTGGATAAAGGACTGTATCATACCGATGCTCAGCCTGCCGTTGATGCAGAGCCATCCGCTGACAACCGCCACCCCCACATAACCGATGTTGGTCAGGGCCTGTGTTAAGGGCATGATGATGCTGGAAGAAAACTGCGCTCTCCAGCCATTGTTGTAGAGACGGTTGTTTATGTCCTCAAAATTCCCGATGACGTCCTCCTCTTTTCCAAAGGCGGCAATCACGTTCTGTCCGTTGTACATCTCCTCCACATACCCGGTAAGCTCCCCCAGCGCGGACTGCTGCCCCTGGAAATACCGCTGGGAATGTTTTACCACCTTCATGCTCACCAGGCCGCAAACCGGGATAACACAAATGCCGATCAGTGTCAGCACCGGGCTGACCACCAGCATCATTACGAATATAAATACCATGGTACAGACGGCTGTGATAACCTGGCTGATGCTCTGCTGAAGGGAGGTATCTATGGTGTCCACATCATTGGTGACGCGGCTCAGCACATCTCCGAATGTATTGCTGTCAAAATAGGCCAGAGGCAGACGGCGGATTTTCTTGTCTACTGCCATGCGCAGATCATGCATAGTGCGCTCCGCCACTCCTGCCACAATGTACTGGCCGGAATAATTGAAAAGAAAGGCCAGTACATACACACAGCCCAATTGTATCAGAACAGTGATGAACGTTCTAAATCCCTGGAGGACCCCGGCGCCGTCCACAGCCACGGCCACCAGCGCATCCATGGCCCTGCCAAGGGTATATGGCCCCTGGGTGGTAAACACAGCTCCCATCACAAGGCAGGCCACCATGAGAATAATTCTGATTCGGTATGGTTTCATAAAACGGAACAGACGGCCCATGGTGCCCTTGGTATTGATTTTCTTATCTGCTGCCCTCACATTCATTTGCTTCATGCACTCATCTCCTCCTCTGACAACTGGCTCCGGACGATTTCCTGGTAGGTGCCGCAGGTATTTAAAAGCTCCCTGTGGGTACCAATTCCCATGACCTTCCCTTCATCCATCACTATAATCCGGTCCGCATTCATGATGGTGCTGACACGCTGGGCTACGATTACCACAGTGGCATTCCCCGTCTCTTTGGACAATGCCTGGCGCAGGGCGGAATCCGTCTTGAAATCCAGGGCGGAAAAACTGTCGTCAAACACATATATTTCCGGCTTCCTGACAATGGCCCTGGCAATTGCCAGGCGCTGCCTCTGACCGCCTGAGACATTGCTTCCGCCCTGGGAAATGGATGAGTCAAATCCATCCGGTTTATCTTCGATGAAATCCGTGGATTGTGCAATGGCGGCCGCTTCCTTCACCCGCTCATCGCTGGCCGAATCATCCCCAAAACGGATATTTTCCATGATAGTGCCCTTAAACAGCAGGGCTTTCTGGGGCACATAACCGATTTTCCGGCGCAGGGTCCTCCTGTCATAATCCTTTACATTGACTCCGTCCACCAGAACCTCGCCCTCCTGGACATCATAAAAGCGGGGAATCAATCCCACCAGCGCCGTCTTTCCGCTTCCCGTACTTCCGATGATAACCGTGGTCTCTCCCGGCTTAGCTTCAAAGCTGACATGGCTGACAGCCGGCTCTTTTGCCCCTGGAAAATAGAAGCTTACATCGCGGAAGGTGAGATATCCCCTCTGCCCGTCTGACAGCTTGGGAACCGCCGGATCCCCGATGGAATTTTCAGTATCCAGCACCTCACAGATACGGTCCGCTGAAGCAGCACATCTGGGATACATGACGAAAATCATGGAAAGCATGGTGACAGACATCATGATCTGCATGACATACTGGATGATTGCCAGGATATCTCCCGGCATCACAGGCTCCGTGCCGATTCCCTGGCCCGCGCGCCAGAGAAGCCCCACCACGGTCAGGTTTAATATCAGTATCAGGGACGGTCCCAACAGCGACATGGCATGCATCATTTTCATGGCATTGTTCATCAGATCCTTGTTGGCTCCGTCAAACCGCTTTTCTTCGTAATCCTCTGTCCCAAATGCCCGGATAACCCGGATGCCGGAGAGCTTTTCCCGCATAATCAGGTTGATTCGGTCAATTCTTGTCTGCATCTTTCTGGAAAGCGGCATGGCTCTCCTGCCAATCAGGCTGATAATAAACACCATCACCGGCATGGACACCACAAGTATGCTTGACATTTTCGGATTTTTGCTGTAAGCCAGCATGATGCCCACCACGCACATGATAGGCGCTGTCAGAATAACGCGCAGGAACATGACCATGAAATTCTGTACCTGGGTAATATCGTTGTTGGTGCGCGTAATCAAAGACGCGGTTGAAAATGTGTCGATTTCGGCCTGTGAGAAATATTCCACCTTCGTAAAAATCCTGCTCCTCACATTCCGCCCTAAACCCAGCGCGATTCTGGAGGCAAAAAAGCCTGTGGTAATATTACATACCATTCCCAGAATAGCGATTCCCAGCATAATAACGCCGGTGTGAAGAATGTAATTCATATCCTTATCCGCGATTCCCCTGTTGATAATATCTGACAGATAGGTGGGAAGCCCCAGCGTGGCTCCTACTCCGGCCGCCACACTGACCAACACGCATAGAAGTTCCGGCCGGAACGCGTTCAGCTCCGCAAATATTTTTTTCATGTTGCGCCTCCTTGTTCTTGAAAATAAAAACATCCGGAAAAGCAGTTCAGCTCTGCAAATACTTTTCCAGACATTTTAATCCTTTTAAAATAGTCTCCAAATCTTCTTTGCTCATCGTATCCTTCTCAGAATGACTGCCCATCTGCTCTATCATGCCCAGCACCAATGACCGCCCTTTTTCCGTAAGGGCCACATTTATAAAACGGGCGTCTTTGTCATTCTTGACCATTGTAATATGGCCGGCCCGTTCCAGACGCCGGCAGAACATGGAGCAGTTTCCTTTTGTAACATGGAGACTCCTGCTCAGCTGAGTCAGGTTTACCTGTCCGTCCGCCAGAAAGAGATGATTGAGCACCCTTCCCTGTTCCGGGGTAATGCCGAAGGGCCTGCACTTTTCCTCCACACATTCCCGGACAAGCCAGTTCACCTTGCGAAGCTCCTGAAACCACTGGTCCTTAAAATTAATAAACGCCATAAGGAACCTTCCTCCCCATTCTCTTGATTTTTATACTTCCCCAGATAGTTTACATATAAACTATTATAGGATATCATTACAGCCGTTAAAAATAAAGAGCATTTTTATTAAATAAATATAAAAATTCAATAAATTGATGGGACTTACCTTACATTTTTTGAAGTTGACTGCATAATTATTCTCCCGGCAGAGAAACATTTTAGAGGAAAAATTTCAAGAAGAAACTCAAAAAAAATTTCAGGCCGCCGATACCTCTCATCAAGATATCAGCGGCCTGTTTTCCGGCTCTTATTCCATCTGTTTTTTTATCTGCTTTTTTATCTGCTTTACTATCTGGTTTGTTATCTGTTTTACTATTTACTTTATTATCTGCTTCACTGTCTGCTTTGCTTGTCTGTTCTGTTATTTTTTCTGCCTGCCTCACACCTTGATCCGCTCCGCAACCTCATTTCCGATTGCAAGGCGCATATTGTTCATTCCGATTATCATGCTGTCCCTTCCATGCTGGAACACATTGATGGTACTTCCCTCCCTGATGTCATGCTGATGCATAAACTCCATGACCTGGGGATTGCCGAACATCCATTTAATCGTACAGACAGCACCTGCCTTAACCTCTGATAATGACTGCATAACCACACCTCCGTTGCCTTTTCGTTCATACCCAGTATGATCAGAGGGCCCTTTTTCATGCCGGCCCTTCTGTTTACTTATATTGTAAACACCCTGAAGGCTGTTAGTCAACGGCAATGTGGGTTAGGCATTTTTAATCTTTTTTATTTTTTGATGCTTAGTCCTCCGGGTCCGTAAATCCCATCAGCCTGCACACGATGAAGCCGGCTGCATAGGACGCGAACAGACCTACGAAATACAGGGGGAATCTGGTGGTAATGAACGCCAGGGGGATTCCTGACAGCTCAGGAACCTTGGCCGCCACCTTCATCACAGCCATAATACTTCCTCCGATTCCTCCGCCGATACAGGATGCTATAAACGGCTTTCCAAGGGGAATGGTACAGCCCCACATCAGAGGTTCCCCTATGCCCAGCATACCTACGGGGAGCGCATTCTTAATGGTCTTTTTCAGTCTCTGGTTCTTTGTCTTTAAATATACATAAAACGCAGCTCCCACCTGTCCCGCTCCGGCCATACAGGTAACGGGCAGCAGATAGGTGACGCCGAAATCCGCTATAAGCTGGGTATTGACCGCTATCAGCCCATGGTGCATTCCCGTCATTACCAGAGGCAGATAGATGGCTGAGGCCAGACCGGCCAGCACAGGCACCTTATAGATGATAAAGCTGACAAAGGCTCCTATGGTCTCCGATATGAAACCGCCTATGGGCTGGAATACCATCAGGCCCACAAAGGTCATGACACAGACCGTAATCAGCGGCCGCAGGAACATGTCCAGGAAATCCGGTATGACTTTTTGAAGCTGTTTCTCCAGCAGCACTGCCACATAGGCAATAATCAGTACAGATATCACGCCGCCCCGCCCGGGTGTAATGGACACATGGAACAGCTGTACCCCGGCCAGGGACGGACTGTTCAGTATGGAGGCCAGAACAGCACCGATAATGGGACTTCCGCCGAATTCCTTGGATGTATTATAGCCTACGATGATGGGCAGGATGGTAAAGACTGAGTAGGCCAGCGCACTCATGATCTTGCCGAAATCCGTATCCTGAAATCCCGGAAAAAATACATAGGATGATTCATAGACAGCAACCACCAGTCCGCAGGCTATGAATGCGGGGATAATTGGAATGAAAATATTAGCTATCTTTTTCAGCATGTTCTTGTAGGGGACATTGTTCTTAGCCCTGTTTTCCTCTTTCAGGAGAACGGCCTCATCCACCTCTTCACTTTTGATATGGGTCATATCGCTCATAAGCTGGGCCACTGCCGCCGCAGTACCGGGCCCCAGCACCAGCTGGACATGGCTGCCCTCCTCAATGACCCCCAGTACGCCCTCCAGCTTCTTAAGCTCCTCCCGTCTCATTTTTTCCGGATCCTTTACAGTCAGCCTGACCCGGGTATAGCAGTTTACTATGGTCCTGATATTGGATTCACCCACCAAATTACAGATTGATTGTGCCAGCTCTTTCTTTGTCATAAGATACCTTCCCCTTTCTTATCTCTTGCCTGTCATACCGTCTTTTTTAGTATCACCCACTCCTGTACCGCTGAAAAACCTGCCTTCTCATAAATCCTTCTGGCAAAATTGGTTTCCGTCACAAAAATCGTCATATACTCCGCTCCCATGTCCTTAAGCGCCTGACACAGGCTGAAGAACAGTACATTGCCGATTCCCCTTCCCCCGTCAGCCGGGTCCACTGCCAGCGCCGAAAAAAATCCCCGCCCGTTTTTCTCCGGATACACGGTTCCGGCTGTGCCCATCACCCTGCCGTCCCTGTCCTCCACTATGAGAATCTTCTTATGTTCCCGGATTCCGTCCCGGAATTTTTTCAGGAACGACTGGTCCTTCAGACGCTCAAACATTTCCTCATATCCGAAATTCCCGGCACTGTCAAACCAGGCAACTCTGATTCCCTCTGACTCCAGCTCCATGATGTGTTTCTGTATGTCTGCCGGAATGTAAAATTTTTCCAGTTCCAGGTAATAAGAAACCTCTTTTTGAACCAGCTCATACCCCCTTCTCTGAAAAAATATATATCCCGGGGAATCTGTCCTGATGCCCGGCGCCTTGTTGTGCTCATGGCCCTCCCGGTCTATGTACCAGGACATTTTAATGGGGCATTTGTGGCTGATTCTTATTTCATGTTTTCCCTGGTCCTTCAGAAATGCTTCCGCTTTTTCCAAAAGGCTGCTCCCCACACCTCTGCCTTCATATTCCTCTTTTACCACCAGAAGGAATATATAGCCCGGCGTATTGTCCCGGTTTTGTCCCGGCAGGAATTCCTTCTGGCTGATTGCCGCTGCAAACCCTGCCAGGCTGCCGGAATCCGTAAAGGCCAGAATGCATCCCTCGGGGTCAAAATCCGGTTTATCCAAAAGCTCTGCCTTCCATTCTTCCGGTGAATCATAGGCCTTATACCGGATACGCACTGCTTCCTCTTTCCACAGCCGCACCATCTGCGGCAGCATGGTTTCCTTATACGTCCTGTATTGCATTACGAACATACCCCCCAGCTCGATTTAATCTTGTCTTTGCGGATTTTGCACCGCATTGCAGCAGAATCATGGTGATTGCCAGCTTTACGCTTCCCTCCGCCTCCTCCAGGCTGTCCCTGGCTTCTTCCCTGGTGCATCCCGTGGCTGTCATGACAATATTTTCCGCCCTAGTTATCAGCTTCATATTTGTCTGCACAACATCCACCATCAGGTTCTGGTAAACCTTGCCGATACCCACCATGCTTCCTGTGGATATCATATTCAGAACCATCTTCTGGACGGTTCCGGCCTTCAGCCTGGTGGAACCCGTAAGGACCTCGGGTCCCGGTACCGGTTCAATGGCAAGGTCTGCCTCCTTTCCTATCTCAGAATCCCGGTTGCAGGACACGGCCACTGTTCTGCATCCAATCTTTTTGGCATACCTGAGGCCGTATATCACATAAGGCGTCCTTCCGCTGGCAGCCAGCCCGATGACGATATCTGCCGGGGACAGATGAATCTCTTTCAGGTCTTCCTCCCCCATGGTCTGGCTGTCCTCTGCTCCCTCCACTGCCTTGACAAAGGCAGGGGTGCCGCCCGCCATCAGGCCCACCACCACGTCCGGCGACACCCCGAAGGTGGGAGGACATTCCACCGCATCCAGTACTCCCAGCCTTCCGCTGGTACCTGCTCCTATATAAATGATCCTTCCCTTTTGTTTCAGACTGTCCGTACACCAGGCAATGGCCTGGGCAATCTGGGGCAGGACCTCTTCCACTGCCTCCACTGCCTTCCCGTCCTCCCGGTTCATAACGGTAACAATTTCCAGGGGCGTCATCTGGTCCAGCCCCATGGTCTCCTTATTCCTGCTTTCTGTTACCAACACTGACAAATCTATCATGGTGTTTCCTCCCCTTACAATGCATTTTGGTTTTCCTCCGGCCCCTCGGATTTAGCTATATGGGTCTTTCTGAACTGCTCCATACACTCGTCATACCGCTTGTGCACATAGGCCGTATACAAAATATCTATCATGTTCAGCTGGGATATTCTGGATGACATGGCCCCGCTCCTGAATATCAGTTCCGTTGCAGCCACTGCCAGGTTATAATCAGCCAGACGGACCAGGGGCGACTGCTCAAACCTGGATATGGTGATAACCGGCGCCTCCCTCAGCCTGGCCTCCCTGGCACATGTTATCATTTCCTCAGTAAGACCGGAATAGCTGACGATCAGGGCCAGGTCACAGCTTCGGATGTTTCTGGCCTGCAGGAGCTGGGCATGCCAGTCATCACAAATCACACATGCCTTGTTGACCCTAAGAAGCTTCAGATACATGTCCCTGGCCACCAGCAGGGAAGAACCAATTCCGAACAGATACACGGTCTGGCTCCTGTCCAGCAGCTCCACACATTGATTGAGGATATCCAGGTCCACAAGCTTCCTGGTATTGTCAAGAGACACTATGTTCTTATAGGTCACCTTGTTCACCAGTTCCTCCAGGCTGTCGTCCTTTTTTATCTCCTGCTCCATGGGCCGCGTACTCTCCCTGCGCAGGGCTGACTCATATAACAGGGATTTCTGCAGCTCCTTATAACCGTCAAACCCCATCTTCCTGCACAGGCGGACAATGGTTGCCGCTGAGGAAAATGTTTTATCTGCCAGCTGCTTTATGCTGTATCCTGCGGCTTCCTCTGGATTTTCCCTTAAAAATCTGAGGACCCCCTTCTCAGCACCGCTGGCCTGCGCTGAATATTCCTGTATCCTGACAAGTACACTTTTCATATTGCTTCCTTCCTATGACTTTATATTACTCTTTTAAACACTTTTGTCAATATTATCTGATTTTAATGAAAAAACGTTTCATATTTTGATTTTTTCGCCTTTTATTGCGCGTAAATACTGAAAAGCCGCCGCTTTTTTAGTGAGCGGCGGCCTTACCGGACCATGACTGTGCAGCATTATTTGGTATGATTTCCCGAAAGCATTGACGGGAAGAATTAACTGGAGGCATTAACTGGAAGCATTAACCGGAAGCATTGACTGGAAGCATTAACCGGCAGCATTGACTGGAAGCATTAACCGGCAGCATTGACCGGTAGCATTGACCGACATCCTTAACCGGAAGCATTATTCCCCCTCCGGCCCGGCCTCCTTAGGCAGCCAGTCTGCTTTGACATAGTACAGGAACATGCCTGCCGCACAGATGACCCAGGTAATGGGCCACCCCGCCATGACCACCATCAAACTGTGAGTCATGGGCACTGCCACAAGCAGGTAAATCTGTCTCAGCACCACGAAGCTGCCCAGCATAAAGAACATGGGGACCTTGGAAAGTCCGGCGCCGCGCAGGGCGCCGTTTAATACCTGGATCACTGGCATCACAATATATGCTCTGGAGAAAATGCGAAGCATACTGCTTCCGTTCCCAATTACCTGGGGATCATTGGTAAACACGCTGATTAACAGTGGTGCTCCGAAATACATTCCCACTGAACCTGCCAGAATAATCAGGGAGCTCATAACCCAGGCGGCAAATATTCCCTTCTTCACCCGTTTATACTTGCGGGCTCCGATGTTCTGGCCCACAAAAGTGGTAATAGCCATATTAAAGCTCTGAAGGGGCAGCTGGAGAAATCCGTCAATCCTCAGGGTAGCGGAATACCCGGCCATGGCAGCTGTTCCGAACCGGTTGATATAGGACTGCACCACCACGTTAGAAAATGAGGTGATGCTCTGCTGACAGGCAGCCGGAAAGCCAAAGGCAATGATTTTGCGGATCATTTTCTTGTGGAACCGTATCTTGCGGATTTCCACCTTATAGTCCTCCCGGGTATGCATCAGCTTGTGCATGACCATGAATGAGCTCACTGCCTGGGCCATAATGGTGGCAATGGCCACACCTGCAATGCCCATGTGTAACCCGCACACAAAGGTGAAATCCAGGATGATGTTCACGATACTGGCCACTGCCAGATAGAGCAGGGGATGCCTGGAGTCCCCCACCGCGCGCAGTATGCCTGAGCCCATATTGTAAAAAAGTGAAAATGTGATTCCGCAGAAATAAATCATCAGATATAGAGAAGAATGGGGAAGGACGTCCTCCGGCACCCCGATTGCCCTGAGAAGGGGCCCTGTATACAGCAGTCCCAGCCCGGTAAACACTATGCTCAACAGCCCCGTGAGAGCCATGGCGCTGTGAACCGCCCGGCTCATAGCCTCACCCTGTCTGGCCCCGAAGTATTGGGAAATCACCACTCCCGCGCCGGTGGACAGGCCCATGAAGAACCCCACCAGCATATTGATGACAGGGGTTGAAGCCCCCACCGCCGCCAAGGCGTTGGTATTGACAAAATTTCCTACCACATAGGAATCCACTGTATTGTACAACTGCTGGAAAAAATTCCCTATCAAAAGAGGGATTGAAAACCAGAAAATAGACTGAAAGATACTGCCGTCAATCATATCCGTATTAGCGCTTTGCAAGACACCACCCCATTCCCCAATCATTGGTGACCGCCCCTCCCTGTGCCTTGAAATATAAGACCATTACAAAAAAGAGAAAGCAGTCCATACCGAAGCCGCTCTCTCTATCATACATGATTTTCGTGGAATTTTCTATCTGTTTCTCTTTAATTCCTTCTGCTTTATACCTTTTGTTTTATATCTTCTGTTTCATACCCTCTGTTTCATACCCCCTGTTTTATACCTTCTGCTTTATACCTTCTGTTTCATACCTTCTGTTCTATACTTTCTGTTTTATTCATGCTACTGCCACACATTTCACAGCCGCCCCTTTTTCTCCGTCTTTTATTCCGTCTCTTACTCCATCCCCTACTCCGTCTCTTACCCCATCCCCTACTCCATCTCCTACTCCGTTCCCTTGCCTCATCCCCTACTCCGCCGCCCCGGCAAGCCTCCGCTCCTTTTTAATGCTCCAAGCGTACATGGCGCCTCCTGCCGCCAGCCAGAACACGGTATACAGGGCGGTGCCCGCCAGCTGGGGCCAGGCAGCGTCCCAGCCGATTCCCTTCAGGTTCACAGCCTTCAGTTCCACGGCAATATTGGCAATAGGCGAAAATATCCTGGATGCAATGCTGAGCCATTTGGGCATCAGATAGTACGGGAAAATAAGCCCTGAGGTAAATATAATCAGGTTGCTGCACATCATATACAGCTGCGCAAAGCAGGCCAGCCTTTTGGTAAATGACCCCAGCATCACGCCAAAGGCCACGGCCGCCAGCATGAAAAGCACGGTGCTGAACAGATAGAGCCCGATTTCCCCCCGCAGGGGAATATTCTTATACAGTCCCACCACACACAGCACCACGAACTGGGCCGCCACCGCGCCGCCAGCCACCACGGCTGTCCTGATAATTCCGTCTTTTAATTCCTCCCCCCGCTTTTCCGGGGCAGCCGCTGCCAGAGCTTTTCTTTTTCGTATCATGAGCGGAATAAAAAATGAGATGAGAAAGGTCTGCATGGTGATGGCGGGAACCAGCAGATAGCTCATTTTCCTGATGTAATCGCCCTGTGGTTCATACAAGGTCCTGTCCACGTAAGAAAATGTACCCAGACTGGTCTGGGCCGCCGAGGGGTAAAAGTTGTTTCCCTCCAGCATCTTAAGCTGCATTCCCGCGCTCATGGTACCCAGCACGGACGATGCAGCCCCCACTGCCCCGCCGCCGGTGATGATGTTGGAACAGTCCGCAAATATCACTGCCTGGGGTGATTTCTTCAGGGACATATCCCGGCTGAAATTTTCAGGTATCATGACGCCGGCCTCAATCTTCTTATCCAGGATGGCCTGTTTCAGATCCTGCTCCGAATCCGCATAATATACAATATCCAGAGAGGGATTGATGCCAAACTGCTTCACAATGGACTGGGACAAGGAGGACCGGTCCTCGTCCAGGATTCCAAAGGGAATATCCTCTGTGTAATCATTTTTCCAGATGGTAGTAATCAGGAGCATACCGGCCAGCACGGAAATAAACAGACCAATGACCGTGTTTTTTTCTTCCTTCCATATCCTGCTTATCATAGGCCGGCCACCCCGCTTTCCGTCAGGGGACTATCTGCGGGCGTTTTTTCCGGCTCTGCCCCGGCATCCCTGAATTTCTTTGCCACTGCAAGCACCATCACCGCGCAGAAACCCATAAGCCACAGAACATGGTGGGCCTCACTCAGAAAGCTGCGCTCCACCAGGGCCATGTCCCTGAACGGCACAATATAATGGGTATTGGGCATGAACCAGGTAAGAAACTTACAGGGCCATGGCATGGAGATAACCGGAAATGTGTAACCGGCCAACAGCATGGTAAAACTTATGATGCTGCATTTCTGCACTGCCTCCTCGCAGTTTCCTCCGGTACCCAGGTTCTGGAGTATTCCAAAAAGGGTAATGCCGAAGCAGGTGAAAACCGTCATCAGTATGCCGGCCCAGGGAGAACTCTTGTAGGGAAATCCAAAACACAGGGTCTGGGTCACTATACAGCCCAGGGCCGAGACACAGGCAATACCGGTGATAAATCCGGCCTTTTTCATCAGCCTTCCAAAGCTTCCCCTCTCGCACACGCAGGCCCCCACGCATCCGGCTCCAATCTGTACAATGGTAAGGAGGATGCCCTCCATCATCATGTATGCCACATTCTTGGAGGGATTGCTGATGGCCTTTGTCACATATCCCATGGGTGCAATCAGGTTCATGGCTGCCTGGGGTGGTATGCCCTTTCCCTCTGCCAGCTTCAGCATATATCCGCTCTTAATGGTCCCCAGGGCTTCGGCTATGGTACCCCTCATGCCGCTGGCAACTGTTGACAGGGCGCCGTCGTTAAAAATCATGATTTTGGCTTCCCTGCCATTTAACAGATCCTCTGAAAAATGCTCCGGAATCACAATGCCTGCCAGTGCCTTATTATAGTAAAATGCTTCCTTCAGGTCATCCTCCTCATCCGTACACGCAATGACGTCAAATGTCCTGTTATCCGAAATCATCTGAATCAGGCTCTGGACTGTTTCAGAGTGATCATGGTTCACAATAATCGTGGGTACCTTCTGAAAAGGCAGATGCACGAACTCCGCGCCCATGAGCAGACTCAGGATGGTGGGTGCCAGAAGAAGAATCAGCATGGGAATCGTTATGTACCGTTTTTTCATAGAAGATGCCAGGCTCCCAGCCTGTTTCATCCATTCTCTCATATACCATCACATCACTTTCCAAAGTCAACATAGGCTGTCATACCGGAACGCAGTTCATCCTGCAGTCCAGTCAGGTCCTCAAAGGTTACCTTGATTCCGTAGGTCAGGATATCCCAGTCAGCTTCATTGGACGCTTTCTTGGTGGCAAAATCCGCTTCCTTATTGATTCGCACCACTTTCCCCTTATATGTATCCTTTCCCAGGGCTGCCAGGGAGATATCCACCTCCTGGTCCAGTTTTACCCGCGGAAGCTTCATTTCATCCACATCACAAGTGATATACGGGGTATAAATGTCAGCAACCACCACGGAGGGAAGTCCGGAGGACACCACATCACCGGACTTGACATTAACCGTTGTCACCAGACCGTCCACAGGTGAGGTAAGGACACATTTATCCAGGGTGGTGTCTATCTGTTTCAGGGCCGCCTTGGCCTGGTCCACTCCGGCCTGGGCCTGGGCAATCTGTTCCGGAGTTGCTCCGTTTTGGGCTTCGGAAAGCTTGCTCTGGGAAATCTCCAGATTGGAGCGTGAGCTGTCCAGGGCAGCCTTGGCAGAAGCCAGGGCTGCCTTCTGGGCATCCACAGAGGACTGGGACACGGCTCCTGCGGGAACCAGCGCCAAGGTCCTCTGATAATCTGCGTCCATTCTTGTGTAGGCTGCCTGGGCATTTTCCAGGTTTGCCTGAGCAATCTGGACCGCCAGCTGCAGCTGTTTCATCTGTTCCTCTGTAGCGCCGTTTAACAGGCTCTGGTAAGCTGCCTGGGCCTGGGCCAGTGCTGCCTGGGCCTGTTCTCTCTGGGCCATCAGGGTATCACTGTCCAGACGGACCAGCTCCTGGCCTTTGGTCACCAGGTCCCCTTCCTCCACCAGGACATCCTTAATCTGTCCTCCGGTCAGAGCGTTAATATTGCTCTCATCCATGGTCACATAAGACTGTACCACCAGATTTTTCTTATTCTTAAATAACAGGTCATCCCCTGTTACATGACCAAAGATGAGCACCAGGACAATGGCGCATAAAATAACGGCTGCCGCCGCCCCTATGATTTTTTTCTTAGATTTTGCCAGTTTCATTGTTATTACAGTTTCTCCCTTCCAATATTTCTCTCATACTCCCTTACATTTCCGACGATTTTGCCCATAATCTGTTCCAGAACCTGTTCCTCCTGGGGCGTGATTCCGGCAAAGATGATTTTCTCCCACTGGTCCATGATGTCCTTCAGTGAATTAGCTGCCTCTTTTCCTTTTTCCGACAGGCAAACCAGCTTTTCGCGCTTATTCTCAGGGTTAATCTCCCTTCTGATGTATCCCCTCTCCTCCATGGCAGCCAATACCTTGGCTGTCTGGTATTTATCAATTCCGGACAGGCTGGAAATGGTCTCCTGATTGCTGTATCTGCTGTAGCCTATGACCAGAAGCACGATTCCCTCGGAAAAGGAAAGGCCGCAGGCCCTGAATTTAATGCACAGAAACCTTCGTTTGCTCTTTTCTATCATGGTGGCTATTTCCTGTATGGTACTCACCTCCTTGCAGGGGCTGCCGCAGATACTGTAAGGAAATACCTTCTGCGGCTATCATATGTATTTCACAACTGTTGTGTTTGACAAACATTATATGCATTTTGCAAATGAAAATCAACCCGTTTTTTTTTCACAAAATTACGGCCCAACTTTTAATATTTCTCCGTTTATTTGACGGGATGGTTCATCCCGCCGGCAGCAGGAAAGAAAAATGCCGTGAGAAAGCCGGTTTCCTGTTTGGGAATCCGGCTGATTCACGGCATTGTCACCATGTTTTCACGGCATTGTCACAGCATTGTCACGGTGTTTTCATATTTTGTTTTATACTTTCGTTGATGACATTCAGCCAACTCATTCCATCATTTTCATAATCAGGTCCGCACAGCCCTCATATCCCAATACAGAGGTATTCAGACAGGCATCATAATTTTCCATATCCCCCCAGTTTTTTCCGGTAAAATAGTGATAATAGTCGCTTCTCTGGCTGTCCCTCTTCTGTATTTCTTCCTCCGCCTTCTCAAAGGCTATGTCATCCACCTCGCATATGCGGCGTTTGCGCTTCTCCATGGATGAAGCGTAGATAAACAGTTTAAGTACATCGCATTCTCCGTCCAGGGCGAAATCAGCGCATCTTCCGATAAAAATGCACGGTCCCTTCCGGGCCAGTCTGCGGATGGTGTCAGATACCTCCTTATTGATATCAAAGGGCTCCTGCATCTTATTGTAATTCTGGAACCGGAAGGCATACAGCACCAAATCATGAAGCAGGCTTCCCGTCCGCTTTTCATCCAGCTTTTTCAGTTCCTCAATGCTGATTCCATTGTCTGCCGCCGTCACTGCCAGCAGCTCCCGCCCATAGCAGGGAATCCCCAGGCGCTCCGACAGGATACGGGCCACCTCCCTTCCTCCGCTTCCGTACTGACGCTCAATGGTAATACAACAGTTCCTGCCCATACTCATTCCTTCTTTCTTATATGTCTTTCCTGTATGTCTGCAAATGTCCTATCATTATGCAGGACGTCCATATGCCTTATGATACCTCAATTGCATACTTTATCACATGGTCCTTCTTATTCTCAAACACATCATAGGCTTCCATAATGTGTTCAAGCTTTGTTCTGTGGGTAATCAGGCAGCTGGTATCCAGCTTTCCGGCCTTTATCAGCTTCATGATTTCCTCACAGCAGGAAGCGTCCACTCCTCCTGTTTTAAAAACCAGATTCTTCCCGTACATGTCCGGTAAGGGGATCATCTGCGGTTCTTCATATAAAGCCACTACACAGACCACCGCATTGGGCCTGGCAATCTTCCATGCCATCCGGAAGGTATCCCTGCCTCCTGCCACTTCCAATACGGCATCCGCGCCGCGTCCAAGGGTCAGCTTCTTTATCTCCTGTTCCACATCCTGCTTTAACGGGTTGATAATGACATCTGCCAGTCCCTGTTCCTTAGCCAGCTCCAGCCGTTCATCCGACGTATCAATGGCTATGACCACGCCGGGGCCGTAAAGCCTTGCGCACATCAGGGTACACAGCCCGGTAGGACCTGCGCCAATAACAGCTACCGTATCCGCGGGTTTGATTTCCGCCAGGGAAGCCCCCCAGTAACCGGTGGAAAGGATGTCTCCTGTAAACAGCGCAGCCTCATCTGTCACTTCATCGGGTATCTCCGTAAGTCCGTTGTCGGCAAACGGCACCCTGACATATTCGGCCTGGCCGCCGTCAATCCTGCACCCCAGCGCCCATCCCCCGTGTTCATGGGTACAGTTGTTGACATAACCACGCCTGCAGAAATAACACTCGCCGCAGAAAGTTTCTACATTTACAGCAACACGGTCTCCCTGTTTAAACTTTTTTACCGCTTCCCCGGTCTGCTCCACTATGCCCACAAACTCATGTCCCAGTATGGTTCCCGGCACAGCCCTTGGGACAGCTCCGTGCTTTATATGGATATCACTGGAACAGATGGTGGTAAGGGTTACCCTTATGATGGCATCCTGCGGATCCGCCAGCGCAGGAACCGGCCGGTGTTCCAGAGTTATGATGCCATTTTCTTTGTAGACCGCGGCTTTCATTGTCCCGGGCTTGGGATTGCTGGTATGGGGCGCCTGAGACCCGGGCATCTGGGACTGAGACATCTGGGACTGGGACATCTGGGATTGGGCCATCTGGGATTGGGACATCTGGGATTGGGACATCTGGGATTGTATATCACTTTGCATCTTTATTATACCTCCAATGTACTGCTGTTTTCTCTAATATCATCTCATCTTATAATGATTAAAAATATTATAGCATATATTACCTGTTCCTAAAAGGATGCCCGTCCTCCTCCTGTCTGCTCCTGTTCCGACCCACACATCCCCAGGCAGAGCGGACTTGGTGGGGTTATTATATCTCATATCCAAATCTATTTCCACCACGTCAGATTATGAAAAAATTATTAAATTATTAAAAACACAGCAGTACAGAATCTCTCCGCACTGCTGTGTCCCTTCACTTTATAGTTAATAACATGTCTTACTTAATATGCCTTCTTCTGTCAAATACCGATAAAGTAAGAACGATTCCTGAAAGAAGGAATGTCAGGCTCATTCTGTCCAATACATTTCCGGTTTTTGGAAGAGGAGCTAACGGTATCTCACCGTCATCAATAACTGTCATAGGTGCTTCGGCCAGCGGAACCTGAGTTTCCTCCAGGGTAACTGCTCCGGGGCCTCCATTTGTGGATACATACCTTCTGCCTGATCCGCTTCCTGAGCTGCTGCTTCCGCTGGAACTGCCCGGTCTGCTGTTGCCTCCGGTATCCGGTGGGTTACCGCCTGCTGCGGACCACTGGGCTGCAAACACTACGTCATGCTCATACTTATTGCTCCTGATTTCATTTAAATCATCAAACGAACTATTTATATCGTCCATAAGCGCAGTCCATCCGGAAAGTGCATAGCCGGAATTGGCTTCAGCCGTAACGGCCCCGTCAGGGCTCACCCCATCCTCCCAAAATACAGGTTCTCCGTCCGCTCCAATAACAATGCGTCCTTCTGAATCAAGCTCTACCAGGCTCTTCCACTCCGTAACGGTTCCATATGCCCCTGTACCGTTGTTCCGGATACGTCCCTGCTGCTCGTTGGAGGATTCAAAGATAAACTGAATCTCATAGGCATCCGGAATTCCATCGGGCTTTTTATCCGGTCCATCGTTATCTGTCATGTAGTAGACGGTTATGGTTCCATTTTCCCTGACGCCCTGAACAGGTTCATAGGACTTCTTGAGCATTCCGGTATAGATATAATGGTTTCCGTCTGCCCCGTCGATTGATTCAGGAATCAGTCCATTCAGCCTGCCGTCTGCTTCCGGATCCGTCCCAAAGGGCACCTGTTCCAGAAGCTTTCTGTCAAGTATATTCGCGGGAAATTCCTTGTCTGCCATCTCCACATTTACAGTATACATATTAATATCCCAAACTGCTTCAAAGGTAACACTGCCCGTAAACTCATGGTTGTTGATATCCGATGCCTGATATAACTGATTGGTCTTAAATCCCGTATCCTGGGATTCCACGACTCTCCATCCGCTGAATCCGCTTCCCTCCAGTGAAGGAATCAGGTTGTCTGTAATCACCCCATATTTCTGCAGGCTGTAAGTCAGCAGCGGGTCCGTAGAATCATTCAATGTTCCGCCCTTCAAATCAAAAACAACTGCTATGCTGTGCTTCAGCTCTCCGTCCACATGCCATTCATATGGGTCGCCTTCCTCATACTGGATCCTGTACCATAAGATATCGTCCATGGAATAGGTCTTACCGTCCATGGTAAATGTATCGTTCTCCGGCCACTGCGCTATGCGCTCTAAAACCGCCTCACTGCTCTGGTTCAATTCACCTTCCGGCGCCGGTACCATCACCGGATTCGCATGAAGGAATCCTTCCCCGAACAATGCATAGTTGTAAGAGGGATCCGGAACATTGCCGTCCGGCCTTGCAGCCTTGTCTTTTCTTACGAAGAAGCCGCTCTTGACTGTATTTTCCTCAAATACAGCTGTATATATCATATTCTTTGTAACCGTATCAGGAAGCTGGCTTTCCTGCAGGACCGTTCCATCCATACCCATCCAGCCTGCAAACCGCATTGTCTCATCTATTGGCGTCTTTTCACCGATAAAGCGCTCCAGCCTGTCATTGTATTTATAATCACTCTTTGACTGCTCTGTAAAAGCTCCTTGACTGCCCGGCTTATATGTCACGGTAAACTGCTGCTTAAAGTAAAGTTTTAATGTAGTGGAACCGTCCTCCTTCACCTTGGCTTCTGTGATGTTCCTTCTGCTTGTATCCAGAACATAGGTGCACTCACTCTCAACCTTATCCGCCAAATCCTGTTCTGTTACTTTGGCCATCCCATGAAGAGGAACGTCATTTCTTGAATCCGTGTATGTGGGCCGGAATTGATAACGCCCCTGGGACTGCATGTAAAACTCCACATCGTAATGAATGTTCTTATTGTCAAGGAAATTAGCTGTAAATACAGTGTCGCAGTAGAACTTATGCGCAGCTATGTCATCTGTATCATCAAACACATAATTTGGTATCAGCGTTTTATAGCCGGGTTGGCTGGATTTCCAATTGTTAAATGTAAATCCGTCATCCGCAAGGTATTCCACGCCATCCGCAGTCGGCCTTACAGGAGCGTACAGGCTCAGCTCTCCGGCGGAATCTCTCCGTGTAGCCACCTCCATGACAGTTCCTGTCATGGCGCCGTTGGCACCGGCCCTGTAGGTAAAGGTTACCTGGTACCGGTCCGGTATGCCGTCGGGATTTGTAGGCTTGCCGCTGTCCTCCGGATTCGTCTCTCCTTTTTCATCAATGCCATAGTAGACATTCACCACGTTGTCCAGAGTAATCAGTGATACTTTCTTTCCGTCCCCGTCAATGTGGTCCAGGGCATAATGGTGTCCGTTCTTATCCAGGGCAGGTGTCTTATCAAACACAATGTCTGAACCATACTCAGCATTTGTCACATGCTGCGCGTGTTCATACTGCCTGTCAATGCGGAAATCCCCCCGGTCATTCTCAAAGAAGTAATTTACCGTATATTCCAAATCCTGACGAATCCGGCTGGTGACCGCCACTTCATGGTCCTGGGTACGTGACAGGGACACATATCCCAAAGCCGCCGCCCTTTCAAACTCTGCTCCCTGAAGAGACTGGCCGTCCACAGTGATACTGCTGATGGTGTAACCTGTATCCGCGCGGAACCTTACCAGCATGGGACGGATTGCGTCATATCCATAACTTCCGCCCTGGCTGATGCTGGAGTGTTCATCCGAATCCGTAATCAGGGTATACCGCTTGGCCTCCGATGTCACATAGACAGAGTGGCATTCCTTTCTGTCAACCCTTACACTGCCTGCTTCAATGGCATCCTGCAGTTCCTGTCCCTTTAGAGGACGGGCATCTACAAATACTCCGGAAATTCCGTAACCTGTTTTTGCCTCAAAGGTAACCTCTATGGATGCCTCCGGGTCATAGCTGTACGTATAAATCCTATCCTGAGGGTATGTAATCCGGCTGTGCAGGTCTGCGCCGGTGGTAAGGGCATATTCCATGGGACTGGTCTCCACAAATACGCTGTGGTCGCCCTTGCGGTCCACTGAAACAGAATGAGAGGCCAGTGCCTTCAGAAGCTCCGCTCCCTCCAGGGAAACGTCATCCACGATCACCTTGCTGACTCTGTAGCCTGTATTAGCCTTGAACTTAACCACCAGGCATTTGTCCGAATCATAGGTAAAGGTGGTAACCTCCTGTTTAGGTTCTGTAATCCGGCTGTTTTCATCTGCCCCAACGGTCAGCTTGTATTCATTAATCTTACCGGTGACAGATACTATGTGGTCACGGTCCCGATCCACTTCAATGTATCCCCTGGAAACCGCCTCCTTCAGTTCATCTCCTCTGTATTGGTGTAAATCCACCCATATGCCGGATATGGAGCAGCCTTCCTTGGCGCCGAATTCCACCTTAAGTTTTTCCGTTCCATCGTAGGTGAAATCCATAGATGGGGCAATCCAGCTGTTATGGTCTGAATATGTGGTCAAATGATAACTGTTTATCCTGGTGGTCACTTCGATGGTATGGCTGCTCTTATAATCAAACAGGTACGCCCCGGCCGCTATGGCGGCTGTCTTTTCAAACCCGCTTAATTCTTTTTCATCTACAATGATATTCTGTATCTGGTAACCTTTCTTTGCCCCGAATTTAACCTTATACATGATGAACTCTTTGTACTCATAGCTCTTTGTCTGAGGGTTAATCCAGGAATTTTCATCTGCCCTGGCCGTCAATGTATAGAGTGTCTTATCTGCCTTGACGAACACTGTGTGGTCCTGCTTACGGTCCAGTGTTATATGACTGTAACCCTGCTGGTCCGGCTCGGCCAATATGGCCTGGATTTCATCCTTTGTGAAGGATTTTCCATCCACGGTAATGCCGGTAACCGAATAGCCCTTGTCTGCTTTAAATTTAACATCCAATGTATCCGTGTCACTGTAGGAATATTTTGTACCCTTAGTAATATCAGCATTCTCAGCCCTGGTTATAAGGTTATATTCCGTCCTGACAGAAGTAACCGATACATAATGGTCCTGTTTGCAGTCCACTTCCACCCAGCCGTTCTGCACAGCCTCATTCAAAGCTTTTCCTGACAGATGTACGCCATCCACCGCGACACCGGATATCCGGTATCCCTGCTTGGCCGTAAAATTTACCTTGATAAGAGAATCTGCGTCGTAAGTATATTGTTTGCCCTGGTCAATGGCAGAGTTTGCATCGGAAGCCGTGGTAAGCGTATACTGTTTGGGCATCCATTTGGCAGTGAGGACATAGGTAACCGGATTTATATTTATATCCTTCCAAACATCACCTACAAACAGACTGTCACCCTGCTGATATATCTTACTGCCGGCCTGATTCACATTTGTCTCAGCCAGTTCCCATCCAATAAAATCAAAATGATTCTTTTTCAGGTTCCCTGAACCCTTGATATCAATATAGCTGTTTCCATTCCTGATTGCAGGATGGGTATAGGTTCTGTAGTCAACCGGAGCCATTCCTTCTGCTCCATTGCCGTCATACTTTACCTTAATCTTTGCAGGCGTTGCCTGAATTTTAAATTCCCTGTATTGGTAAGCATCATCCCTGTAAGAGTAATGGAACTGGTTGGTACAGCCCATGGATACTGCTTCCGCATTTGCATCCGAAAAATCTCTGCTTGTATGCTCTGTAGAGATGATTGAGGGCGCGTCTGCAATATCCACATAGATGCCTTCTTCAAACCGTGCTTTTGCCAACTCTGCCTCGGACCTGCCGTTTCTGTGCTCAAAGGTGGTAGGAGTCACATACCCGGTGGCCGGTTTTACATAGAAGGACACCATGTCTGTTCTGTCAGTCTGAAGGACCTGTCCTCTTTCCATCTCCATGAGTCCGCCGCCGTTGATGCTGTACCATAATGATATGTTGGAGGAATCCTGGTTGAATTTGAAATGGAACTGGTTGGCTGCTTCATTGACAATGATGTTGAAATAATCATTGTGCACTACGTTTCCGTACCATATACTGGCCCTTTTACCGGCTTTCAGCGCTTTAACATCCGCTGCTGAATACCATTTTCCATTCTCATTGATATCCTTCACGTTTTGGATTGAAACCACCCTTGGATCTGATACGAACCATGAGCCTCCATATCTTCTGTCTGCTTTTACCCGGAACGTCTCGTCCTTACTTACTTCCACGGTAGTCCTGGTTATATTTTCTTTGCTTATTACCGCATAGATGGAGAAATGCTCCGCCTCAAAGCTTAACGCATCCACCGCTCTGCCGCCGGACACATCCACTGCGTCCCGGACCTCCTCTAAAGCCTTCACATCCGCGGCTTCTGTCTCCACATGAACAATGGACATTTCTTCGGCAGTCTGGCTGGCTTCCTCTACAGGAATTCCTGAAAATGTAACTGTCACAGCGCCTTCCTGGTTCCAGATTCCAGCATCCAGCTTCTGGCTTCCAAGCCACAAATTTATATCATAAGCAGCCACTGATGAAACCTGCTTTCCCTCTTCAGAAGCAGCTTCCTGGGCATTTTCCCGTATGGAATCCTCAAGAGCAGAATCCACCCGTTCCGCAGAAGCGGTCACGCCTTTTGGCAATACGCCTTCAGGCGCGTAAAGGTTTATAATCATACCATCATTCACCACAATGGTATCAGAAAATTCCGGATGTTCGTCTGTTTCAGTGGTATATACCTCAATCTCCAGTTCATCCGTCACATCCTCTATGGTGAACCAGGAGATATCTTCCGCCAAATTCCCCGGATCTGCTGAATCCGGGTCAGCTGAATCCCCCGGGGCTCCTGCCTCTAAGATTTCACCATTGGCCGATACTGACTGTATATCATAGCCAACCTGGGTTTTAACGCCAAATGTAAGGCTTCCGCCTTCCTCAACACCGCGCGGTCCATCTACAATGCGGGCTGTTCCCTGTGAATAGACAGCATATGTTACCTTATAACCCTCGAAATCATTCAATGCTTTCAGCGTATTGACCGTGGTGGTATAAACCCTGGCCGTGCTGCAGTACCCGATTCCCACAAGGTCATCGGATGTGGCTGCTTTCACCTTATGGACATCTTCTGCCTCTGTTTCCTCCGGTGTCCGGGATGGCTCTGTCTCTATGGTAATCACAGGTGTTTCATCGGTTATGAAGTCTCCCGTTGTTTCAGCCGGAGAGGACTCTTCTGTTTTCCCCTCCTCAGTTTCCTTGCTATCACCAGATTCGCCGGATGGTTCTGAGCCGCTGGGGTGTGCCGGCTGGCTGGGTGTTTCTGCCTCGCCGGATGATTCCGGAATGCCGGATGGCTCTGAGCTGCGGGATGGCTCCGGATTACCGGACGATTCCGGACTGGCGGATGACTCCTGGTTGCCGGATGATTCCGGATGACCGGATGACTCCGGATGACCAGATGACTCTGGATTACCGGATGATTCCTGACTGGCAGATGACTCCTGGTTACCGGATGATTCCGGATTACTTGATGATTCTTTACTTCCGGATGTTCCCGCCTCACTGGACACATTTGTCTTTCCAGATGTTTTATCTGCACTGCTGCCTTGATTTTCAGCAGTCTTTTTTGTTGTATTGTCTGCTTTTGCGTTTTCTTTTGGTTCTTCTTTTTCTTTTGTGCCCTCTTCAATTCTCACATCTGAATCATGCTTTTCAGGAATGGAGGCTGTCTCATCACCTGCCTTTACAGCAACAACAGGCGCATAGTGACGGTTAATGGATGCAACAGGTGTATCATCCTGTTTCTCAGAATGAATCTGCTCCTTATCTGCATTGTCCTTCTGTTCTATTTCTTCTTTTGCGTTATTGGATATTTCCTCGGACTTATCTATATTCTCAGGCCGGGAGCCCTCTGATTCCTTTTGAGACTCTTCTGTATCCTGTCTGCCTGTGTCTGTACCCTCTGTTGGTGAAGCAGTTGTTTCCTTCTGTCCTTCCTCTCCTGCAGGTGTCTGTGTCTCCTGACTCTGAGAGGTCTGTTCTGTGGTTTCTGCCGGAGTTGGTTCTGCCGGTTCTGACTCTGCTGGATTAGCTTCTGACGAAGTCGTTTCCGATGAGTCAGGTTCTGTCGGAACTGCTTCTGTTGGAATCTCTTCTGACGGTGCTGTTTCTGTTGGTATTGTTTCTGCTGGTATTGTTTCTGACGGTACTGTTTCTGCCGGTTCTGTTTCTGGCGGTACCGTCTCCGCCGGCTTGGATATGATATTTACTTCCTCATCTCCAAATGCAGCCTCGTAGCTTTTAACAGTAAGTTTCTTTGTTCTCTTTACCTTCTCCTTTCCATCCTCCATTCTGGTGATGGACGTGGAACAGCTGATGGAGCTTTCTCCATTATTCACATACAGGAATATAATTTCCTCATCTCCGGTGACCATATACATGTCATCCGCATCCTCCGGAAGCCGGACAAATACACGCAGCTCCGCGTCCATGTCTCCTCCGTCGTATTCCGGATAAATCTCATATATATTTCCTTCACCATAAAATAATGCCTCAAACTGTTCTGTCTTGCCGTTGGTAAAGTCAATATCCCCCTCCTGAAGGGGACTTCCTGCAGCAATTGCTTCTTCAATTGCGGTAACCAGGCCGGAACCGCTCATCTCGAAGGTTACGCTGTCAGAAGATTCCGCTGCATACGCTGTCGTAAGGTCTGTACCAATATTAGTGGTAACCATAACCGCAGCAATCATGGCAGCAAGAAATCTTTTGCATAAACCGTAAGGTTTTTTATGCAGTGCTCTTGATCTTCCTTTCTCCTTCATACCATTTTCTCCTCTTCATACTTAGTCCTATGGTACTAATCATATCAAATGGTACGTTATAGGAAGCGTTAGGTCGGCCAGATAATGGAAATTTTCTTAATGTTTATTTAAATTTGAGATGTAAAAGAACCCCTGGCCATATTGACCAGGGGTTCCTGTTATACTGCTATTTTGTTTTACATTGACTGTAATGGACTGTTATGAATCCTCTTCTTTACGTTTCTTGCTCAACGCTGTTACCGCAACAAAGATTCCTGATAACATCATGGTCAATGTGGTTCTCATAGATGTCTGACCTGTCTTTGGCAGTGGTGCCAACGGCACTTCACCGTCATCAATTAAGGTTACATCTACTGGTGATTCTGGAAGAGGTGCTAACGGCACATCTTCTGGAGTGATGGTTGTGGCACCCGGGCCGCCGGTTGGTGGTGTATAGCGATTATTGCCTTCGGTGTTGCCGCTGGGGCCGCCGCCACCGCCAGGACCAGTACCGCCACCGCCGTTAAATCTAAATTGTGCGGTAAACGTGGTACTCTGTGTGAACTCTGCAGCTCTAATTTCATCCGCGTTGGCATAACCCCTGCTTCCGTCTGTCCAGTTATTGAATAAATAGCTTCCAAGGCTGGTTACTGTTACGTTAGCATCTGGACTTGCAGGTTTCAGTTCCCTATGGTCATTACCATCTTCTCCTGTAACGATTTCATAGACAGTCTTGACTTCAGTTACCCTTCCTGATACTGTTCCGCGATTTGTGTCTTCCGATACATATTGGAACTTAATCTGGTACTTATCAGGTACTCCGTCTGGTTCATTTGGCACTTCTATACCGATTTCATCAACATCAAAGTATGCGATGAAAGTGGTATTTACCAGATAGGTATTTGACTTCATCTTTGACATGTCAGGAGTGTAGTCATTTACTTCGCTATCGGTCCAGTAGTCAAATGCAAAACCATCCAGAGGTGTTGCGATTGAGCCATTCGGACTTATTGCTGTCTTTTCAGTGTAGTTTCCATCTTCGTCCCTAAAAGTATGGACTTCTTCCGCTACACTGACAGTACCCTTCTTCTCATCTGCACTAATATAATAGAAAATTGTCTGGTACTCATCCGGGATATGGTCTCCGTTGTCATCCACTCC
>UMET01009368.1_pt1 | contig 28604 bp, 29 predicted proteins | sample 1964821 | NCBI WGS metagenome assembly UMET01 (sample SAMEA4836027, study PRJEB28245) | human gut metagenome | biome: gut microbiome; material: fecal sample | place: Denmark | collected 2008
ATTTGAGAATATCCTCAACCACGTGCTTAACGTCCTGTGTGGGAAATCGGATTCTGACGTAATCGAAGACCATTTCCAGCGGATTGTCTGGATTCAGCTTTTCCAGAGCGTCCGTGAATTTCCCCTTGATTTCTTCTGTCAAGGCTACTTTTCCAGATTCAATCCTGCTGACATACTCACGACTGACACCAGCCATGACCGCAAGACGATTCTGGGAAACGCCGTACTGCGTCCGTTTTTCCTTAAAATCATTTATCCAGTCGGTATCATTCAGTTTCAATCCCTCCAATCGAAAAAGGAATGTGACAGTTACCGATTTTGTCACACTCCCTTGAATGTTTGAAAAGTCCTCTGTTTTCAAGGATTTTTCGATATGTAATTGACTGTTTCCAGATAATTTGTGCCCCCCTGTTAGATAACGGGGGCAGATGGTTGGGGCGGCTCACGCCACCCCAACACAGGCTAGTCCGTACCTGCGGCTTTCGCGCTGCACGCCGCCTGTCCGTCCTGCCTGTTTTGTGATAATCTCCCTATCTCTTTTAGGAAGTCGTGTCCTTTTGGTACAAGGGGAGTGTAAAACTCAGATATGACACTGTTTCCTGTATCAACATAGCCACGCCCCTTAATCTGCTTCAAGAAAAAGTCCTTGTCTACTTCACCGAACATCATACTGTATCCAAGCTCCGACATACGCCCAAGAGCCACACGGAAATTGAACTGGTCACGGATTCCATCACCGAGATACTTTGCGTCTGGACGCTGACAGGCGAGAATGAGAAAATATCCTGCCTGTCGTCCGAGCATGACTATCTGTTTCAGCTTGTTAAGGACAGCAGCATTTTCCTTTGTGGTGAGCATTTCCATGAACGCCACATATTCATCAAAGATAAGGAAGTGGGGCGATAGTCCTAAATAGGCATAGTTTTCACCTGTCCTGTAATTCTCCATGAGCTTCATTGCTTCACTTCTTGCCATCATACCGTCATAGAACCTGTCAATACAGGCGGTTATATCGTCTTTCTTGTACCAGACTTCCGACATGACAACGGACAAATCCGCAAGGTCGGCGTTCTTTGGGTCTAAAATATACATGACCGCATTGCTGCGGAGCAGAGCTTCAATGATAGTAAGGATAAAGTAGGTTTTACCACCACCAGTGCCGCCAGCAATTAGCATATGGGGGAGCTTGTCATACTCCCACCAGACATTTTTCATTAGACGCAAGCTGCCATGTTCAGCCTGTACCTCATTGATAGTGATTCTGTTCGCAATCGTATCATAGAGCAGCACATATTCCACATAGCTGTCTTTCAGCTCTTTGGAAACCAGCTCACAGTACAAGCCTGTTTCCAGTTTCTTTTCCAAGTGTAAAAGCTGCTCTTGATATTTCCCCAATGTGATTTCTGTACGGATATATAAAAGTCCATGCTCCATACGGTAATACACTTTAGGAAAATAGGTGATTTTCTCTTTTTTGGTAGTGGCTGGCAAATCCTTGAAAAAGCCGCTGTCCTGTGTGGATTCTGATTCATACCAGCCATTTTCCAGCAGCATACGAGCCAGCTTTTGACGGTGAAAGAGCTGCTTCACTCTGTCATACTGGAATCTGCGATAGAAAAGGGCAGCCAGCACACAGACCAGAGCCGCCACAACAATAGTCACTATCCTATATGGTGTGACTACTAAATGGACGTTGCCATCTTGTAGAAAACTGACCGATTTCCAGTCCGTAGTGAGGATTGACTTTAGGTTCAGCAGCATAATCACCGCAAGGAACAGCAGGAACAGTGAACCAGCCGAGAAACGAAAAACCAATGATTTGTCACTGACTCGAATATGTTTTCCTTTATATTTCAGTAAATTCATAAACATTCCTTTGGATATAGAAAAAGCAGTAAATTCTGTAGAATCTACTGCTCTATAACTATGCTTCACGATATTTGATAGCGTTTTTATTTGCTAATTTGATTGTAAATGGCTTAAATTGAAAATCCAAGTGTCCAATCATTACAATATTATACATTACTTCTTCATTTACTAAATCTCGCATATTACCTCGATATAAACTTGTTCTGAATTTCCATTCGCCTTTTTTATTTTGGGTATATATTTGTAGTAGGTAATATTTATAAGTCTTTTTTGGGTCATCGCTATTTTTTTCTTTTTCTATAACTTTTAATTTTACTTTGCCATAGAATACGCAAAAATCTTCACCATCTGATTCGTCAATCCAGCCATTAAGTCTTTTTCGTTGCAATGCTCTTAAAACAGTTTCGCAATCTTTTCGTTCTGGGATAAGCATAGGATTCTTTCTTTTTTTCGTTAAATCCTCATTATCATTACTGGTTGTCTTTTTTGTATTATGTTTTCGGCATAACATATTCATAATTGAATTTAACTTATCTTGTATTTCCTCATAATTTAAAGAATCTACATATTTTTTGACTGTCTTTTTGGAAGCATATTCATAGTTATATGAACAGCCATCTTTATGATTTGAGCTTTTAATTCTTCTTAAATGAGCACGACGTTTAGAAGTTTTATGAACAAAACTCAATTCTGCTTGTTTACATTCTGGACAAAACATATCTTTATCAAATGGTGTAGTATCCCCATCATGGGACTCTGCATAATCAGCTACAATATCAATATCCAAAATATCATCTTTATTTTTAGAATAAAATTCTTCAAAACTTTTTGCTTTTTTACTCATATAATCACCCACTTTCTATAAATGATTATATCAGATAATTTTTATCTATACTATTTATTTTTTGGTAGTATATTATTAGTTGCCATTTGATTTATTTTACCCTTTAACACAATATCATCTGCCTTGATATACCAGTCAACGTCTGCGCCTTGAAATGTAGCGGTTGCCACCGTATCAGCCACAGGATTGATGATTTCCACCTCTGCGTTGTAGTCAAATTCCTTTAACGGAACAGAAGCTGGAATACTTACCTGTATCATGCGCCCCTGTTCTTTACATTTCAAATCGTAAGTACGTTCCTTGATTTCTTCAGAAACCGTACCGTCCTCATTCTGCATATGTATCTCGCGACGCAACGCCGAGAATTTCAATACTCCGAATGTTTTTTCCTTATCAATAATGATTCCGTTTGCTAATCTCATAATGTTTCTACCTCCTTACGCTTTCACCATATCGTCTGCTGACAGGATATAGTTTGTGAATCCTCTAGTGCCGATTTTGTAACCCTCTGCGGTGATTTTGGGATTGATAAGTTTTACTTTTTCCTCTGATTCAAAATTCTTCTCACCAGCAGAAGCAGGCAGCACCACGATAATATCATCTGCCCTCTGTACGTCCGAATAAAGGTTGAAGCTGCGGGAAACAACCGTCATACGTCCGTTGATCCTACGCTGTTCCACCTTATTCTCACCTGCAAACTCTAAGTTCCCGAATGTCTTTTCCATGTTTGGGATAACGTGTTTTAATTCCATAAATTGTTTACCTCTTTTCTTTTTGATTTTGATTGATTTGCTATATAGTGTCATTCTGCTATCGGGATAATATCTGTCTGCCTGTGAATTATCAAGGGCAAGCGTTGTGCTGAAAGCGCCCTTGACAATCCCCATTCAAAAAGATAAATCGTAATCAAGCAGAAGTTAGATATAATGTCAGCCACAGACTGACGTTTCCATCATAGGCGGTGAACGGGTTGTTGCTTTCATAAGCTGTTACCTCCCGTATCAGTCAGATTTCTTTACTCTGCGGAATCTCTTATATCCGGCAAAGATAAGACCAGCAGCAGAAATTCCCATCATAGCGAATAATGCGACAAATGGCGTATTATCACCTGTTTTTGGTGAATCGCTTGTCTTTGTTGGTGTGCTAGGTTTTTCTGGTGTCGTAGGGGATTCTGGCTTCTCTTTGATAGTTACCGTCTGCCCCTCGTCCTTGATGTCCTTATGTTCAGCTACTTTGATAGGATTGTCTGGATTGGTTACGTCATATAATTCTTCAAAGGTCACAAGCTCTTTGCCGCCAAGCTCCGAAGCATTGAATATAAATTCAATCTGAACCTCCATTTTAGAATCCTCGGCAGTAAAGGTAAGGTCATTTTCTACACGCTTACCTTTCACTAGAAGTTCTGCATTTTCAGACTTCACCATTTCCCAACCTTTAAGAGTATATTTCACGCCTTTTTCCAAACCGTCTAAAGTAACCGTATCGACAATCGTTACTTTGTTGTCTGCTTTAATCGTCTTTTCACCTGTTACCTTGTCTGTGGCGGTTGTGTGCATAGTGATAATACGTTCCGTAATCGTCACCGTTTGCCCTTCGTCCTCAATGTCCTTGTGTTTTGCCACCTTTGTAGGCTCATCTGGATTGGATAAATCGTATAATTCCTCGAATGTTACTAGGTCTTTTCCTGCAAGCTCACTGGCATTGAATGTAAAAGCAATCTGGACTTCCATGCTAGAATCTTTTGCAGTAAAGGTATAGTCACTTTCTACAGGTTTACCGTCAATCAAAAGCTGTGCGTTTTCAGACTTCACCATCTGCCAGCCTTTGAGTTGATAGGTTGTACCTTTTTCCAAACCATCTAAAGTGACTGTATCAATGACAGTTACCTCTTTACCAGCAACAATCATTTTTTCACCTGTCACTTTGTCGGTAGCATTGGTATGAATTTCAATCACACGTTCTTCAATCGTCACGGTTTGCCCCTCGTCCTCAATGTCCTTGTGTTCAGCCACCTTGATAGGCTCGTCTGGATTGGATAAATCGTACAATTCCTCAAATGTCACAAGGTCTTTGCCTCCAAGAGCAGAAGCATTGAACGTATAGGAAACCTCAACTTCCATTTCTGATTTTTTCGCAGTGAATGTGTAATTACTTTCCACAGGTTTACCGTCAATCAAAAGCTGTGCGTTTTCAGATTTCACCATTTGCCAGCCTTTCAACTGATATTTTGTACCTTTTGTCAAACCATCTAAAGTCACAGTATCAACGATAGTCACGTTCTTTCCAGCAACGATTGATTTTTCACCTGTCACCTTATCTGTGGCAGTCGTATGGATAGTGATTTCTGGCTCGTATTCATCTGTAAGCGTACCTAAATCCACGACTACTTTATTTCTTGACACCACTACATCAAATGCCGGAATTAGCGTCATTCCCTTGTTGGAATCGCAGCGTAATTCTTCGATTGTGTAAGTATCATAGAGCAATGCACCTTTGCTGTCGTCTGGTGTGGAAGTACCGAACCAGATACCGTCCTCACTGGTCTTTCCGGCGTTGGTATTCTGCTTATGAGATACCCAATCAGAGGAAGTGGAAAACTGACCGTTTGCGTCTGTCACAATGATATGGCTCTCACCAGTCGTCTTGCTTGTGATCCTAAAGGGAACATTCGCAAGTCGCTTGTGAGTGCCAGCACCGATTTTTACACCCTCAATATCTCCACGCTTAATCTGGTTGTAGATGGAATGTGCTTCATCTGTTAAATCCACGATTTTTCCATCTTCTGTGATTTCAAATTCAATCGGTTTTGCACCGTCCGTCAAATATCCCTCTGGGGCGTTGCTTTCCTCAATACGGTATTTTCCGTATGGTAATGTATCGGCGGCAGTTGTAGCGATACCGTCAACGCCAGTATGGATTGTTTTGACAACTTCATTCTTGTTGTATAACTTGCCATCTACCAAGACAGCGTTATCATTTAAGGAAATGATTTCAAAGGCAGTATCTTTCAAAGTCGCACCGCCTTGTGCTTTTGTATCTTTGGTTTCAAGGTCACGTTTCTGGATTTTGACACCGCCACGGATAACCTTGTCTAATACGGAATACTGGTTGCTGCCGCTTAACGCTGCAAGCTCACCATCTTCTGTAATCTGTGCCACATAGACACCTTTTATCTGTTCAGAACTTCCGGCAGCCTGCATATAAGCACCCTCCAATAAGTAACCGTTTGGAGCTGTCTTTTCTTCTACAGTGATAGTACCAAGCGGCAAGCAGATAGTACCATTCTGTGTATAGAAGCTGTCACCCAATACCTTGTAGGAATCGGCTAATCTTGTGATGTAATGGACTTCATTGTTGCTGTCTTTTTCAGCGATTGTCTTTGTCGTCCATGTGCGTGTTGGTTCTGATGGAAGATTGTCTTTTGTATAGTAACCGTCATAATACTTCCAGACGAACTCCGCACCCTCTAAAGAAGCGTTACCCTGTGGCGTAGCTTTGGAAATTTCCATATCAATCTTGAAAAGCTCAACCAAAGTGTCAGTGACTTTTGGTTTGTCGCTGACTTTTAAAGTCGTAGTTTCATTAACCTTGACCGTCATAGTATAGACGTTCTTATCTAACTGGAATCCCTTTGGAGCTTTCGTTTCTTTCACATAGTATGTCGCAGCTCTTAATTCCACAGTGTCCGTATTACCATTGGCATTTGTCGTAAGTGTGGCAACAGATTTCGTGCAGCCTTTATCAGAATAGACACCATAAGTCGCACCAGAGAGAGAATAGCAGTCATTCCCGTTTGTGACTGTGGTATTACTGGAAGATTTCTGAATCTTGCCATTGCCGACAGCCAGCTCTGCGAAAAACTGTCCTAAATCCTGCCCCTCACCAGTGTAGATATAACCGTAACAGTCATAGCGTCCTTTATTTTCTCTTACAAAGGCTTTCGCTCCGGCGAATACTTCATCTTGCACGGATTTTGAGATTTCATCATAGGAAGCTCGTACATTGTCACAGCTCCACCCAAGATGGACGCTCAATCTCTGCCAGACTACAAGCTGTCTTAAAAGGTAGGCGTGCTGGCTGCTCAATCCTGTATGGCTTTTCGTATACTGTTTGACGTATTCAAGAGATAAAGCAACGTCCTCTATCTGGTAGGCAGTCATGCGTGTACTTGCGTCACTTCTGGTCTTATATCCATTCTTAAAGCCTGTGTTGATGTCGATACAATAAGCGTCCTCGCCCTCAACGGTCATATGCCCCTCATTAAATGTAGAGCCGATAGAACCATCATTCATTACTTTCTCAACAATGCCGACACGTTCCTCCGATTCTGTCCAGTATTGTGTTTCCGCAGCATGGACAGCAGTTGTGGGTAGAGCAGTAAAGACGGTTGCGAGAGTAAGAACACCTGTAAGCAATCGTTTCAATATCTTATTCATTTTTTGATTCTCCTTTCATTTGGGTAAAAAAATAGACGCTCATTTCTGAACGTCTGGAAATAAAAAAGGAATACCGTTTTTCAAGTATTCCTAATTCTATATGTTATTTAACTGTATTTATGTGATATGAAGTTGTTTGCTGCTGTTATGCCGCTATTTGTTGTTGGTATCTCAATGGTACATTTCCATCCTGGAACGGATGGATTCGCTCAAATTTTACATGGAAGTCCAGAATATCTTCAAAAGTCTTTTCTTCTTTTCCGTTGTACTCTGTCAGCAATGCTTTCATTTTATCGGCAACTTCTTCCGGAAGTGCGGTATCCATACCACCAACTTCATTTGGCATCTTTTTATAATCGCCAACAGCAAACCAATCTTTTCTGGAATCACTTGTTCCGTTCTTCAAAATCAGGTGAAGTTCTTTGATGAACCTCTCTGTCAGTACTGACTTTGCATTATCAATAATCATATCAATACAACGGAAGTGATTTGCTGTTTCAATCACATCATCTACATTCAGCACTTCTTTTTCTACACCGATGGTGTTGGTTTCAAAGATGTATCTGGTCTGATCATGAGTCAGACGGCTGCCTTCGATATGATTGGAGTTGTATGTTAAATCAATCTGTGTCTTATGGTAAATCCCACCTGAATACTTACTTGCTTTCTGTTCCTGCAGAATATCAAGCAAAGTAATAGGCTGTTCTTTCTTCTTGTTGGAACGCTCCGGTTTTTCTGCATTTTCAGGAATATTCCAAGTCTTGCCGGTAAGAAAGGCACCATTTACACGCCCATGTGCACAGTAGTTTCTAACACTGCGTTCCGACACATCCCATTTTTTTGCTATTTCAGCAACTGAAAGGTATCGCATCTGCTCTCCTCCGTTATAAATCAAATCTATATTTACATTTTACTACAATATAGCATATCACATTATCGGCAAAATATCAAATTTTTACTATATCATCATTTCTATTTTTTGCCGTTTTTGGTATTTATATATTTATAGTATCAGCGTTATAATTAAAAACTTCTGACCAACAACATGTGTCAATCAGAAGTTTGCTTATTTTATACGATACTTATTCTCTCTCTTGGAATGCTATTTATTTCTTACGCTCATTTGAGTTATCACACTCAATCATATCAAAACACAGGCCCAAATTCGTATGCCTCTCTAATGAATGTAAATTTTCTGTAATATATTCCCAAGACTCTTTATAATCCGGTCCCACCGCAAAATCTGATTCTTTTATATACTTCAAAAAATCCGGTATATCATTTCGATACTTTTTCGCAAACTGATAAGCATCCTCTTCCTTTTCTTCATCGGTACTATTCAGCTTACCATATAGCGCATGATCCAAATTACATGACATATAGTAAATTCCATATGATAGTTTCCATATCTGTCCTGTGGATTTCAATCGATCAATATTCTCTCGCTTTCTTACATTTCTACTAATAATACCCTCTGGATTTGCAGTTCGAATCTCTGTGACACTGTAAACCGGCTTTACTGCTTCTGCATCCTCGACAACTGCAGAATCCGGAGCATATGCACCATCCATATCAACGATATGAATAATTTCTTTAAAGTCAGCCTGTTTGTAATGATTCTGTGCTGCATACTGCCTTACACAGTTTCCAACCTTCGAAACGATATTTGAGGAATTCACCCCTGCCTGTGTAGTAATGTCCCCATGCATAATATGGACATACACAGAATCCTTATCATATATTTTTGAAAGAAGAACACCGAGTGCTTCATCATCCGATGGTCCTTCTACAATTACAAAGACAATTTTTCTTTTTGCCACTACATCTCCCCAGCCTCTCTAAATGCCAGTGCGATTTCATAGTTGTTTGTTGGCTCATAAACAACTTCGTTCTGCTCTCCCAGAACAATATCTCTGTAATAGAAATCTCTCAGGTTATTATTCTCTTTTACATTTACCATTCTCAGATATCGATTCTCTGGGTTGGTAGTAGTAAACGCAATAAATCCTCTGTCCAAAGTCTCTAATGGACGCAAATTATGTGATGTAAAGATTAACTGGCCTTTACCCTTTTCTGAAATAATTCTAAGAAGCTCGCCTAACAGATATTCAAACACACCGGAATCAAGCTCATCAATTGCCACTGTAATAGACGGCTTATTATATACGACAATCAAAAGCTGCAATATTGATACGATTTTCTTGATACCTTCTGACTCATAACGCAAAGGAATTTCTTTACTATTCTTCCTGGACATAAGCTGAACACGACATCCGATATTTCCGTTCTTCAGAACCTGTGGTCCGAAGTTATACATACTGATGGTCAATCCGGGAACAATCTGAGAAAGAACCATGTTCATGTTTGGAATAATTTTCTCAATCACCTCTGCCGCTTCTTTCGGAATCGTCTCCGCCTCATCGAGCGGCATCATGATATTTCCTACAGCTCCTGCATTTTCACTTTCATACTTAAATGCTAATGGAAGGGCATTCATTGTAATCAAACCATTATTCTGAGTATTGATTACAAACAGTTCAAAGTTGCCATACTGTACAAGCATCTCGAGGAGTTCTGTATAAATTGGCTGTTTGCAATTCTCATGGATAACTGTCAAAAGCTCTCTTGAAAAAACAAATGATCTGGATGTTGCAGAAGCCAGACGTTTCGCCACCTCAAGATCCGTTGCAACATCCTTATCTTTACCAACCAATTCCTGATATTTATTTCTGGGAGTAAATACTTCCTTCGAACAGGTATTGATCAGGTTTGCCATTCTACACTTATCTTCTCCACGCACATAGGAACAGCTAAGAATTTCATCAAAAATAACCACTTTCGTGTTTTCAGATTCAGATACGTTCTGAGTATTATCATTCTGCTCTTTTTTTATCTCGAATTCGTACACAACTCCATAGGAAATTCCACTTTCCGGAATATCAACAGAAAAATCGAATCTCAATTTTGCACTGTCTGATTCTACATGAATGTAATCAGCATACTGTGGTGGGACCACCTGTCCGCAAAGGGCATGTTTTAACAACATGATTGCATCAATCAACGCAGTCTTCCCGGATCCATTCTGACCGTATATCCCAAGAATACTTGATTTGTAATTCTTTCTATTGTTCTTAAGAGTAACCTGACCCTTCTTAACATTTTTGAAATTCTCGATTTCGATTTTTTCTATTCTTACGCTTCCCTTTTTCATGTTCCACCTCTCGATTTACGCACTAATATCACAGGTTCATTTTATCATTATGCCCTCGTTTTGTCAATTTTAATCTTCTATTCGATACATTTTGTATCGTTTTATTTATTTACTATAATTTTGTGTATTATTTTAAAACAATACTCGTTTTTATTTATCCTTCACATTAATTATTTTACAATTTAGTCAACTACACTTTGGTAATTCGTACTTAACTAAATTGCAAAACAGATTCCTTACTGTATTGTATCCAGAAAAAACTTTCCTAATATAAACAACGATATTTTACCAACTACTGTATGGAAAATGTCCGGATATTTATTTGGTATTACGAAAATCTGAACCCGGTCATTTCTGACCGCCTTCAACTTCTAACTGAAAAATCCCACCTACACAAAGTAAGTGGGAAATCATTCGTGCTATGCCAAAGGCTCATTATTGTGGGAAAAGTGTGGGAAATTCATCTGCTCAGATGGCTGAAACCATTGTAAATACTACTTCTCTGCCTCATCGGCGACATTTTGCCGTGGCAGATGAATAATACTTTTATCATAATATGGTTTGCTCCTTTTTGCCTGGAAAAGCCCTGTTTTGCGAGATATTCCGAGGTTATGGTTAAATTGTTGTTTTCTTGTCAACCAGGCAAATTATAGTATAATTTAGCAAGTTGTGGCTACCTGTTAGTAGTAGAAATGGTAGTAAAACAGAAAAGCTTACTACTAAAAAATATATATTTTACACTTTACCACTTCTGGATTATATTTAGATGTAATCTCATAAGCTAACTTTTCTGGAATATCCGAAAACAGTAAGTGCTGTTTGGGATTCTATTCCAAAATATTGCGATGGTCACGGGGCATTGCGAGTCTCTTTTCTTTTAAATATGCCTTTTATTGGACAAATAATTCCCTTTCATTTGTTTTGCTATTACTCCACTTCTGCGCACACTTGTATGTACTTGGTGGTAATTCATCACCTATTATTTTTTATCTCTTCTAAGCTTAAGACTACTTGCTGTGGTGTTTTCTGCAACAGATAATCTGCTTACAAATCGCATATTCAGTCCCCGTTGATTTCTTTTTCAATTAGTTCATTTGCAATCGTTAACGCCTCTACACGCCTTTTTGCTAATGTAATCTGAGACTTATACCTGGAAGGATTTTCTTTCCCTTCTAGAGTCTTTACGGTCTCTTTCAGTTTATATAAAAGTGAATCAATCTGTCGTTTAGCTTCAACAACTTCTTCATTTGTACGTTCATCACTCATAGTCACATGCCTCCTGAACTTTTCGAATCAACTTCACAAAAGATGCTTCAAATCTTTCATCATCTTCTGGTGTTCTCTTCGAGGGTCCTTTGATATGTTTCTTCCCTTTTTTGCTCATGCGTGCCTTCTTATTCATGTGGCGTTCCATCAACATCAAATCTATATTTTCATTGGTGTACCACTTGCCACTTTGATGAATACCATAGGCTCCTTTACCGAGCGCCATCGCAGCAACACCATAATCCTGCGTCACTACAACATCATCTTTATTGCATAAATTGATAAGAGCAAAATCAACAGCATCTGCTCCTGCACCAATGATTTTGATATCTGAGTAATCCGATGAAAGCACATGATTTGTATCACACAGTAACATACATGGAATCTCATATTCTTTTGCTATTCGTTCTACGATACCTACTACTGGACATGCATCCGCATCTACTAGAATTCTCATTTTCGCTTGTTCCATTCTATATCTATTTTAGAAAAGCAGCCCATTTCCCATCATATTCTGTTTGATGATTCTCCCAATACAGCAACTTTTCAACATACTCATATGCCCTGGTTTCAACAGCTACTCTGCAATTTTCAATTCCATATCTTCGGACAATAGCTGTAAGCTCATAAATCGGATATCCTAATGCATGTCCTACAGTATGAACCACACCACAAGCCTGTCCTATCGCATGGCAAAGAGCAATATCTTCTGGAATTGTTATTTCTTTTGCCATCGCATGACAATCAAGAATTGCTCTTTTAGCTTGAGTCATTTTAATTTCACCTGCCGCCCAAAATCTGGTCAGTTCCAATGCGGTTCTAGGGCGATGCTCATTAGGATACTTTTCTTCCAAGACACAAACAGATTCCTCTGCCAAATTCAACGCCCATAAAACCATCGTACGACGATTCTGGTGCTTAATTATATAAGAAAGATCCTGAAACAGTTCACATTCCTTAGAAAATAAGATTTGATTTTTTCTTTTATATTTTAAACTAACCTCTTCAAACCATTCCATATTACTAGGCCCCATTATTTTCTTAAGATCTTCTCCATCGCCTTACCTTTGGTCAGTTCATCTACCAGCTTATCCAAATAACGAATCTCTCTCATCATTGGATCCTCAACATTTTCCACACGTACACCACAAACAACACCTTTGATTAGTTCACGATTTGGATTCATCGCTGGTGCTTGTTCAAAAAACTCTGCATATGTAATTTCAGAATCAAGCATACTATCTAACTCTTCAGAAGAATATCCTGTCATCCAGGTTGTCACCATATGCACTTCCTCTTTGCTTCGGCCTTTTCTCTCAGCCTTTGCAATTATTAGCGGATATACTTTTGAATACTTCATTGAAAATATTTTGTCATTTTCCATATTATACCTACTTCCCACAGTATATTTTGATCGCCTCTGCTGAAAACACTGCTGTTCCTTCTCCACCAACAGCATCAATATTAGTAGTGAAGTCTCCACCTGCGGCATACATCTGTCCCAAACCAAATAAAATCTCATTAGTACAAATATAGCATGTATCAGTAATAAGCTGTTGCAATTTAGCTACCTGTTTCTGCACTTCTTCTGACGCCGGATCCATCTCCTTCATTGCACCAAATTCTACAAACAGCTGCATAATATCATTACCTAACTGTTTTTCATCTTCCTTGGTTCTGCCTTTGGACTTTTCTTCATATTCCTTCCACGCAGGCGTCTGCCCCCACTGTTCTTTGGCCTGTTTCCTATATTCATCAATTTTTCTTGTATCAAATGCTTTAAAATCCATCTATTTCACTCCTAACATCTTTAATTCCCGTGCCATTAGAATCAAATTATATAGATGCTCCCTTTTTAGAATCAGCAACTCAATCTGTTGTTCCAATGCCTCACTTTTATCAAAATCGGGACCAGTAATGATTTCCTTGATATCCTTTAACGGAGATTCCAATTCCCTGAAAAATGAGCAGTTCATGATCCAATAATATATCCATAATTGCATTTTCAGCAGAGCCTTCGCATATTATATATATTTTAACACTTTCTATTAAGATAAACAGAATACCTCTTTCATAATAAATAGATGCTGTGACATCATTCCCACATCAAATTTCCCTGACACCGTCTCTCCCGGCCAGTCTTTAATCCCACCAAACTCTACTATATTGCTGTACCCTATCTTTACAAGCTTCTCCGAAGCCTGTTTGCTTCGATTTCCGCTTCGACAATATACCATGATCAGCTGTTCCTTATCCGGTAATTCAGGAATCTCCTTTGTTCCTATTGTTTCATTTGGTACATTGATGGCATTCGGAATATGCTGTTCCTCAAATTCCTGTTCCGTACGCACATCCAAAATGATATAATCCTTTTCATTTTCCATCATTTCAACTGCCTCATTCATATCCAGCTGACGATACTCTTCTCCGCCAGATGAAGCACATCCTGACAAGCAAATCGCGCTTACCACTGCTGTCACCATTATTTTCCCTATCCTGTTTACAACTTTATTTTTCAACATGATAAATTTTCCTCTCTACCTACAAACCTTTCCTATATCTGTATCAATATAAATACGATCAAGCTTAACATAATTGTCACAATCCCTTCTGTCTGTTTGGTGCACAGCTTATTTGTTCTCCGAGCAACAATATGGACCATCATTCCGGATAAAGTCAATGTGACACCCAATCCACCAACCAATATGAATTCTAACCACGCTATCTGTACCTGTGACATCTTTTACTTCCCTCTCCAACTTCATTTTTTATTGACTGACTATACCTGTTCCTATTTCAGGAAATTTCAAAAATCACAACCCTTTCTCTTGAATCATTTCCCGGGAATAAATCCCTGCAGTCAATTTCATCGAAAAACATCATCTCATCAACCATCATTAAATAAGAAAGATATTCGTCTGATGGATAATAAAAAAATAATCGGAGCCTTCTCGGATTTTCATAATAAGAATCTAAAAGCCTGCGGATCACTTGTCGCAGAATCTCTAACGAAAATGGGTTAAAGAAGTAAACACAATCTACTTCTTCTGGTATCAAAAAATGTTCTGCATTGGCATGCTCTATTTTTACCCTTGCTCCCGAAACAGCGCAGGCTTTATTTTCAACCGCTTTCTTATATATTCTCTCATCATATTCAATTCCTATAGAACAACACCTCGTCTGGTAGGATAAAAAACAGTCTACACGTCCTTTTCCGCATCCATAGTCCAACAAAGTATTGCCTTTGCGAATCAGTCCTGTATTTGCCACACGCTCCAGCACTGAATATGGTGTAGGTTCATATGGATAATAATATTGATCCGCCTGCGAATCATCTCTTCCTGTCGTTTTGATTTTTAAAGCTTTATCCCAACGGTCTTCCTTTTCATCCATTCTTCTGCTCATTTTTCTTTTCCCTTTTGTCTTTGATTCGAATCACAATCGTTCGGATTCCTACTGTCACAAAGGATATGAGCCCACAAAACATACATAAAAATCCTGTTGGTATTAAAAAGAAATTCTCATGTAATATTCCCTCTGCGTCAATGTACTCTACCGACATTCCTTTGATTACAAGTAGCATTACTCCGATCAGTAGGAAACTTCCACCTATCAATGTAGTAATCATGTTGAATCTTGCTCTTCTTGTTTCGCTTCCATCTCTAATTACTTTTTCCGTCATGTTATTCATATGATCTTCTCCTTTGACTAATTGATCAAGAGATATCTGAAATACATCGGACATTAAAAATTTGATTGCAAATTGTTCTTGTGTTAAATTTTCTTTTTTTCGAATATTTCTGATCTGATCTCCAAACTCCATGTATTTCTTACCTCCTCGCCAATAGTCTATACTGTGGCCGCACTTTTTCAAGAAAGTGCTTCTTGCCCCATCGGAAAGCCGGCGCAAGCAGCTCTTGCACACGCCCTAAACACAGGTATCCAGCTTCTTTCTTATTCTCCGGAAATCCTCCTGCATCAGCGGAAGCTTCGTCTCATCTCTAAGTGCTGCCGAAGGATGAAATACTCCCGTCAGCCACACTCCTTTCCGCTCCAGAAAAGTTCCGTGTTCTCTTGTAATGCGATAATCCGAACGTATAATTCGCTGCGCAGCAATTCTCCCAAGGCAGACGATCATCTTAGGGCGCAACAGCAGTGTTTCGTATTTTAAATAAGGGATACAAGATTCCTGCTCTTCCTGTCTGGGGTCCCGATTGTTCGGCGGATGACATTTCACAATATTTGTAAGATAAATTTCTTCTCGCCTCATACCGATCTCACTTAATAACCGGTCAAATAATTCACCGGATCTTCCCGTAAATGGTATCCCATCACGGTCTTCATTCTTTCCCGGCGCTTCTGCAATAAAGAGAATAGGCGAGTTCAGATTCCCCTTCCCCATAACCGGGTGATTTCTTGTTTTACATAATTCACATCTCGTACAATGATCGACAAACTCTTTTAATTCTTCATATGTATACATACAACTCTCCTCTTTCTCCGTTGCTTACGCTCTGACTCATTATTATGAATGATTGAATTATGCCAAAATTAAATCATGGAATTCCTTCTAAGGCTCCAATGCTTCGGCCTTAAATTTTTCCCGCATTTGTGGCGTGATTCCAAGCTGCCTCTCCAGATAAGCGTCCAGACTTCCAAACTTCTGCGTAATTTCATCCAGCGCAGCCTCAAGATAAGACTGATCTGCAATAAAAGCTGCTCTGGCCTTTTCTGCCAGCTTCCGGTCTCTCTTGAAGATTCGGATCATCCAATAGAAGCGTGATGCTTTCCTTGTAACCGCCTGATTAGTAAACAAATAATCTTCATAAATTGTTTTCATATCTACATCCAATAAATATAAAAATAGCGCCGATGTCATTCCACAGCGGTCTTTTCCTTCGGTGCAGTGCCATAGAATCGACTGCTCCTCCGGTGCATTTAAAATATGAGAAAATACTTCTTTTAACTGGGCAGTCGCAAAAGAATCTCCGACAATTTTTCGATATAAATCTCTCATATCCGGAATCAACTTATATGTTTCTTCGTCATCTTTTTCGTGACTGATGCCCGGTAATCTTATATTCAAAAGTGACAAATGATAGTTGGTAACACCATCTATCTTCACATCCGGGCGTCCCTTGACTTCTTCGTCCGTCCGAAGATCAATAATCTCTCCCAACCGATAATCTTCTGTCAAGATCTGGCGGTCTTTTTTTGTCAAACCATCCAATGCGCTGGATCTGAGAAACCGTTTCTCCTTGATCCTACGTCCTTCTCGATTCACAATCCCGCCAAAATCCCGTATATTTTTTGCACCTTGAAGTTTTATATTTTTCATGCATTGTGCCTCCGTCTCGTTTCCATATATTATAGCTCGTTTTCCCATTTATTTCATCACATAGTTTCTAGTTTTCTGCGCATATCTGATGACTTTTCTCCGGTCTTGTTTTACAATAAAGCAAGAACATCTTCAACAAAGGAGGCTACTTATGAAACCAACATTGACTTTTGAAAAAATGGCAATTTTATGCGGGGAAGCCGGTTCTGCTTCTTCCCTTCCGGATCTTGGCGGAATGAAGATTCTTCAGAATCAGCTTACGTTCCATCTCGGCGAAGCGGAAGAGATCTACGAAGGATACGGCACTCTTCCTTCCGCTTATCCCTATCGGCAATACAATACCTATAGCCGTACATTAAAATCAACGGATGTCCATACTGCGGTTCTTGAAAATGATTATATAAAGGCTGTATTTTTACCGGATTTTGGTGGACGTCTCTGGTCTTTGACAGATAAAACAACCGGGAAAAATCTCCTCTATACAAATGATGTGATTCGCTTTAGCAATCTGTCTACAAGAAACGCCTGGTTCAGCGGCGGTGTAGAATGGAATATGGGTATCATCGGACATTCACCACTTTCCAATAATCCGCTTTTTACTGCTTCCGGTACTACCGATTCCGGTGTCCCGTTTCTTCGAATGTACGAATACGAACGAATACGCGAAGCAGAATATCAAATGGATTTCTGGCTGGAAGAAAAGAGCCGGTCTTTGAACTGCCGGATGCGCATTGTCAACCATACCGATCAAGTGATCCCTATGTATTGGTGGAGCAACATGGCGGTTCCTGAATATCCATCCGGACAGATTATCGTGCCTGCTGCCACCGCCTACACTTGCAAAAACTGGGAGGTCTACAAGGTAAATGTCCCTGAAGTCGATGGAAATAATATTTTCCATTATGAATCTATTCCCGATCAGATCGACTATTTCTTCGACATTCCATATGAATGTCCCAAATATATTGCAAATGTAAATAAAGACGGCTATGGACTTCTTCAGACTTCCACGCGAAGACTTCGTGCAAGAAAACTGTTTTCCTGGGGACACAATGAAGGTTCTGACCGATGGCAGCATTTTCTCACAGAAGATGCCGGTCCCTATATTGAAATACAGGCAGGGCTTGGAAAAACACAGTACGGATGTCTTCCAATGGCTCCTCACACTGCATGGGAATGGCTGGAACAATACGGACCTGTCCATCTGCCTCAAACCACTTCTTCTCAGGATAACTGCCAATACATCGAACAGCATGTTTCAAACGAAGAATTAGAACGTCTGCTTCAGACTTCCGCTTCTTTTGCACACCAGAAAGCAGCTGTCGTCTCTTCCGGTAGTACACACGGCGCAATGCGTAATCTGGAAGCAACTGTTTCTCCCAAGAAAAAAGCACTGTCTGACCATCTGGATTTCGGAGGCTGTCCGGAAAATGAATGGACACACCTGTTAACAAAGGGAAGCTTTGTCACTGCAGATCCTGATCAGATTCCCGGTGATTTTCAATGTGCTGCGGTTTATTACGAGCAATTAAAAAAAGCCGTCAAAACGACGGACTCTGAAAATTGGTATGCGTACTATCACTTAGGTCTGATGCACTGGTTCCATGGCAAACACAAAAAAGCCAGAAAGATGCTTGAACGTTCTCTTGCACTTCAGCCTTCGGCATGGGCATACCACGGATTAGCTGTACTTACATTTTCCGATAGAGACCAGCGTATTTCGTACATACAAAAAGGACTTGCACTTTGCAATTTCGATCTGTCTTATGTAAAAGAAGCCTTTCGAATTCTGCTTTTGGAAGAGGCATTTTCCGAACTTCTTGACTGCTACAACCATCTGCCGGAACAGATACAGACGGAACGTCGTATCCACTTCTGTTATCTGACTGCTCTTTCGAAAACCGGACAGTACAAAAAAGGATATGATCTTCTCATGCGCGAACCGGATTATGTGTTAGACGATATCCGCGAGGGAGAAGACAGTATCGGCTCCTTATACAGCGCTCTTTATGAAGGCGTTTTTGGAGAAGCGCCGAACGAGATCCCTGCCCATTGGAATTTTAATTCTCTTATTTAAAATCAAAAACAGTAGAGTAGGCGGATGAAAATTTCATCCGCCCCTCATCAAACCGTGCATGAGGTTCTCCCTCACACGGCTTTCCGACATTCTTCTTTCTACAGCATTACGTCATGCTCTAGCCATTTTCTTTAATCCTTTTTCGTAAATGCTATTTCTTACAAATCCCACCTTTGACATACGATTACGTCTCTGGTGTTTCTTGTTATACCATCTTGTAAAAGTGCAAATAATGTACCAGTCTAGAGCCTGCATCCACTTTTCGTTTCTCTTGGTGGAATAATAATTCTTCCATCCTGTGATTTTCGGATTCAGATTCTTTATTAAATCCTCTTCCTTTGCAACTAGCAGACTTCGCCTGTTTACATTCCTCTTGACTTCGGCTTTCATTTTCTTCATGGCTTTTCTGCTTGGGTACTGATACGTTTCCTTGTACAGTTGTCCTTTGCGTGTTTCCGTTGTCATTCTTCTGTGGTGCATTCCGAGAAAGTCAAATCCCTCTTTTCCGTCCCACATGCTGATAATCTTTGTTTTCACTGGATGTAGCTTTAAATCCAGTTTTGCCATGATATACTGCAATAAATTCAGTGCGTGATTTGCACTTTTCTTATTCTTGCAAATGATTACCGTATCATCTGCGTACCTTACAAGAATACCGTGAGTAAGTCCATACTTTTCCCACAGTCTGTCCAGTGTGTTTAGGTAAATGTTTGCCAGTAACGGAGATATGACTGAACCTTGGCTTGTTCCCAGTTCAGAGATTGTCAGTACATTTCCGTATAATACTCCTGATACTAACCATTGTTTTATCAGCTTCAATATCCTACGGTCTGATATTCTCTGCTCTACCAGTTTCATCAGCTTTTCTTGGTTTACATTGTCAAAGAACTTTTCAATATCTGCGTCTACTACATAATAGCCCTTGTTGTTACACGCTTTCCTTACTACTTCCAGTGCTTGTTTTGCACTTCTTTTCGGTCGGAATCCATAGGAACATTCTCTAAAGTCAGCTTCGAATACTGGCTCTATTGCTATCTTTGTAGCCATTTGCACAATTCTGTCCTTGACCGTTGGTATTCCAAGAGGTCTTTCACTTCCGTCTGGTTTTGGTATCATAACTCGCTTTACTGGAGATGGTTTATACTTTCCATTCATCAGTTCTGATTTGATTTCTGACAGGTATTTTTCAATTCCCATCGCTTCAACATCCTCGATTTTGATACCATCCACACCACTGGAACCTTTGTTAGCTTTTACCCTTTTCCATGCCTCAAAAAGTACATCATCCCGATATACCTTATCGTAGAGTGCATGAAATCTTCGGCTGTCACACTTCTTGGCTGTCAGATATAGTTTGTTTTGAAGTTGTCGAACTTTTTCTTTGGAGTTATTAGTCTGCATGACATTCTCTCACTCTTACCCTCTCTACAAACATGAATGAAGTAGGGAACCTTCCCATAAACTGCGTTTTCTTGCACAATCATTATCGGTACTATGTTCCCCTCCGACTCCCTTCCATCAGAAATACGATTTCGCCAAGCTTATACGCTTTCTCTTTACCTTTCGGTGATGGGTAGGGTCTCTCCAGTTCCGAACTACACTTTTCATACATACCGTTTCCTCTATACCGAGGGATTCTTCCGTGCTGTTTTCCAGTTTCTCCACACGTTCCATGGTTTTCGCCTATTTTACCAAGGCTCAACTTCCCTTTTTTTCTCTTTCGAGACCTTTTTAACGATACGGCAGAATTCACTTTATGTTACGGTCTGCATGATTGCTCGCACCCTTTTCAAGGTTACTTTATCCACTCGCTTAGCACCCTGTATTACTACAACGCACCGAGTTTAACTACACGGCTCACTGGCGATTACCGTGACCGGACTTACACCGGCAAGTGTAGTCCAGCTTTGCTGGACACACGCATAAGAAAAGCAGGAAATCCCTTTGTGGCTTTCCTGCTCAGTTGTGCTACTGTAAAAGTAACGATTATTTAATTGTTATTGAGTGCTGCAAACTGGGATTTATTTATCTAATATTTTCTTTAAATCCATAACAAATTGTGCTTGCTGTTTTCTTAAATTTTCAATCATATTGCAATTACACCGAATACACTTTCTCATATATACCTCCAAAATCCAATTTATTAAACTGCCTTAATCACGGACTATTTCTAAAAGTTGAACATCCAAACGGTTTCCATTAGAAAAGAGAAGTAGCGACAGCACTTCTACTCTTTGCGAGATTTCATTTATCTTTTTTATTCTGATTGTGGCGTTTCTGATTCCACAGTGAACCTAACAACATACCAAATGCAGAGATTATTGCTCCGGCTACAATCATTCCCAATTCTGGGGCATTCAGCTTGTTAAAAGCAATGTTGTTTGCCATTTTAAATGTGCCATATTCAGCAAGCATATACATTGCGCCAAAGAAAAAGGTAAATGTCCATTTTCCTTTTCCCCAGAAGTTATTTTTACCAATGACAACGGACACAATGAATGTCGCTACAGGAAGGATAATCCAAAAAAACATCAAACTGTAACCCATAGCGTCGCTTCCACTTGTAAAGAACCAGAACACAATCATTGCAAACGCCCAAATCAACAGATAAGAGAGAATTGTAATAATTTTGTTTCTGTTTGTGTTGCTTTTCACAACATTTTTACTTTCTTCGAGATAATCATAATAGCTTTTCATTTTTTGTTCTCCCTGTTGCTCCGGTAGATTATTTATCTACTTTTGCAACAGCCCCCTAATGATTTTATTTCAATTTTTCCTTATATTCATCAATAAGTTTTTGATATTCTTCGTTTTCTCTGAGAAATTCATATTCACTCCCTTTTTCCATATCGGAAAGTAGTGCAGGTAGCATTTGCGAAGGATTTATATTTGCTTGTATGCGGTAAAACAGCGGAGAAGCTGTTATATCCCACGGTTCTGTTACCAAATTAAGCAATTTTCTCAGTAAGGCAATACAAGTGTCAGAGTTTTTTTCCACCATTGCAACCTGTAATGGGGCAACAAAAGAACTATACTCCCATAAATTAAGCAGTTCGGGCATTTGAGAAGATTTCTCGGCAATGATTTTTGCAGTTTCATAGTTATTTGCAGACAACTCTGCGTCAACTAACTTGTTCAAAAGTAATTGGACTTTTTGAACTGCCGTGAGTAAAGCGTACTGTAATTCCTTAACTGCCTGCTCGGCTTTACCTTGCTGCTCATAAATAGACACCTGAAGCATTAACTTGTCTGCCATACTGCTGATAATATCTTCTTTACTTGGCATCGAATCCAAAATTTCTTGTGCCTTTTCATAATCAGCAGAACGGATATATCTGCTGGCCAGCATAAATTTTGCACTATTACTTATCTTGTCATCCGTGCTATCTGTCAGTTTACTGTACCAAGAAATAATTTCTGCTTCATACGGTTCCTTAGTTGTATCGTCCATTCCCGACATCAGCAAATGTCCGTCAAGCTGAAGTGCCATATAGTACAGTAAAGTCTCGTTGTGTGGGTACTCGTGAAGTTTGGCTATTGCAGTTTTGAAGCCTGCAATAAAACCCTCTGCCTGTACAATGTCTGAAACCTCCCGACAGAAATAGTTGATTTCTGTCATAGTCATATCTTCAGTAAAACAAAATAATGTGTTTAAGTCAATTTTCAAAAAGCGAGCAAGCTGAGGTAAAATTGAAATATCTGGGCTTGTTATGCCTTTCTCCCACTTGCTGACAGCAGGCGTGGAAACATTTAGATATTCAGCTACCTGTTCCTGAGTTAAACCTAACTCCTTGCGTTTTTCCTGTATTACAGTATTCATTGGCATAGCACCATCTCCTTTATATTCAAATACAAAAGCTTTTGTTGATACTATTGTACCATCTGTTTTATTCCTTTACAATCGAGTAGATGTTAACTTGTAGGGAAGTTTTTTAACCAATAGTTAATTAAAACAAATATGCCAAAAAGAGATAAAACATCAATACATTAAGCAAAGGCGATACCGTTTTGTGTCGGTATCGCCTTCTTTTATCGTCTGTATGCGGTTTTTATGGGTTAGGCATAATTATCTCGCTGTAAACAATTTCTTCGGCTCTGTGTCAATTCCCTTTTCTTCCAGGAAATACGCACACATAAGCCCCGCGATCCCGCCTCCGATGATCAACACATCTGTCTTCGTATCACCTTTAAGAGTCTCAAAATACGGCAGCAAGGCATTTTCTGTCCAAATAGATTCCATCACTTATCATCCTTTCTGATTACTAAGTATGCCCGATAATATATATTCTGCACAATCTGAGGTAAGTATGCATCTTCCTGTCAAACAAATGTCTCTCGACTTTTCCCGTTTTCACATTCTTCATGCCGCAAGCCTTTATTCATGCCTTTCCACTGAGAAAAGACAAACAGCTTCATACAGAAAAATACTGCAGACGGTGCAATCCTTGCACACGTCTGCAGATGATTCTACTTATTTCCTACGTTTCGCTGCTGCCACTGCCGTAACCAGGACAAAAACAGAAATTCCCATGATTACCAGCCACAAAAGCAGATTGTTTTCATCCCCTGTTTTGGGGATTTTATTAACTGAAGTCTCCGGTTTCTCAGACTTCCCAGGTTTTCCAGGTTTCTCAGACTTCTCAGGTTCCTCAGGCTTTGTCGGTGTGTCACCCTTTGTGTTCGTGAACGCTGCATTGGCTGTTTCACCTTTCGTAATTCCACCGCTGATTGTGCCGGAAGCCGGATTTACCGTCCACCCGCTCTCTGCCTCTTCTGAAATTGTCCACTGTGTGCCGGCAGGCAGGCCGAGAACCGTCAGCGCTTCGTCATGCCGCAGAGAAAGTGTTCCACCATCACTGATATAACCGGCACGCTGCTCTCCGTAGTAATAGTATTCGCCTTTCAGCGCCTTGCCGTTGGCATCTTTCAAAGAAACCGTAAAAGTAAAGTTCTGGGTATAATCTGCCTCTTTCAACTTATCGCCGGATACAGCCTTGCTGATTCGCAGCCTGCCGGTATCCTCCGGCGTCGTCTTTTTGTTGGTAACAACAACGGTATTCAACAGGCTGAATAAGCTCGTAAGATCCCTGCCTCTTAAGTTGTCCCAGTTGGCAGTGTTGGTGTGTCCCCCATACAGTTTATGTTCCAGCGCATCCGTATTCTGTTCCACGCGTGCCCGCAGAAAGCCCTCGTCTGTGGTGAAGAACGGATAGATATTCCGTCCGCCATCCTCATCATGCAGACCGTAATCCACCACCGCGTTCATGCCATAGTGGAGGTTCATGCTGCGGGAAATATTTGTTCCACTAAGCTTGTCATCCGTCCAGCCATCTATCGCAAACGCCCCGGTCTTCTGCTTCTGGGCAATCGCAGTGATATCCCGCAATGTAATATTGACCATATCATCCGCCGCATACTTCGTCATGGTCTGCATCAGCTTACCAACGCCGGCCATAACGGTGACACCGTCATCCTTGACGCCCGCATCAGCGTAAATCGAATAGATGCCCACAACAACCGGAATTTCCGTTGTATTCCATTCATACCCCGATGGCGCAGCCGTCTCTTTCAGTGTGTACCTGGAACCTACTTCCGCCCACGTCACCTGCGCATAGCCGTCCTCAGCCTTTTGATCTGGTCTGAAGATCAACATACCGTCCTGCCCGTCTACTGTAGCAGTCGTGCCAGTGACAACCTCAGCACCGTCCTTATAAAGGGTAAATTTCACTCCATTGACGCCCCTGCCGTTCTCGTCCACCTTCTGTACACGCAGCTCCCGGCGCTCATTGGGGATATAGATGGTTGAGCGGAACTCCCGCTGGAACTGATCCGTATCCAGGAAGGAGAAATCACGCTCATCAAAGTTTCCAGTAATTTTCAGCTTTGCTACAATTGCGTTAATCACTTCGTCGGTAGTCTTGCCGTTCGCAGCACCCTTCTTGACTTCACCAGACACATAGGCTTCCAGAGCGTTATAAAGCTCTTCAGAGGTGTTCCCTTTAATGCCAAGCTTCTCCAACGCATCCGGCTGAATGATGCCGTACACCATTTTCATGTCGCCATTTGGGTTGTTCAACGCATATCGATCTGCACGTCCCGGAAGATCCTCTAACAGACCCTCCAGCTTTCCAGTATTCTGATTGTAGGTAAGGCGCCATTCCGGCCAACGCTCGTCGCTTGCCTGATACAGCGCCGCCTTAAGAATCGCTTTGCGCCACGCTTCGGCGGTTCGTTCTGCCGGAGCAACCGCTCCATAGCCTTCTGTATTGCTGCCATAGAGAGCCTGCCACTTTCCGTCGCCAGCCACGTCGTCGTGGGACATATTCCCTTCCAGCAGCATAGGAACAGCGACAATGAGACCGTCTTTCTTACTGCCCTCATCAAGTTTCGTGTTGCTTGACGCGATAACTCCTGATTTCGTATCAAATTGGCCATAGGTCAGCATACCCGTTTCGCGGATACTTGAGAAGAAGCTGGCATATGCGCCAGTCTGGTAACGGTTTGCAACAACCAGCATGGAGGTGTCCACATTGAACCTGAGCACAATGTCCTTCGGCAAAGTACGGTATCCACCAGCCGTTTTGGTCTCCTTCAGGATATAATAAAGTGTGCCGTCTGAATGGTACTGATCGTTGAAGCTGAAAGGCGAACCATCTGCTCTGGTAAACGATGTTGTTCCGTCTGCATCGGTCGTCAAAGTACCGATTTTCTCGCCTGTCACTTCGTAGTCTGCAGCATCGACGCTGTCGCCCTTGTTAGCCTTTGCCTTATATAGATCAAACTCCACGCCTCCCAGCGCATCACCATTCTGATCTACCTTCTTGATGCTGTGGTAGAGGGATGGCTGGAGGTTGAAACGCATCTGCAGGCTGGAATCGTAATTTCCCCGTTCCAGATAGAACATCTTCAGGCTGTGGTCGGTACCGGTAGGGAATATTTTACCCCCATTAGCGGTAGTCACCCAGTGTATCGCATCTGCTTCTGTCTGCCCCAGTGCATTTACAAACATATCATACAGCGTGGTTGTCTTATCACCTTCCACACTGCCGGGGTTGTCCGGCAGTCCGCCGGTTCGCCAACTCTGGCCGGTGATGACCTCGCCGGTGCTGAAGTTGATGGTGCCGTACAGCTCACTGTGGATGCCTCCCAGATCCAGCACCAGCACATCGTCTATAAAGACCCAGACGTCATCGTCTCCGGAAAATTGAAACACCATGTCCTGCTTGCCGGAGGTTCCCATGTTCAGCTGGCCGTTCTCCGGCTGGATGAAATCTACCTGCATGGTCATGCCCATATAGTGATTCGCTAGAACAGCATTGTTTACGTTTGTAATCTTTTCAGAGCTGGAGAGAATGTTGGTCGCTTTCCCCTTCTCATCCGCTGTCTGAATGCTGTCAAAAACCTTTGACGCGCTGTCAAAGGGGAAGAAGTTACCCAGACTCATGTCGCCATCGAACTCCTGAGTCTTATCGTTCCAACCGGCATCCGTACGCCATACGGCGGGACCGTCATAGAGGGTAAAGCTATCGCCGGCTGTGTTCAATTCAGCATAATTCTTACGGGCATCATAATAATAGTAGCCTTCATTATCGATCTGGAACAGACCTTTTACGTCCTTATGGGTATACTTTCCATCCGTTGATGTGCCCGGATCAAACAGATAGCTCAGAGATGCCTTTTCGCAGCTGCCGCTGACCGTTTCCTTACCGTCCTCACCAGTGGTTACCGTCAGACCACGGCTCTCCAGAAGCTTTTTAGAAAGCGCTCTGGCCGCCTGCACGCCGGCGTTTTCGGATTCCGCATGATTCAGGTTCGCAACGTCCATAAACTGACTATTACCCCAATCATCGGACTCAGTTCCTGTCGCACCCTCGAGGGGCTTACGTGCATCGTCCAGATTGATATAAGGATAACCGTTCTCCAGTGTGGATTTCACGATATTCTTCATATTCGTGTGGGCCTTGCCCCAGGGACGGCCGGCGCCTGAGCCCTGATTCCAAAAACCGGCTTCACGCATAGCAGAACCGCCGAAGAGCAGCAGGGCATCCTTATTAATACCACCGCTGTAATTCTCAAATTTCGCACCATTCGGCAAGACATCGTTTCCACCACTGCCTATTTTGGGATCGTAGTCAAACAGATTGACGGTGGTGCCTGCAGGCGTGATGCCCTGCACCGTATGATCCTCCAGCGATCCTCCATTTAATGGTACACGGGTACCGGGGTAATTGTTCGCATATACTTCCGCGCCGCCGGCATCCAGCCGAACCTCCAGCGGAGCGACGTCCTCTGCCAGGCTGCAACCTTCCGGCAAAACCGCCCGCAAAAGGTAGATCGTCTGCGGCTCGCCCTCTGAATTCTCGATTACCTGCGGCTCTTCCGACAGAGCGGAAAAATCCCATGTAATGTCTACCAGCGTCTCTTTGTCCGACTGCCCGGCAGAGTTTGACTGCACCGCGCTGATCTGCTTAGGCAGCATTTCCGTCAAGATTTCCTGCAGCTCCTCCGAAGTGTACTGCTGCATGTCCAGACCGGGAAGACCCAGATACCATGTCTCATTGTATTCCGTGAGGAATTCCTCATCGTCCACCCACGTCCATGTCGTAATCTGTACGTCAAGGTTATCTTCGTTTTTCAACTGACTATCCTCTTCGTCAACTGGGGGTGTGGATTCCTCTGCAGGAGGCACGTCCTCCATTCCTGCCGCGGACTGTGATTCTGTTTCTGTTATAGGCACCTCAGCCGCCAACGTTCCCACTGCATTTGCGCCAAACAATATAACACAAAGCGCAAAGCAGACAATTCTGCGCCAAAATTTTGTGCCCCATCTATATACTTTCTCATTGAAGCATCCCTCCCTCATTTTTTTTGCTGATAACTTCATTTCTGACTCTCCTCCCTTTAATTTTCTTAATCAGACGTTTGCGAAACGCCACATGCCGCATAAATGTGACATCTTTTGTTAGGTATTTGCCACATCTAACTTGTACTAATTATATTCTTTCGAGCATCCCTCAATCCATACCCTGCGGGTGGGCGCGCTTTGCGCGATATAGTATAGTCCAACACCTATCAAATCAAAAGCAATGGATTCTCAGCATTGACGCATCAGATCCACCATACTGCTGATCTCGGCAAAAGCATCCTCATCATCTAGATCAACCCACGTCTGGCGTCCTATCAAGATATGCGGTGCATGCATAGCCAGTTCAGACAGCATAGCCTGTGCCGTCTTTTCCACCAGATCTGTATGAATAATCCACTGACAGCCTTGATGGTCACAGATAACCAAATCGCCTTCCATGCCTTTTGTAATCTCCGTAATCTCTGGTTCATACCAATCCTCTGAATTCTGGTTGTATACTCGTAAGCCAGCCTGAACAATATCCTTATACGGAAGCCTGTATCTTCCCGTGTGAGAATCCACAGCTTCAATCCATTTCTTTGTAAATCGGATATCCGTTGGATTCAATATAAGGTTCATCTTCTGCTTCATCTTCTGCTTCATCTTCTCCGCATACTCCTCCAAATATCTATTTCACGTCCTCTGCGCGATAATGTAG
>UMET01009185.1_pt1 | contig 27163 bp, 30 predicted proteins | sample 1964821 | NCBI WGS metagenome assembly UMET01 (sample SAMEA4836027, study PRJEB28245) | human gut metagenome | biome: gut microbiome; material: fecal sample | place: Denmark | collected 2008
TCTCATTATAAGCAAACCATGCCCCGCTCTTTTGTATAATTCCCAGATTCACCGCCAGATCCAGAATATCACTTTCCTTGGAAATTCCCTTTCCAAACATGATATCGAACTCTGCTTCCTTAAATGGCGGCGCAATCTTATTCTTTACCACTTTAATCCGGGTTCTGTTACCGATCACTTCCCCCGCCTGCTTAATTGCTTCGGTGCGGCGCACATCCATACGGACAGAAGCATAAAACTTCAGCGCTCGCCCACCGGTAGTCGTCTCTGGATTTCCAAACATGACACCCAGCTTTTCACGAAGCTGATTGATAAAAATCACAATACAGTTGGACTTTGCCACCACACCGGTAAGCTTCCGCAGCGCCTGAGACATCAATCGGGCCTGCAGACCCATATGAGAATCACCCATATCTCCTTCGATCTCTGCCTTAGGAACCAGAGCCGCCACCGAATCCACAATAATAATATCAATAGCCCCGGAACGCACCATCGTCTCTGTGATCTCTAAAGCCTGTTCTCCATTGTCTGGCTGAGAAATATAGAGTTCGTCAATATCTACTCCTATATTCTTTGCATAAACTGGGTCCAACGCATGCTCCGCATCAATGAACCCTGCAATGCCGCCCCTCTTCTGCACTTCTGCCACCATATGTAAAGCAACTGTCGTCTTACCACTGGATTCCGGACCATATACCTCTATAATTCTTCCTCTGGGAACACCGCCCAACCCCAATGCAATATCCAAACTCAAAGAACCAGTAGGAACCGTCTGCACATTCATATTCTTCCCTGAATCTCCCAGCTTCATCACTGAGCCCTTTCCGTACTGTTTCTCAATCTGACCCAAAGCTGCATCCAACGCTTTTAATTTATCTTCTTTAACCATACGAATTCTCCTTTATCAATAGCGAACTTATGTTCGCTTCTATTACCATAGTATTACACTTTTGAATACTTGTCAATAACATTTTTTCTATTTTTGTTCTTGGGGATAAAATTGGCGAAATGCCAAAGAAAATTTCCGTCATAGATTTTTACAAAAACGAGCTGCTATACGTTCTGTGATTCTCGCACAGTCCATACAGCAGCCCAAAACTGCTTTCAACAGGTTTTCTGATCGCTTATCAGAATTGCGGCTGCTGACTCACAATACTTCTTACATGAGCAATTTCTTCCTGCGTTGCCGGAGCGGCCGGTACGTAATACTGTTTTTCACGGGCAATCTGATAAATTTCCTCCTGAGCCATCTCACACTGACTTCTCATCTGCTTTAATGTCTGTTTCAGCTGAGAATCTCCTGTCTGCGAAATCATCTCACCGTAGCGTACCAGTTCTCCGTTAATTCCTGTCAAGGCATCGTTTACCATTGTTCTCTCATTCATCTTTGATCCCTCCTACTGTAAAAACTGCATCAACTGCTGTTTCGTCTGCATCGCGCTCTGCGCTGATTTTTGGAAAAATTGCTGTACCTTCGGGTCCTGCGCTGTTTTCGCATACTCCTGCATTTTACAGTGATTGGTCTCACATCCCAGAATCAAATGACGAAGATTCTGTACATCAAGTTCTGTCAAATTTGTCATCTTCTTTACCTCCTGTTTTCTGATTACACTTTTAGTATCTCTAACAGGCGGTTAATTATTCTGCCCTTTTTTTGATGAAATGGAATTTTTTTACAAAACAGCCAAATTTTCTTTTTTTAAAATCCTGCCAGCCAGTTATACATTTCCTCATACTGCCTTGCAGAATTTTTCCATGAAAAGTCCTGCGCCATACCGCGATCTACAATCTTGTTCCATTCTCGTTTCCGATCGTAGTAAATCTGCTCCGCATAGCGAATAGTTCCAAGCATCTCATGAGCATTGTAATTCGTAAAACTAAAGCCGGTACCTGTTCCTTCAAACTCGTTATACGGCCATACTGTGTCTTTCAATCCACCGGTTTCCCGAACGATAGGCACTGTTCCATACCGCAGACTCATAAGCTGACTCAAACCGCAGGGTTCAAACAGCGACGGCATCAAAAATGCATCGGAAGCCGCATAGATCTTATGGGACATCGCCTCTGAATAGTAAATATTTGCAGATACTTTTTTATCATACTTCCATGCGAAATGGCGGAACATATTTTCGTATTTTTCTTCACCGGTTCCCAGAACTACCAGCTGGATAGCATCCTGACAAAGTTCATCCATCATATAAGCGATCAAATCAAATCCTTTCTGATCTGTCAAACGAGATACTACACCCAGCATCATCGCTTTAGGATTGACTTCCAGCCCCAATTCTTCCTGAAGCGCCGTTTTATTCTTTACTTTTTCCTTGCGGAACATTTTCGCATCATACTGTTTCGCGATCATCGGATCTGTAGCGGGATTATATTCGTCATAATCAATTCCATTGACGATTCCACGAAGACTGTTGCTTCTTGCCCGCATCAAACCATCCAGACCTTCCCCATAGAAAGGAGTTTTGATCTCTTCCGCATAGGTATTGCTGACAGTCGTGATCGCATCCGCATAAACCAGACCGCCTTTCAGATAATTCGCATCCCTGTTGGCTTCCAGCTTGTCCGGCGTAAAGAAATAGTCTGACAGACCGGTAATATTCTTAATCGTTTTGATATCCCATACACCCTGGAACTTCAGGTTATGTATGGTCATCACCGACTTGATGCCCCGATAAAAATCGCTTCCCTGAAATCTTTCTTTTAAATATACAGGAATCAGACCTGTCTGCCAGTCATGGCAATGGATAATATCCGGTCTAAAATCGATCACCGGAAGAATAGAAAGGGCCGCTTTAGAAAAAAATGCAAACTTTTCCAGATCTGCCGGCATACCGTAATATGGCTTATCGCCGCTGAAATGTTCCTCATTATCTATCAAATAAAATTTTATACCATCGTATTCCGTTTCAAAAATACCCACATACTGCTGCCGCCAGTTCAAGTCCATATAAAAATTCGTCACATAATGCAGCTGATCTTTTAACTCCTGTTTTATGCAGGCATATTTAGGGATAATAACCCTCACATCAAAGTGCTCTTTCGGAAAACATTTCGGCAGAGAACCAACCACATCTGCCAATCCGCCCGTTTTAATAAACGGTACCGCTTCCGATGCAACGTATAATACCTTTTTCATCCGTATGTACCTCCCTACTTATTGCTAATAACATTTCTGTCTTTCATTATATCGCATTTTGCCCAAAAGGGAAAGGCTTATATGGATTTTTTTATGCATTTTTATACTCTAATTGTATCTTATCCGCAATCAATGCTATAAATTCTGAATTCGTAGGTTTTCCTTTTCCTGTACTCACCGTATATCCAAACAATTCGTCTATTGTATCCATTTTTCCTCTGCTCCATGCCACCTCGATCGCATGGCGGATCGCTCTCTCTACCCGGCTGGGTGTAGTCTGATGTTTCTTGGCGATAGTGGGGTAAAGAATTTTCGTAATAGAATTGAGCATCTCCATGTCTTCCACTGACATAATAATCGCATCTCTCAGATATTGATATCCTTTAATGTGCGCCGGCACACCGATCTCATGAATAATATTAGTCACGTCAATCTCCAGATTCCGCTCCGCTGCCTCTCTTACATGTTCCCCACTTCCGAGTTTCTTCTGTTCTCTGCTTTTCCCCAGACCAAAATTCTTAAAATGCTTGATCCGATTCAAAATCATATCATTGTCGAACGGCTTCATGATATAGTAACAAGCCCCCAGATTAAATGCATTTTCTGTAATCCGCTCCTGTCCTACTGCCGAAATTACGATAAACGCCGGATGCTTCTTCATGGAGCTGTCCTGATTTACCTTCTCCATAACTGTAAGCCCATCCACTTTCGGCATAATTATATCCAGAAGAACCACATCCGGCTCTTTATCTTTGATGATATCATAAATGTCTTTCCCGTTATCTGCCTGCCCTACCAATTCCAATTCCTTATCATCCTTGATCAGCGTTTCCAGTAAATTTACCATGCGTTCATTATCATCCGCAATGGCAACATTTAATTTTCCCATTTTCACTCCTCCAAATAAATACCTTGTCAATTTTATTACACCTTTGGAAACTGTGGGCCCTCTGCAGATGAAAAGACACACTGTCATTTTGACATCTTTCATCTGTTTTCCAAATGCTATAATGTATTATAAGTTTAACCCGTCCGCAAATCAACCCAAGTTTCTGCTTTTTACCTATTTTCGTTCGACATAGAATTACGCATTACGACGATATTTTCATCCTTCGAGATTTTTTCTCACGTTTTTCCCATCATAACTCCTACAATCACCGAAAATACAGCAACAAAATTACAAATTTCTTCGCGCAGCCATCACTTTCACGCCAACGCTGCTGTCTCTTTCACTCAGAGAAATGAAACGATTTTTCTTCCAAAAATTTTCCGCCTGACGATTTCCTGTCACCCATGCCAGTTCCACTTTCTGAAATCCCCTCTTCTTTAGATATCTGCACAGCTCTTCTATCATCTGAGTTCCTACTCCCTGATGCTGCTGTTCTCTGTCCACCATAAAAAATCCCACATAAGCAGTATTTTGATCTGGATACCGAGCGATCAAATCCAATAATGCGATTAACTTTCCCTCGCTGAAATACCCCAGGAAATACTTATCCTCTTTTGTTTTTCCCGGAGGAAGCGCCTCCATGTCCTGTCTCACTCCCTCCTCGCTGACAAATGGCGGACAATATTCATAATAGATTTTATTTCCACTGCACACCTTTATAATTTCAGAAATATCAGATTCCTCCAGTCTGCGTACCTGATATTGAGAGGACACTTGAGACACTGCAAGCTCCTCCGGTGCACAATCTTCCTTTCCTAAACTCAATACCCCTGCACAGTGAGAGCATTGCTGAAATTCCATTGTTGGAAAAGATTTTTTAAGTTCACCATACACAAAATAAATCTCATCCTCATCCCAGCTCTCTCCCGTCTGTTTTTTGCACTGTTCCAGCTCTTCCCGTGTTTCAAACGCTACATCCCCAATGTAAATATAACCACCCTGTTTTAAAAGACCCTGTAATTTTTTCAAAAATTTCACTTTCTTTGCATCCGTCAAATGATGTAAGGAATATGTGGCTAAAATCGCATCATACCTTTCTTTTTTCAGCTCTTCCGCCAGACCTTTTGAAAAATCCCCATGATATAAATGGGCTTTCGGCATTTTCTCCTTGGCATGCGCAATCATTTTTTCCGAAAAATCCTGCCCATAAATCTCACAGCCCTTCTCATAAAGTTTTACTGTAAGTGTCCCTGTACCAAAGCCGATATCCAGAATCTTTTTCCCAGATTCTCTTAAGACTCTCTGATAAATCTCCCCTAAAACTTCTTTATAGCCCGCAAAAGGATAAGTTCCGTCTTCCTCGGAAAGCCCCACACTCCTATCATATCCGTCTGCCCATAAATCAAATCCTTTGCTGTCTAACATAAATACTCCTTCCTACTACACCTCAAGTTCATAGATATAATCTGCACACTCTTTTCCAGTTCCTCTTTTTTTGTAAAAGCTTTCTCTTGCAACAGAAAAACCATGTTTTCTTACAACACCATTAGAAGCCACATTTTCCTGATCCACACAGACAGTAATTTTCTTTGCCCCATGCTCTTTTGCATAAGAAATCATACCTCCCACCATCTCTGTAGCAAACCCTTTTCTCCAATAGTTTTTATGTACACAGTAAGCAATATCATAAGTTTTTCCTTCTTCACTAATAATAAAACTGCAGGTTCCGATCCGCTCATGCGTATCTTTTAACTCGGATATCATGTAATAACATCCATCATCCTCTGCCAATTCCTCTATCTCTTTGAGATACGTTTCATCAATTTCCACCATCGCCTCATCCGCCAGATACTCACTCATCGCAGGATCATTCCAAATGCTAATAGCAAACCTGGCATCTTCCTTCTCAAAACTTCGTAAATATAATCTTGATGTTTCTATTTTTTCAGCTCTCATTTTCATCTTCTCCTTTCCATCTCACCACATACGTTACTACCGCTGTATGAAGATGGCTAATAAAATTTTCTCTAGGAATATCATATTTCTGTTCGCTCACTCCACTCTTCAATATTTCCCACCCTGTAAATGTATCTTCCAAACTCATTTCTCTAATATTAGAATTAATCATAAAGCAAGCAATCCCATTTAGGGATATCCCCTTTTTAATCTCTTGCAATTTTTCTAAAAACTTGTTCTCTGGCATTCTGTAAGAGTTTCTGGAATCTCTTCCACCGTTTTTATAGGCTTTTGCAACCAACTATTTGTATTATATAATTTTTCATTTGTATAGATTTCCATATGAGATTTTCGCTCATTCTCTCTGATGCGAGTTAATCTTTCTCCCTTACCTAACCTTTATTTTCTAAACCTATTATATCAAAAACTCCCCAATAACACCAGTTTCTCTTTTGCCAATATTATTTTAGAGATAACAGTAGCGTTAGCCACAATAAGCACGCAGTGCGGTTTTACGAATGGCGCGAGCTGAACTGTTACTTTTGCAGTAAATATATTCAGAATTTTTTATTTATAGCATACAGTTCATAACCACACTCACCATCATTTCTTTTTCTTCCGGTCTGGATTCTGCAATCATAATAGTCAGTGCCACCAGCGTAGAATCTACAAAAGATTCGCCGCCTTTTCTTCCAAAGACTCGTAAATATCCACTCCGCCAAATGGCTGATAAATATTTCCAATACTTCCCTTGAACGAATCATCCTTTTCTTTACCAAATAAATCTGATTCATCACCAAATCTCATACTCTGGATCACTTCCATACATTCCTCATAGGAAAGAACGTAGATAGCCTGATTTCCCTCAGGACACATCATGTTTTGATGATCGTACGCATCCAACAAATCTAACGCACTGCTGTATTTTTCAATAACAGAAAGAACCTGCTTACTATCTAACGCATCTTCTGTTCTTTTCATAATACGTATCACTTCTCCCAACTGTTTGATACGATTATCATTGACTGCATAACCCTTCAATATGTATTGTTTCAAAACGGAATTTGCCCAACGCCGAAACTCAACACCCCGTTTTGATTTTACACGATAACCAACAGAGATGATGACATCTAACGTATAAAAAGGAACTAATTGTTTGACACCATCAACACGCATTTTTTGCGTGTTGTTATTTTTATCCACTTCATCTTCCGAGAATACATTATTAATATGCTTTCTAATGGTCTTTTCGTCTCTGCCAAACAAAACTGCCATTTGATTCGCACTTAACCAAACTGTCTCATGTTCAATCGCTACTGGTAAGGTTACCAATTTGTCTTCCGTTTCAAAAATTACAATTTCATTATTCTGCATATACTCTCACCTTTTTCATAACATCTTATACCACCTCAATTTATTTTTAAGCATAACACAATATTTTTATTTTTGCAATTTGTTATTTTGTATTAATCAACAAATGATTTGTTTTTTTAGTTTCAATTATATCCACATTTTCTGTACGTAGCAATAATATGACAATAAAAAAAGGAATCTTTTTCGATTCCTTTTCCCAAAAATATCACCACACTATACTCTTTTTGCTATTTGTAATGCAATAAACAACTTATCCAAGTTATGATTGGCGGCAGCTAATTGTTCAATTTCATAATTGTCCTCTAGCAGCACATCTCCTGGCACAAGAAAGTCATAGATTTCAAAACCATAAAAATCACAAACCGCCTGGATTCCGGCAAGTTCCATTTCTACGGCAATGCACCCTTCCTGCTTTCTTTTATTTACCAGATTTACAGTTTCCCGAATCATAGAATCTGTAGTCCATACTTTTCCCTGAACATAAGGTAAATGCAATTCTGAAAAAATCTCAGCTACTTTATCTGCATTTTTCATTTTGATATAATCCTGAGGCTTTGCAAAGTAATAAGAAAGTCCTTCCCCTCTATACGCCTGTGTCGGAATGATAAATTTGTTATCCGTTGCTTCTCTATCTAAACTTCCACAAGATCCAAAAGCAATAAATGTCGATGCTCCTGTCAAATGATGGACCTCCGCAATCGTTCCTCCCGCAAGGGCGGAGCCAATCGGCGTCAAATAAAAGGCAATTCGCTCTCCCTCATATTCAAAACTCCAAACGGGTATATTCCCATTACATGCGCCAACTTCACTGATCTTTTCACATTCAAAATTATTAAGCATATGCTCATATATTATTTTTGAAAAAATAATAATACACTTATTGACCAGAAACTTCTTTTCTCCATAAATACTCTCCAATTTTACAATAGGTTCACTATTTACATCATATGAATCAGTAATCATTTCCTGTCCTCCCTCTGCTACAATGCCATAACATAAATTTGACATGGATTCCATTCATCCCACAAAGTGGGGAATATCTCAAATTCGCGAAAACCGAGAGAAAGATAAAATTGATTTGTCTTATCATATTCTTCATATTTTCCCATCTGCACTGTCTTCACTTGCATAAACAAATATCCCGCTTCAATAGCTGCTCTTTTTGCATTTTCAAACAATTTCCGACCAATTCCATGCCGATGAAATTCTTTTAAAATCCCCATAGCATATAACTCAATCGTAACATTTCCCGTTTCTTTCAGATATAAAAACCCTACTGGTTTACCCTTCTCATAAGCACAAAAAAATATTTTATCAACGCTTTCTTTTATGTATTCTTCTCTCGCTTCCGGAATACCAAACCATTCCGGGAGTGCCTCAAGAATAAGTTTTGTCACGCTCTGCTTTTCTTTCGCATTTGTAAGCTGTGTGATTTCCATGCTGTCCTCCCCGTATAAACTTCAAAGTTATTAAGTAATTTCTTCCAATTCAGATAACTGTCCTAAAATAAATTCTAAATATTCTTTACTGGACGCCATAATTTCACCTCAAATTCTAATTTCAATCAGGCAAACTGGATTTTTATTCTTTCTCATTCAACAGTCTATTTACGCTTTCAACCGGAAAACTATCCTCAATATCAATTATTTCAAAGAAATTTAATGGTAATTCTTTCTCGCCAATCAGAGTAAGATATTCATTCACTGCTCTGCGGTCAATCATAATTTTTCCATGACCAGCCCAATGACGATTGCTCTCTTTCTTTTTCAATCCAGAAATCCAATATTCCTCTCCATTCTCAATATCTATATAATTTGAATAACTACCATTATATTTTTGAAAAGCATGGTCATTAAAATAAATAGTTTTCTTTGTTTTTGAAGTTTTCACATATCCAATCCACGCTGGACCATCGTCTGAATACCCTGTTTTCAATTCGATATACATTAAATCTTTAATCACTTTCTACTCCTTTTAACTTCTGAATTAATAACACCATTTTTTAATATCTGTTTTTAAGCGTTCCATATTATAATACGTCAATCCAAATTTGAAAATCTTTCAACCATTTTTCATAGCAACGCAGTATCTATATGTATTTGTATTTTTCATATAATCCTCTATACTTTCCATTTATTACTCGTTATAACGTACCTCCTTTTCTTTGTCAATAGGCGTTTTAGAATTTTACGATTAAATCCCCTTATGCCTGTTATTTTCCCATTATTATAAGGCATCCATGGGACTTTTATTATTCAGCCTGTCACTGACGCATTAGCTTTGTTATTGTCTCTCATTCTTGTTATAAGAAAAAAACGACATATGTCAAATACTTCCTTCAGCGTAGAAATGATACTAAAAGAGCTTTTTTTAAAAAATTTCACTACTTCTCCTGTTGTTTTTGCAACAAATCACTCAAAATTCTGCTAAAAAATGATACAAAATTCAAATTTCAAAAAAATTTCACTACTTTTTCAGCCAAAAAATAGTGAAACTTTTTCAAGATCAAGAAAATAGTATCAACCTGTGCTTCGCTTTTCCTCAGTGTTTGGCTTTCGCCAAATAGAAATCAAAACAGCAGACCAGCCTGTGAGTAAACTCACGCTGTCTGCTGTTTTTGATTTCTGCTTGAGCTCAATGCTCCATCATGTTTTCAATGAAAATCCCATACCCTTTTGTCGGATCGTTCACAAATACATGGGTTACCGCGCCCACCAATTTTTCTTCCTGTATAATCGGGCTGCCGCTCATTCCCTGTACAATTCCTCCAGTAAGTTCCAGAAGTTTCGTATCTGTCACATGGATCACAAAGCTTTTATTGGAGTCTTTCGCATTCTGATCGATTTTTGTAATTTCAATCTCGTATTTCTGCACTCCTTCTCCCACATCACACAAGATATATGCTGGTCCTGTTTTCAAATCTTGTTTTAAACTGATTTCATAAGGTTGTCTGGATAGTTTTCCTTCCTTTTCCGGGCGCATCTGCCCTAAAATCCCATTGGGTGTGTTCTTTACAATTTCTCCCATTTTCAAGTTTTCCTGATAGTCGATCACGCCCCTCAATTCTCCCGGATTTCCTGAAGTTCCTTTTTTGACAGATAAGATCCGGGCATCGTAGAGGTCTCCCTGAGAAATGTCCAGTCGTTCTCCGGTATCTACATCGCTGATTCCATGTCCCAGCGCTGCGAAGGTTCCTTTCTGATCCACATAAGTAAGTGTTCCGATTCCCTGTATATTATCTCTTACCCAAATCCCCAATTTATAGGAACCATCTTCTGTCTGTAACGGTGTCAGAGCAAGATCGATCAGTTCATCCTTACGCATCACTTCCATTTCCATGGGCTCTCCCTGATTCTTTTCCACCAGTTTCATCAGTTGTTTCTTACTTTCCAGTATTTCTCCATCCACTTTCCGGATATAATCTCCCGGCTGTACAATATGTTCTGCAGGGGACTGCATAATTCCATCCATCCCACGGATTTCTCCACTGTCAATCACAAGAACACCTTCTGTTTCCATATAGATTCCCACTGGAGAACCGCTGGCAAAGACCATCTGCGGCTCTACAGAAGTCACTTTTATGGTTTTTAAAGGAATCATCCCAAAAAGACTGCACTGCATTCTATAACTTCCGTTTTGAGAAACCTCCACCGCCGGATCATAAGTCACCGCCGGATTGTCCAGAATCGTTTCCCAGTCTGGCTGCTCATCAGGAAAGATCATCAGTTCATCCGGTATACTGTCTCTGGCAGTATCGTATACCAACACTCCCATTCCCATCAAAGACGCCGTCAGGCAGCACCACAAAAAACGCCGATATTTCTTTTTCACCCCGTTCAAATTTATCACATCCTTTAATGTTGTGGTTAAAAAAAGAGGGTATCGTTTGAGATATCCTCTTTTAGTATGTGACAAATTCTTTATTTCACACTTGTATTTTTTTGATTTTGTGCCAAATCTTTCATCTCTTCCGCACTGACCAGTGTATGCTCCGTAATCTGAGCGCCGCCCAGAATACGAGCCAGTTCACGAACAGAATCTTCTCTGGACAAGGGATGAATCTTCGTGGTAGTTTCTCCATTTTCCACATTTTTGATAATTTCAAAATGCGTATCTGCCATAGCTGCAATCTGCGGAAGATGGGTAATGCAAAGCACCTGATGGCTTTTCCCAATCACCGCCATCTTCTCTGACACCTTCTGCGCCGTTCTTCCGCTGATTCCCGTATCGATCTCATCAAAAATCAACGTTTCCGTCTCATCCTTATCTGCCAGAATCGTCTTGATCGCAAGCATAATTCTGGACAATTCACCGCCGGATACCACTTTTGCCAGCGGCCGCACCGGTTCTCCCGGATTTGTAGAAATCTGAAACGTGATTCTGTCATAACCGCTGGATGTAAAATGCTGACTCTGTTCAAAGGTAATGTCAAAAACCACATCCAGAAAATTCAGATCCTGCAATCCTTCCCGAATGGAAGCTGCCATCTGGCGGGCGCAGGTTTTTCTGTCCTCAGACAGAGCTTTGCACTGCTCTTCCAACTGCTGTTCCGCTGCTGCTGTTTTTCTTTCCAGATCTTTCTTATACTCTTCATAGTGATACAAACAGTCTAGTTCCTGCTGCTTTTCTTTCTGATAAGAAAGCACCTCATCAATCGTAGAACCGTATTTTGACTTCAGATGATTTAACACATTCAACCGCTGATCCAGTTCATAGAACTCTTCATCAGAAAAAGACATTTCAGAAACGTAAGAAGAAACCTCCCGGTTGACATCGTTCAGAAGATTTTCCACATCCGCCAGCATACTGGAAAGCTGAGAAAGCTGATCGTCGCAGCCCTCCACTCGGGTGATATCCTGCAAAGCTCTTCCCACCAGTTCTCCTGCTCCCGTATCATATCCTGCGTAATTTTGCACGGCACTGAGACTTTCCAGAATCCTTTTGCTATTGGAAATTTTCTTATATTTTTTTTCTAGTTCCTGATCTTCTCCTGGGCTCAAACCAGCTTCCTCTATTTCCTGTACCTCAAATTCCAGAAAAGCAATTTCTCGTTTCCTGGATTCTTCATCCAACTGGTAAGATGCCAGTTCTTTTTTCAAAACCAGCCACTCTTTATAAGAATCTCTGACTTTTCCTTTTTTATCCCCGATCTTTTCTTTTCCATAAGCATCCAGAATTTCCAACTGATGCTCTGGGTACAATAAAGACTGATGCTCATGCTGTCCGTGAATATCCAGAAGAAGAGAAGAAATATCGCGAATCTGGGCTGCGGTACAGATTTCGCCATTGATACGGCTGATGCTTCGGGTTCCCGTCAGTTTTCGCGATATAATGATCTGACCATCTTCTAATATAATATCTTTCTCTTTTAACGCTGCAAGGCATCTGGGATTATCCACATGAAAAACCAGTTCTACCAAAGCAGGTTTCTGAGGATTTCGAATCATTTCTCTGGACATTTTCTGCCCCAAGGCCAGATTGACCGAGCCCATGAGAATAGATTTTCCTGCGCCGGTCTCACCTGTAAGGATATTGAGACCGGGACCAAATTCCACCTCTGCCTCATCAATCAGAGCCAAATTCTTTACGTGTAAATAGGATAACATGCTCTCTCCTTTTTCTTCTTACCTTTCGTCCTGACTCAACATTTTTCTGATTTTTTCCATCAGTAAAAGAGCTTCATCTGCACTGCGCACTGCACACATAATCGTATTGTCTCCGGCAATACAGCCCACAATTTCCTGAAAATCCATATCATCTAACGCCGCTGCCGCCGCCATTGCCATACCAGATACCGTCTTAATCACCAGAATGTTCTGAGCAAGATCCATGGACTGAAAGGATGCCCGCAAAACGTTCACATATTTCCGGCTCATTTCCTGATCCACATTCTGAAGAACTCCATATTTTAACCTGCCGCCAGGCTTAGCAATCTTTGTCAGCTTCAGCTCCCGGATATCCCGGGAAACCGTAGCCTGCGTAACCTGAAATCCGCTCTCATTCAGTTTTTCCACCAATTCTTCCTGCGTTTCAATGTCATACTGATTGATCAGACGGATAATCTGTGAATGCCTCTTCATTTTCATGGCTATTTCCTCCTAATTATTCCTCATCTTATTCCGAAGTGTTTCCAAAAAACTGATATTATTAATTTTTATGATCTGGGTATCTTTTTTCGATTTGGATATCACAATCCGATCTCCCGTGATCATGGGAACACTGGAATCTCCATCAAAGGAAGCCATTCCCTGTTCCACACTGCCATCCCGACCTTCTCCCAGTTCCACAGTGATCACATCCTCCGGTGAAAATACAATACTTCTGGTATTCAGCGTATGAGGCGCCAGAGGGGTCATCAAAAGCATGGAGGCATTGGGGGAAATAATCGGTCCCCCGGCAGAAAGGCTGTAGCCGGTAGAACCGGTAGGAGTGGAAATAATAATCCCATCTGCTTTATATGTATTCAGAAAGGTATCGTTTACATAGTTATTAAACCGAACCACGCGAAGAGCTCCTTCTCTGCTGATCACAATATCATTGAGCGCCACATCAGAAGCGATTTTCTCTCCATTGCGAAGGATCTCACCAGAGAGCATCATGCGCCTCTCAATAGTAAAACGGTCGCTCATCAGCCGATCCAGAGCCGGATAAATATTATGCTGCTCAATCTCCGCCAGATATCCCAGCGTACCCAGATTAATTCCAAACAGAGGAATCTCCCGATCCACCACATCCCGGGCAGCCTGAAGAAGCGTCCCGTCTCCGCCCAGAACGATCACACACTGTACGTCCTCAGGAATCCGCGATACATCCGTATAATGGCAGGGCTGATTCTCCCGCTTTTCTTCTGCCTCCAGAATCACACATTCTTTTTTATGATTTGCCAGATAATCGGCAATTCTTTGCGCAACTGACTGATTTTTATCTTTCACGCTGTTGGTAATAATCGTAAACTTTTCCATAACATTACCTGCTGCTCAGTTCTTTGTGAGCATTTTCCACTACCTTTCCCACATCTACCGCCGCATCCTCTCCGTATCTTCCCTCCGGAAGTTTTTTGATATGCAGAAGATATTCGATATTTCCCTCAGGTCCCTTGATCGGAGAAAATTCCAGATTCTTCACCTCAAAAGAAATATCTCCGGCGTATGCAATAATCTTTTCAATCACCTCACGATGTACCTGAGGATCTCTCACAACACCTTTTTTTCCTACTTTTTCTCTTCCCGCTTCAAACTGGGGCTTGATCAGGCATACCACCTCTCCGCCGTCTGCCAGAAGTTCCCGCACCGGCAAAAGAACCTTCGTCAAGGAAATAAACGACACGTCAATCGAAGTAAACTGAGAAAACTCCTGAATATCTGCCGGAGTCACATAACGGATATTCGTTCTTTCCATACATACCACCCGGGGATCATTTCTCAATTTCCAGTCTAACTGACCATGCCCTACATCAATGGAATACACTTTCACCGCTCCATTTTGCAGCATGCAATCGGTAAATCCTCCCGTAGAAGCGCCCACATCCATGCAGATTTTCCCTTCCAGCGTTACTCCAAAATGCGTCATGGCTTTTTCCAGTTTCAGACCTCCGCGACTCACATACGGCAGCGTATGTCCTTTTACCGTGATCTCCACTGTGTCCGGAAACATGGAGCCTGCTTTGTCTTCCCTTTGCCCGTCCACCAGTACATTTCCCGCCATAATGATCGCTTTCGCTTTCTCTCTGGAAGGAGCCAGGCCTCGGCTAACCACCAGTACATCTAATCTCTCTTTCATTTTTCTCTCCTGTTCTCCCTCAGTTCTGTCATCCATTCTTCTACACGGGAAGTTACGGAAGCGCTGTCCATTCTCTGCTGACGCATGAGATCTGTCACACTTCCATGAGGTACAAACTGATCTTCTATAGCGACAATGCGTACTTTAGGACCCTCCGTTTGTTCTCCGAAATAATCCAGAACCTTTTCTCCAAAGCCGCCATTCTTTACATTTTCTTCCAGCGTCACAAACAACTCGTGATCTTTTGCCAGTTCATCCAGACGCTGGGTATCCAGAGGCTTTACAAAACGCATATTCACCAGCGTTACCTTCTGCCCCTTTGCCCGCAGGTTATTATAGACTTCCTGCGCCACTTTCACCATACTTCCCACTGCCAGAAGGGCAATCTCACTTCCTTGATATAAAAGCTCCGATTTTCCCATTTCTATCGGCTCTCGTTTATCTTCCAGACCATCATAAGCTTCCCCTCTGGGATAACGGATCGCCACCGGACCATTCTGCTTAATGGCAAATTTCATCATATCCGACAATTCCCATTTGTTTTTCGGCGCCATCAAAGTCATATTGGGCATCATCGACAAATAGGAAAGGTCAAAACATCCATGATGGGTCTCTCCGTCACTTCCCACAAGTCCTGCCCTGTCTACCGCAAAAACTACAGGAAGCTTCTGCATACATACGTCATGAAGAATCTGATCCACCGCCCTTTGCAGGAAAGATGAGTAAATAGCAACCACCGGCCGAAGCCCGCCCAGAGCCAGCCCCGCCGCAAATGTCACCGCATGTTCCTCCGCAATTCCCACATCAAAAAGTCGATCAGGAAACATATTTCCAAATCGTTTTAGCCCGGTTCCCGGAACCATAGCTGCAGATACTGCCACCACATCCGGCTCCCGGTCTCCAAATTTTCGCATCACTGTAGAAAAAATATCCGTATAATTCGCCTTCCCATTGGATTTTGGCAGACCCGTTTCAATCTCAAAGGGCGCCGCTCCATGGAATCTTGCCGGATGACGCACTGCTGGCTCATATCCTCTTCCCTTTTCCGTCAGCACATGCACCAGCACTGGTCCCGGCTTTCTCTTTGCTTCATTCAAAATCTTGGTAAGCTGCACCAGATTATGACCATCCACCGGTCCCAGATACGTCATACCCATATTTTCAAAGAGCATACCGGGGATCACAAATTGTTTCAGGCTGTCTTTTGTCTTGTGAAGGGCGTCTACCATTCCCTCTCCCACCTTGGGAATCTTTTTTAACACATTAGTAACTCCCAGCTTCAGCTCTGTATAAGCTGCCGCTGTGCGGATATTCCCCAGATAAGAAGACATCCCTCCCACATTCTTGGTGATAGACATCTCATTATCATTCAAAACAACAATAAAATTTTTCTTCAGGCTGGCAGCATTGTTCAACGCTTCGTAGGCCATACCTCCGGTCAGCGCGCCATCTCCAATCACCGAAATCACTGTATGATTTTCACCCTTTAAATCCCTGGCCCGCACCATACCCAGCCCCGCAGAAATCGATGTAGAGCTGTGACCCGTATCAAAAGCATCACAATCGCTTTCCTTTCTCTTTGGAAATCCGCTTAGCCCTCCTGTTTTTCTTAAGGTATCAAACTGTTCCTTTCTTCCCGTAAGAATCTTATGGGTATAAGCCTGATGTCCCACATCCCAGATGAGCTTATCCTGCGGAAATTCCAATACTCTGTGAAGGGCAATCGTCAATTCCACTACTCCCAGATTAGAAGCCAGATGTCCTCCTGTTTCACTGAGAGAATCCACCAAAAACTGCCGGATCTCTTCAGCCAACATTTCACATTCCGAAATATTCAATGCCTTCACATCATTGGGCTTTTTTATCCTATCTAATATCATATCAAACCGTCCTTTACATCCGGTATTTCTTAATTTTTTCGATCTACCAGTTCTTTCACCAACCGAATCAGAAATGTATTCTTCTCCGGAAAACTTTCTAATTCTTCCACTGCTTCCCCGGAAATTCTTTCCACCTCTTTGGATGCCTCGGGGAGTCCTTTTAAGGTAACATACGTCACTTTATGATTTTTTTCATCGCTGAACACCGGTTTTCCCAATTCCTCCATGGTACTGGTCACATCCAGAATATCATCCCGAATCTGAAAGGCAAGTCCCACCTTATTTCCAATCCTCTCCATTCTGGAAACTTCTTTCTGAGAAGCTCCTGCCAGAACCGCTCCCACCATGACAGAAGCTTCAATCAGAGCAGAAGTCTTATTTTCATATATATAATCCAGCATTTCTCTGGAAATTTCTTTTCCTTCGTTGGTCACATCTACGCTCTGCCCTCCCAGCATTCCGCAAATCCCCGTTTTACCGGTGAGTATGCCAAAGGCTCTGCCAATCTGAGGATTTTCCGGTTCCATAAGGAAGGCTTTGCTGGCTGTCTCATAAGCATAATTCAGCAGCGCATCCCCGCTCAGAACTCCCAGCGCCTCTCCATAAACGGCATGGGTCGTTCGCTTCCCTCTGCGATACTCATCATTGTCAATCGCCGGAAGATCATCGTGAATCAGCGAAGAGGTATGAATCATCTCGATTGCCGCCAGAAACGGCTGAATGATCTGGGAAGTTCCGCCAAACATCTTATACGTCTCTGCCATCAGCAAAGGCCGCAGACGCTTTCCACCTGCCCTCATACTGTAATTCATCGCCTGCGCCAGTTCTTTACAAAAACCTTCCTCTGCCGGAAGATACTTCTCCAGGATCTCTTCCAGCTCTGATTTTCTTTTTTCCAGTTCTTCTTTAAAATTCACTTAAATCACCATTTTCATTCAGCTTCATCATCTTTTTTTCTACCCGGTCAATTTTGTCGCTGCAATTTTTCAAAAGCTCCATTCCCTTTTGATAGATTTGAAATGCTTCTTCCAAAGAAGCTTCTCCGCTTTCCAGGCGTCCCACGATCCCGTCCAACTGGGAAAATGCTTCTTCCATACTCATTTCTTTTGCTCCCATACGCAAGCTCCTTCTTTTTCTATTTTCTCCACCCGGGAATAAATCTTTCCATCCCTTACATGGATCTGCAGCAGTTCTCCTGCCTGTACCTGTTCTGCACTGGTCACCGACCTTCCCTGCACTCCTTCCACATACGCAAATCCCTGATTCAGTTTTTCCAGGGGCGACAGTCCCTTCACTCTTTCAATATAGATTCCCAGGCGGTGTCTGTATTCTTTCAAAATCTGCTCCATCCTCTGCTGCAGCTTCTCTTCTGTCTGCAAAAGATACATTCTCCGATCCCTGAGAAGTTTCTCAGGACTCAGATATCCCAGACGAGTTCTGTAATGCTCCATCCTCTGCTTCTGAAGCGCCAGACGGCTGTTCATGGAAAATTGCAAACGACTGTCATAATTTTTCAGCTGTTCCATCAAAGCCTGATAATCAAAGACTGCCAGCTCCGCTGCCGCAGAAGGCGTAGGCGCCCGAAGATCTGCCACATAATCTGCGATCGTCACATCTGTCTCATGCCCCACCGCAGAAATAATCGGTGTAGCACACTGAAAAATCGCCCGGGCTACTGCTTCCTCGTTAAACGCCCACAGATCTTCTATTGATCCGCCGCCCCGACCTACGATAATCACATCTACTCCCAGTTCATCCAACGCACGAATCCCGTTCACAATGCTGTCCTTCGCTCCCTCTCCCTGCACAAGCGCAGGATAAAGAATAATCTCCACATAAGGATTCCTGCGATAAGAAATATTCCGAATATCCTGCACCGCCGCCCCGGTAGGAGCAGTAACCACTCCCAGTCTGCGGGCAAATCGTGGAATCGGCTGCTTATATTCTTCGGAAAACATTCCCATCTCTTCCAGTTCTTCCTTCAGAGCCAGAAACTTTTCATACAGGATACCTGCCCCTTCCAGCTGAATCGAGCGAGCATAAAGCTGATATTTTCCATCTCTCTCATACACATCCACACTTCCCGTAACGATCACCTTATCGCCGTCCTTCATAGCGAAAGCCAACCCTTTTCTCTGTCCTGCAAACATGACGCAGGAAATGGCTCCCGAAAGATCTTTTAAGGAAAAATACAGATGCCCGGAAGTATGGTACTTACAGTTACTCACTTCTCCCCGAACGGAAATTCTGTTCAGCATAAAGTCCTGTGTGAACATATTCTTGATATAACTGTTCACCTGGGACACGGAATATACATTAGCCATCGGCTCTTTCTTCTCCTTCTGCTTTTGCCTGTTTCTGCTGTTTTACCAGCCTTGCAAGCACTCCATTGACAAAAGAAGAGGAATCATTTCCTCCGAATTTTTTTGCCAGTTCCACCGCTTCATTGATCGCTACGCTCTGCGGTACGTCCTCATCCCATAAAATCTCGTAAAAGGCAAGGCGGAGTATCGTAAGATCCACCTTATTCATTCTGCTGGTTTTCCAGCCCTTACTTGTCTCATTCAAACGTTCATCCAACTGAGGAATCTTTTCATTGATTTTCTGAAACTTTTCCTGAATATAGATTCGATCTTTCTCCTTCAGATCTTCAATTCCTTCCAGATACAGCCTCTGCTGTTCGTTCATGGCCTCTCCATCGTTAAATTCTGTCATAAAAAGTAACTGAAATATATTCTCTCTCTGTTCTCTTCTACCCATGCTATCCTCCGCTGATTTCTATTTTCTCTATCCTGTAAAGTGAAAATGGGGCGTCCCGTAACCAGACTCCCCATCCTTTGTTGATGTCTTATTTTTCCAGTTCCACACTGGCAATGCTGATATTCACATCGGAAACCTGAAGTCCAGTCATATTCTCAATGGCTGTTTTTACCTTCTCCTGTACTGTCTGACAGATCTCCGGAATATTATATCCATACTCAAGATTCAAATTCAGATCTACACAGACTACATTATCCAGCACATCTACTTTCACACCTTTGGACAAACTCTTCATTCCCAGTTTTCCCACCAGCTCATTCGTAATATTGCCGTTCATGGAAGCAACACCTTCCACCTCCGTAGCTGCCAGTCCTGCAATAATCGCTACTACCTCATCTGCAATCTGTACAGTCCCAATCGACTGATCGTCATATATCGTATACGTATCTCTGTTATCTTTTCTGCTCTCTGACATCTCGAAACCTCCTTGCTCATCTCTTTTCAGACTGCTATTCCTTTTCCTACAGCCTAATCAACTTCGTTTATTATATCAAAAAATTTTGAAAATTAAAAGGGGTTTCCTTAGTTTTTACTGAACTCTTCCAGAATCAGATTTTCATTTCGATCCAGAGTCATACCCACACTCCAGGAATTGATAAACAGGAGCAATGGATTTCCACGCATATCTTTTACTTTCTTCATATCGGAAGTACCCGTCAGATGTTCCACATCCACCTCTTCTTTATTCGCAATCCAGCGAATATGCTCATAGGGAAGATTTTCCAAACGGATCTCCACATTATACTCATTTTCCAGACGATACTTCAGGACGTCAAACTGCAAAACACCCACGACGCCCACAATAATTTCTTCCATACCGCCGGAGTACTCCTGAAAAATCTGAATGGCGCCTTCCTGGGCAATCTGATTCACACCTTTTACGAACTGTTTTCTCTTCATACTGTCCAAAAGACGCACTCGGGCAAAATGCTCCGGCGCAAACGTAGGAATTCCTTCATAGGCAAACTTCTTACCCGGCGTGCATACTGTATCTCCAATGGAAAAAATACCCGGATCAAACACACCGATAATATCGCCCGCATAAGCCTCTTCCACAATATGACGATCCTGCGCCATCATCTGCTGTGGCTGAGAAAGACGCATCTTTTTATTTCCCTGTACATGGAACACTTCCATTCCAGCGTCAAACTTTCCGGAACAAATTCTCATAAAAGCAATACGATCCCTATGAGCTTTGTTCATATTCGCCTGAATCTTAAACACAAAAGCGGAAAATTCTTCTTTCATAGGATCGATCACACCGCAGTCTGCCGTTCTCGACAAAGGAGAACTGGTCATGCGAAGGAAATGCTGAAGAAAGGTCTCTACACCAAAGTTTGTGAGAGCAGAACCAAAAAATACCGGCGAAAGCTTTCCTTTGCTCACTTCTTCCATATCAAATTCTGCGCTGGCTCCATCCAGAAGTTCTATTTCATCCAAAAGCTGTTCTTTCTGCTCCGGGTCCATCACTTCATCAATTCTTGCATCTGTCAGATCGATTTCCTCAATAACGCCTTCTTTCGTTCCCTTCATCGTATCGGAAAATGTGAGAACTTTTCTCGTATCTCTGTCATAGACACCGCGGAATTTTTTCCCGGAACCAATCGGCCAGTTCACCGGACAGGTGGGAATCCCCAGCTCTTTTTCAATATCATCCAGCAATTCAAAGGTATCATTGGCATCCCGGTCCAGCTTATTGATAAACGTAAAAATTGGAATGTGACGCATCGCGCATACTTTAAACAGCTTTCTTGTCTGCGCCTCCACACCTTTCGATGCATCAATGACCATCACCGCAGAGTCCGCCGCCATCAGCGTACGGTAAGTATCCTCAGAAAAGTCCTGATGCCCCGGCGTATCCAAAATATTAATACAATATCCATCATAATTAAACTGAAGAACGGATGAGGTAACCGAGATACCTCTCTCTTTCTCAATCTCCATCCAGTCAGAAACCGCATGACGAGCAGTTGCTTTTCCCTTTACACTTCCCGCCAGATTGATCGCTCCTCCATATAAAAGAAATTTCTCTGTCAGTGTTGTCTTTCCCGCATCAGGATGAGAAATAATCGCAAATGTTCGTCTTTTTTTTATTTCATTGGTATAATCAGCCACGTAAGAGACCTCCATCTATTTATTCACACGATGCCAGGGTCAAAAGGTCATAAACCACGTTGTGCTTGCACATAAGTGATTTTATGCCTTTATGACCCCAACATCTTCACATGTAATGTATTGTAGTATAGGTAGTTTCTGGCTGTCAAGAAATTTCTTTTAACGCCTTTCTCCGCTCCCGATAATCCGGCAGGACCTCCTCCACCACTTTCCAGAACGCTGCCGAATGATTCATTTCTTTTCGATGCGCCAGCTCATGTACCACTACATAATCCAACAATTCCAGTGGGAGCAGGATTAACTTCCAATTAAAATTGAGATTCCCCTTACTGCTGCAGCTTCCCCACCGGGTTTTCTGTTCCCGCAAAGTAACTCTTCCATAGGTCACTCCCATCTGCTTTGCAAAATAAGCGATTCTTTCCGGAAATACTTTCCGGGCTCTTTCGATTCCTTCTTCCCTCTGCGCCTCCGTTATGGTAAGCGCCTGCGCCCTCCTCTGTTCCGCCTTTTCTGATGCGTTTCGATCCACTCCTGCTTTTCTTTCAGAAAATCTTCTATGGTTTTCCTGGAAACAGATTCGGGAGAACGGACAATCACTGTTCCGTCCTCCCGAATCTGGATCGCTATGGTTTTTCTTTTGGAGCGTATCCACTGGTATTTCATGTTGCTTTTCCCTCCTACCCGGCAAATCCCATCTGTTTTTTTGCTCTTTCCAATCGGTGAGAAAATTCCTCATAAAATTCTTCTTCTCTCTCGTAAGGTTTCCGATAAAATTCTTCCAGAAGATATAACGTTACCTTTCTCTCCATACCATCCGACTGCATAGACTCCAACATCTGCTGTACATCTTTCAGAAAATAATGCCATTGACTCACAAATCTTTCATACTGTCCCAGATTTGGCGTGTCCAGCCACTTTTTGATCTTCACTTTCGTTTTTGGCTCTTTCCGGCATTCATGCACCTGCAGGAAGTAGCGAAAACTCCCTTCCTCATAGCATCTTCCCAAAGGAAACAAACGACAGATTCCCGGGCGGATTCTATGAATATTACACCGCCCTTCCTGATTTAAAAACGGACACTGCTCTTCTTTCCCTGCCATCTTCATATTCGGCAGGATTACCCCGTCTACCACATGCAGTTCCACACAAGTATTCAGCAATTCATCAAATGTGCATTCCAGATGTACTGTCATCCGACAGATATCCAAAGGATCCAGCAAAATAGATTCGCCCATCCCCCGGCAGCAGTCCGAACACCCCTTACAATCGTCACAGCCTGCTTTTACCATATCGTTAGCGCTGTATAATTTCCCGTCCGATATTTCCTTCAGATCAATTTCCCGTTCCATAGTTCTCTCCCGATTTTCTGTAAGTTATTTTTTCACAAAAGGAAATCTCCCAGATCTCCGTATCCAAATTTTTCCATCACATTGCGTACCTGCTCTTCCAGATCTTCCCTGCTGATTCCATATTCTTCCAGCTCAGAATCTTCCAACTGATTAAGCCGATCATAAAACAAAAGAGCTACTTTCAGATTTTCCAGACATTCAACATCCAAACGGCTTTCCAACAAAGACTGCGCGCCTTTCAAGTCCTTCTTGTAAAGCAGACCATCCAGCTCAGAAAATAACTTTCCCGCCTCCTCGTCTCGGAAGGAAATTTGCTCCCATTCATCGATATCCTTATGAAAAATAATCTTTGCAAGTGCTCGAATCATATCATGAATCATCCGCATAATATAATCATTCTCATACAAATCAGCCACCACCTCAGACATTTTTTATGCTTACTTCATACTAACATACCGAAAAATTTTATTCAATATTCTTTCAAACTAAAATGGAGCTATCGCTTTAAACATGATTCAGAAATTTTCTGAATATGCTCCTACTGCAACAGCTCCATTTTTAAATAATTTTCCTTTGATTTTTTACTCTTCACTCATAGGCGTGATCACGATATTTTCCGCTGCCACTCCTGTCTTTCTTTTTACAATATCTTCAATCTGCGCCCGACTGGCATCATCCACTTCTGTCTGCGGCACTACAATATCAGCCGTTTCTCCTGTAAGATTTACCACTACATCTGCAAATCCTTTTGCTTCCAGAAGAAGTTCTGTGGCCGCTTCTTTTTCCACCAGATCTGTCATATTTACCATACTGTCTATCGCGCTCTGACGTTCTTCCTGAGAAAGCTCTCCATTGTTGATAATCTCCAATAATGTCTCTTTATTCTGAGAACGAATCTGTTCCCGGCTGATTCGTGCCTGCGCCATATATGTAGATGCCCCCGTAAGCACTGCCTCGCCCGGCGCTTCTACCGAAGAATCCGAGATATCTGTTTCCATCTCCGCTATCTCCCCCTCCGCACTGGCTGTCTCTGTTCCCTCTTCAGAGGATTGTGCTGCCATTTCTTCTGTAATATCCTCATCCAGACTTTCAATATCCTGAAGTACACTATCCATATCAGCCGTTTCCTCTGTAACTTCCGTCCCTTTCTTTTCACTGGAGGTTTTTACAGGATCCAGTTTCGAATCCGAATAGCTGATGTACCCTGCTGCTGCAATCATAATTGCCAGAGCCGTAATAATAATCTGATTTTTCTTTAATATTTTTTTCACAATCTCTCTCCTCATTTCATTTTCAATACTTTAATTTTATGGGCTTCCACATGAAATAATGCCATTGCCGCTTCCTGTATCTGCTGTACCAGTGCCGGATCATCTCCGCCCTGCGCCACCACCAGAACGCCTCTGATCTCCGGATAGATTTCAGAAGCCACATAGGGAATCTGACTCCCTCCTTCCGTTTCTTCATACACAGTAGTCTCCTGTGTGCTGGCAGTCTGGTTCTGATGCTCCATCCCCTGACCGTCTTTCTGGCTGGATATTTCCGAATCTTCCGGAATATCTTTTTCTACAATTTTCTTTCCTGTAGATTCCATGGTAACAGAAACCTTCACTTTTCCTATTCCCTGAACCTGAGAAAGGGCAAGTTCCAACTGCTTTTCATATTCCTGTCGGATATCCGGCTCCTGATCCTTTTGAACAGTCTCTTCCACCGAGACCTCCTCTGGTTCCGTCTTTTTCACAGGCATGGCAATAACCAAAAGCAAAAGCCCTGCCAGCCCACAGACGATCCACTGTTCCCGCTTCATCTTTTTTACCGCAGCAATCACTCTTTCTTTCATACGTTACCCCTGTATACTTATATTTATATTACCCTCCGGAATATTATAGACTTCCTCCAGCCTACTTTTTAAAAATTTCTCATCTCCTTCTGCAGCTTCCCCCTCTTTTTTTACCCACAGAGAAATATCCTGAAGCTCCAGCTCTTCTCCTTCAAAAAAGGTGATTCTGCTGGAAACCAGTTCATATCCACAATTTTCTGTCAACTGCTCCAACTGCTGCTCCAGCTCTCTTTCACAAGCTTTTTTCACATAATCAGTCCCCGCCACTTCCTGTCTTTTCGTCTCCCGCATCATTTCCTCAAATTCTTCCTCCAGAGAATCTGAAAGCACCGCTTTCTCCAACTGCCTGTCCCAGTCCCCTATCTGTAAAAACGGACGTAAAATCAACAGAATCAGGAGAATTCCCATATAAAAACGGATGTATTTTCGTTCCTCACCCTCCGGGAGAAAATGCAGCAAAGCCGACAGAAAAATAAAGTATACCGCCAGATTTTTCACCCACTCAGCCAGCCACTCCATAACTACCTCCTTGCACTTTGCCTTATCCCAGAGAACCTGCCAAAATAGCTATGGTGAGAAAAAAAAGAATTTCTACCGTAAATAACAGCCGCAAAAGCATTCCCACGCCTTCTCCCATCGTCTGAATACACCCTACCATCCGATTATCTGTCACCGGCTGCACCAACGCCGCTATAAATCTATAAAAAACAGAAGATACACCCAGACGGATCACCGGAGGCGCCGCCGCCAGCAAAAGAATGATCAATGCTGCTGCGCCCAGACAATTTTTAATCAATACGGCGGAACCTAAGACCATCTCGGTAACTCCGCTGAACAGATTTCCCACTCCTGGAATCGCCTCCGCCGTTTTTCCCACAATCGTTCGTTTCAGGGCATCCACTGCCGGAGAGATCAGTCTCTGAATCAGCTGCAGTCCCAAAATAACACCCACGATTGTTTTTAAAGCCCACTGAATCCCCGTTTTCAACAATTCTGCCATTTTCGATAACAACTCTTCTTTCGTGAGATAATTGGTCAGTTCCACAAGAAAATATATCCGTACCCCTGGAAGTAAAAATGCCAGGATCACCCGTTCCGCCAGCAAAATAATCAGAAGAATCATCTGATAAAACAGCGTTGCCGTAGAAACTCCCTCCGCCGCCGTTATCGCCAGATAATAAGCGGGCAGCAAAGCTCGCATAAATTCCACTGTCCTGGTCATAGTTTCCTGAATCTGACTGCTGAATCCCTCAAAATTTTTCAACAAAAGAACAAACAAAAACAGATAAACGATATAAAACGAAATTTCTCCTATCTGCCGATTTTCCAAAACACCGGAAAATCCTGAAAACAGCGCTGCCACCAGTACCAACAACAAAATATGAATACAGGTTTTTTTCTGAATTCCCAAAACATCTGCTAAAAACAACAGCCCTACTTTTTCCCATGAAAAATCAAATGATATCTGTCCATCTTTTACAAGCCCCTGAAAAAGCTCCCGGAAAGAAACATCTTCTTCCAAAAGCTCATCCACGGCTCGCTCTACCTGAGATAATTCCAAATCTTCCACCATTTCCTGCTGCATGAACTCTGCCTCGCTCTGCCCCTCTTCCATGGAAGCCTGACAGATTTCTCCCCTCAAAAGAAACAACAGTCCAATCAGCAGAAAATTTCCTGCGATTCTTCTAACCCAAAAACTCATGAATTGTCTCCAAAAGTGCCGTCAGAACAGGCATACTTACCGCCAAAACTGCCAATCTCCCAAAAATCTGAATCTGACTGGCGACCGCCTGATACCCTGCATCCTTACAGAGCCCGGCTGAAAACTGACCGATATACGTGATACCGATCATTTTCAGCAAAATATTCACATAGGTAGTCTCTATCGGAATATATTCTTTCATTTCCCGAAGGGCTTCCAGCAGATAGGATAACTTTCCCACTGAAAAAAATAAAATAGCCAGACCGGCAGCCATCGTAATGTAAAACGCATACTCCGGCCGTACCTCTTTTACC